>Ga0265298_10005601_pt1 | contig 15697 bp, 11 predicted proteins | sample AusTroGonzalo_MG_3_FD_193486 | JGI IMG/M metagenome (GOLD analysis project Ga0265298, IMG submission 193486) | Bovine rumen microbial communities from tropical cattle in Woodstock, Queensland, Australia - Gonzalo_01 | ecosystem: Host-associated > Mammals > Digestive system > Stomach > Rumen ... | reverse complement strand
GGTGGGTCCGAAGAATTTCACGCTCGGCAGCGCCGTGGCGATCTCCGTGGCGTTGGCGGCCGCATCGATCAGCTTTTCGAGTTCATCGGGCTTGGCGGGACTGTAAAGTTCCAGATTGCAGCAGGTTTCCTGATACACATGGTCCGGCGCGGCGATGTTGATCGTGATCTTGCCGCCGCCCTGATTGACCGGGTTTTTCACGTTTTCATCAACTTCCGCCACGACGATGCGGTCGAAACCGCCCTTGGATGCGCCCGAGACAAAAATTCCTGTCTGAATGGGGCCCAGTCCGATACCGAGAAAAGTTTTCATGTTGCACCTTCCTTTTTCTGTTAGTTGGTTGAACGGAAATCATGCTGTAATATAATCCCTGTCCGCACGGTTTGCAATCCTCGATACCGGCCCTTTTGCGAAAATCATCACCCTCAAGATAACTTTTTGGTGATATTTTATCGCTTTCTATCTTGAAAATAGGAAAAGTGATGCTATTTTTTAAATCCGGAAAGAATCCAATTTGAACAAAAAAGAAGTTTTGGAATGATGAAAGAATTTTCCTTTGGAGCTTATGCCGCAGTCCTGCTGTGTGCATTCTGGCTGTCCGGAACCGCTTTCGCCGCGGATGAGAAAGACACTGCGCGGCCGGTACAGAAAAAGGATCAGGAAAAAGCTGTTGCGGAACTGAAAGAAGCTTCTGTGAAATCCGCCCGTCATGCCGGCAAAATTGCCGTGATCAAACGTCTTGAGGCCTTGTTTACGGGCAAGACCAATCCGGTGATCACCCCGACGCGGGAATTCAAACCGCGTCCGGCTTATATTTCCGTGCATGACCTGCCGGGCAATGACACCGCTCCGGCCCGCAGCCTGATCATTTACCGGCTGCGTTTCATGGCGGCCGATTCCAAAACTCAGGATGCGATCGAGGGGATCGTCGGCGAAACCGGAACCGTGGAGATCTCCGAAAAACAGAATACCGTGGTGATCAATGTTCCGAAAGACCGTGCGGAAGCGGTCAAAGGCGCGGTGATGGCCCTGGACCAGCCCATCCCTCAGGTGCTGGTGGAGACCCAGGTCGTCGAGATCCTGATCGGACAGGGCGAGGAACGCGATGTCGAGATACAGTATACCGAAAAGGACGGCAAGACCGGCACGATAGACACCTACGGCTACAATCTCAGTGCGCCCGGACAATCCGGCAACAGCGGCCAGACTTCCGGATTCAACTTCTTCCCGGTTTCGAAAGTCTATTCCGACGGCGGATTCCGGCAGCTGCGGCTGGCTCTGAACTGGCTGGCCACCAGCACCGACGCCAAGATCCTGGCCTCCCCGAACCTGATCGCCGATCTCGGCACCAGCGCCAGAATGACCACCGGCGAAGAGATCCCCTACGCCGAAGCCGCCGTGACCAACACCGCGGTCTCCCAGAACATCAAGTTCAAATCCACCGGCATCAACCTTTCCATCAAACCGGTCATCATCAACGAGGATACCGTCCGGCTGGAGATCAAACCGGAGATCACCCTGGCGGTCCGGTATCAGACCTTCGAAACCCAGGATGCCAAAAGCACCGTGCCCGTGGTCTCGATCCGGAATATTTCCACGACCCTGACCGCCGCCGACGGCGAGATCATCATGCTCGGCGGACTCTATTCCAGCGATGTCACCGAACAGCTCCGGAAGACCCCGTTCCTCAGCGAACTTCCGCTCATCGGCGAAGCCTTCACTGCCAAAACCAAAACCGTCAACGACAAACAGCTGCTCTTCTTCATGAAGATCCATATCCTGAAATCGCCGTACTCGGTGATGATGGATCCGGAAAAGAATGCCGCGGTCATTCAGGATATCGGCCGTGCCGTCCGCGATTCCGGGACCCTCTTCAATGTCAAACCCCGTGCCCAGCTGGAAGACCGCAGAATGTTCTACACCATTGACAATATCCTGCATCCCAAATCCAAGAGCATTTTCGAAACCTGGCTCGGCAATGAATCCGGCGAGGAAAAACGGCCTGCTCCCCGCAGCCTGCAGGACGGTCCCACCATTGACAAGCTTTCCGAAACCAAAGGTAAATAAATCATGGCGGGATGGAACTGGAAAGGGAAAAAAACCTTCATCCTGACCCTGATCGTGATCGCGGCAGGGGCGGTCGCCGTCTATTATTTCGGCGTTTTCCGCCGCGGTCAGGCCAAAGATGACGGCAAACAGGCAACGGCCAAGGCGCCCGACCGGATTTATCCGGTGAAACGCGGCGATATGGTGATCGGCATCATGCTCCGCGGCAGCGTCAACGCCAAGGTCAAGCACAAACTCGCCCTGGAAGCCCCCTTCAGCACCAAACTCGTCAAAGTAGTCGATGAAAATGCCAAAGTCAAAAAAGGCGATGTCGTGGCAGAATTCGAAACCGCCGATCTGCTGCTTCGGGTAGAGGATTACAAACTCACCATCGAACAGACCAAAAAAGACCTCGCCATCGCGCTCGAGGAACGCGAGGTTCTGAAGAGCACCAATTCCGAAGATATGCGCACCGCACGCGACAAAGTCACCCAATGTCTTGACGATTACAACCGCTATGTCCGGTTGGAAGGTCCCCGCGACAAGGATTCCCAGACCTTGGCCGTGGATGATGCCGAACGCGCACTGGCCGAGGCCCAGACCGCCTACGATACTGCCAAGGAGAGTTATGACAGTACCATCTTTTCCGATTCCGAGGCCGAAGCCAAAGCCAAGACCGAAGTCGAAAAAGCCCAGAAAAACGTCACTTCCGCCGAAACCAAACTCAATTCCGCCCTCCTGGCCAAAAAACTTTTCAAACGCTACACCTATCCCAACAAGCTCCGCGACCTGCGCAACAAACTCGCCCAGGCCAAGCTCGGTTACGAAAAGACCCGCGTCCGTACCCAGTCCCTGCTGACCCAGAAAAACAATCAGATCTACCGCCTTGAGATCACCATCCGCAACAATGAACGCCAGTTCGAACGCCATTCCTCCTGGATCCCGATGATGCAGCTGATCGCGCCCGTGGACGGCATCGTCACTTACGGCGACCCCGACCGCCTCTGGGGCAATCCCGAGGTCAAGGTCGGTATGGACGGACGCCGCAAACAGGTCATCATCACCATCCCGGACATGAGCCAGATGATCGTGGACGTCAACCTGCCCGAGCAGTACCGCACCAAGGTCGGCATCGGCGACAAAGTCATCATCACCCCGGAATCGCTCCAGAACGTCAAGATCCGCGGACACATCGAATCCATTGCCGCCTTGCCGGTCCATACCATCCCGTGGGACAAGAGCACCCCCAAGATCTACCGGACCGTGGTCGCGTTCAACGGCCGCAATTCCAAAATCGTCAGCGGCATGAGCGTCCAGGTCGAGGTCGTTTCCCGCACGCTGCATGACGTGATCTCCATTCCGATCGAGGCGGTGTTCGAAGAAGGCGGCGAACTGCTGGTCTACCGCAAGACCCTCTCCGGACCCGAAAAAGTCCGCGTCAAGATCGGCGCCTCCAGCGATAATTCGGTTGAAATCATCGAGGGTCTGAAAGAGGGCGACGAAGTCTTCCTTTACCGTCCCTTCCAGGCCAAATCCAGCTGATGAAAATGTCTGATACAGTTCCAGCCCAGGAAGCCCTTTATCTCAGCGACATCCGGAAGACCTACTACACCGGAACCGTGGATGTCCCCGTCCTCAAAGGCGTCAATTTCGAAGTCCGCCGCGGCGAATTCATCGGCATCATGGGCTCGTCCGGTTCCGGCAAATCCACCCTGCTCAATATCCTCGGACTGCTGGACAAACCCACCGGCGGCGTCTACCGTCTCGACGGCCAGCCGGTGGAGACGTTGTCCGACCGCGAACTCACCACCATCCGCAACATCAAGATCGGGTTTGTGTTCCAGTCCTTCAATCTCTTTCCGCATCTGACCGTGCAGGAGAATATCGAAGTGCCGATGATGTACGCGGGTGTCGATACCAGAACACGGCATCGGGTCGCGGCTGAAATGGCGGAGAAGGTCAAGCTCGCGCACCGTCTGGACCACCGTCCCACCCAGCTTTCCGGCGGCGAATGCCAGCGCGTCGCCGTCGCCCGCTCCCTGGTCAACAATCCCACGTTCATCCTGGCCGACGAACCCACCGGCAACCTCGATGAAAAGACCGGCAACGAGATCATGGGCCTTTTCCACGAACTCCACCGCGCCGGCACCACCATCGTCATGGTCACCCACAACCCCCAGTATGAACCCGAATACGACCGCGTCATCTATCTCCGCAACGGCCGCAAATGGCGCGTCATCGACAATGTCAACCACAAGACGGAGGAATTCGAAACATGAAACTCCGCGATTCCCTCTGGCTTTCCTTCCACAACCTGATGCTGCATAAGATCCGCTCCGTCCTGACCTCGCTCGGCATCATTTTCGGCGTCGGCAGCGTCATCGCCATGCTCTCCATTTCCGAAGGCGCCAAACGCGAAGCGCTGGCTCAGATCGAATCCATGGGCGTGGACAAGATCCTGATCGCCACCCGCAAACCACCCTCCGCCGGCAAGGATGAATCCGAATCTTCCAACAACAGCAACCTGGAGACCTACGGCCTCACCGAAGTCGACCGCAACCATATCCTCCACATGGACAATGTGCATTCGATCTGCACCTCCCGCAACGCCCGGCTCACCATCCTCCGCGGCACCATCCGTCTCGATGTGGCGCTTTTCGGCGTCACGCTCGATTTCCTCGAGGAAAGCCGGTCCGAGATCGTCCAGGGACGCTGGCTTTCGCGGCTCGATGCCGACCGCAATGTCTGCGTGATCGGCATGGACGCCCGCCGCGCCCTCTTTTCCATCACCGAACGCAACGTCCTCGGCAAGGTGATCGGCATCGGCGACAACGCCTTTGTCATCGTCGGCGTCCTCGAAAACCAGAAGGGGACCACCATCGAAGGCATGGGCTCCCCCAACAGCGGCATTTTCATCAGTAAAAAAGCCAGCGATTCCATTTTCGGCAAGGTCGCCGTCCAGCGCGTCGGACGCCGCACCATGCTCGAAGTCGTCGAATACGATACCTTCATCGTCAAAGTCATCGACGTCAGTTATATCGACTACACGTCCAAACGCATCGCCGCCTATCTGAACAAGAAACACAATGTCAAGGACTGGGAAATGACCGTGCCGCTGGACATCCTGAAACAGCGCGAACAGACCCAGAACATTTTCACCATCGTCATGAGCTCCATCGCCGGCATTTCCCTGCTGGTCGGCGGCATCGGCATCATGAACATCATGCTCGCCAACGTGTATGAACGCCGCAAGGAGATCGGCACCCGCCGCGCCCTCGGCGCCCAGAAAGGCGACATCATCCGGCAGTTCCTGTTCGAGACCATTTTCCTGACTTCGATCGGCGGTTCCATCGGCGTCGGCATCGGGCTGCTGATCGCCAAAATCGTCACCGAATACGCCAACTGGCCAGTCGCGTTTTCGATCTGGTTCATCCTGCTGGCCCTGATGATCTCCGCCGTCATCGGCATTATTTTCGGCACGTATCCCGCCTGGAAAGCCGCCCAGCAGAATCCCATCGACGTCCTCCGCGCGGAGTGAGAACTGCTGACAGGCGGGTTTCTTATAAGTCTGATAAGTCCTATAGGTCCCATAAGTCTTATTGGATAGTGCGGTGCTTCCGGCTTTAACTTTTTCTTCCCTTATTCGGTTTTTCATTTGCATTCCGCCGCTTGACGGAGTATAATATCGTCAGAAACCAAACAGGAGACATCAACATGAAACCGATGAAACATTTTTTCACTCTGATCGAGATCCTTACGGTCGCCGCGATCATAGCGATCCTCGCCGGCATTTCTGTGGGCGTGATCAGCCTGATCAGCAACAAAAACGCCGAAGCCCGGACCCAGGCCACCATCAAAGCTTTGGAATTGGCGCTCGGACAGTATAAGGCGGATAACGGCAATATTTATCCGACTACGCTGAACAAGCCGATCCGTTTTGCCTTAATTAATTACATTCCTGATAATCTGAACGGAACTTTGCTGAAATATATGGATCAGAAATTGCTGAATTCGGCCACGACAATTGACGGGAATGAGCGTTATTTCATCGATGGCTGGGGTCGTCCGCTGATTTATCGGATGCCCGGGTTAAAGAATAAAACCGGATTTGACTTGGGGTCTGTAGGTCCTGATGGAAAAATCGGGGATGGAGGAGCAGAAGTTAGTCTGACCATTACAGAAAGTCAGGTCGAGGCTTTAAATATCAGTGATTTCGGCAAAGGTGACGACATCACCAATTTCCTTCGCCAAGACTGATACCAGAATTTCAGCATAAAAAAACGCGCCGGCGGATTTTTCCATCGGCGCGTTTTTTATGCTTGGAAAACCGGAGTTATTTGCCGGCTTCCTCCTTGTCGAGATCTTCCAGCGCGGCTTTGCGGCTGAGACGGATCTTTCCGGTGCGGTCGATGTCGATGACCTTGACCGTGACATGGTCGCCTTCCTTGCAGATGTCGGAGACTTCGCGGACGCGGTAGTTGGCCATCTCGGAGATGTGGAGCAGACCTTCCTGTCCGGGCAGGATCTCGACGAACGCGCCGAAATCCTTGACGGATTTGACGAGGCCGCGGTAGATCTTGCCGATCTCGGCTTCGCAGGTGTAGGATTCGACTTTGCGCTTGACTTCATCGAGGACCGCTTTGTTGCGGGCGAGGATGGTGACGGTGCCGTCGTCTTCGATATTGACCTGAGAACCGGTGGATTCGGTGATTTCCTTGATGTTCTTGCCGCCGGTGCCGATCAGGGCGCCGATCTTGTCGGGATTGATCTGCATGGTGGCCATCTGGGGCGCATTCGGGCTGAGTTCGGCGCGCGGGGCGGGGATGCAGCCGGTGATGACGTCCAGGATCTTGGCGCGGGCGCGTTTGTTCTGTTCCATGGCGCGGGCCAGGGTGTCGATCGAAACGCCGGGGAGCTTCAGGTCGAGCTGGAAGCCGGTGATGCCCTTGGTGGTGCCGCAGACCTTGAAGTCCATGTCGCCGTAATGGTCCTCGGCGCCGATGATGTCGGTCAGGATCAGTTCCCGGCCGTTGTCATCGGTGACCAGTCCGCAGGAGATGCCGACCACCGGGGAGGTGATGGGCACGCCGGCGTCCATCAGGGAGAGGGAGCCGCCGCAGACGCTGGCCATGGAGGTGGATCCGTTGGAGGACATGATCTCGGAAACGCAGCGGACCGTGTAGGGGAAGTCCGCGGGGATCACCTGACGGAGCGAACGTTCCGCCAGATTGCCGTGTCCGATCTCGCGGCGTCCGGGACCGGAAATGCGGCCGACTTCGCCGACGGAGTAGTTCGGGAAATTGTAATGCAGATAGAATTTGCGCGTCGGATTGTGATTGTAGATGGAATCGCCTTCCTGCGCATCCTGCGGGCCGCCGAGCGTGGTGATGACCAGCGCCTGGGTCTCGCCGCGGGTGAAGAGGCCGGAACCGTGGACCACCGGCAGCACGCCGACTTCGGCGGAGAGCGGACGGATGTCTTCTACGCCGCGTCCGTCGGGACGGAAGCCTTTTTCCAGAATGGCGCGGCGGATCGTGACTTCGACCAGCTTGTCGAATCCCATGTTCATGACCTGATCGAAACCTTCTTCGCCGAGTTCCGGCACGAATTTCTCTTTCAAACCTTCCTTGGCGGCGGTTTTGAGTTCATCGAGCGCGAGGAGACGGGCTTCCTTGCCGGGGACGGTGCAGGCGGCTTCGAGTTTTTCGCCGCAGATCGCCAGGATGCCGTCGTTGATCTCCTGCGGGACCAGATGGAGTTCCGGAGTCTTTTTCGGACGGCCGGCCAGTTTCATGAGTTCGAGCTGGGCTTCGACCTGTTTTTTGACGATCTCATTGGCGAAGCGCATGGCGGCCACGAGCGTGGCTTCCGGGACTTCCTTGCAGTCGCCTTCGATCATGATGACCTTGTCCGGCAGACCCGCATAGATCAGTTCCATGGTGCTGTCTTTCATCTCGGTGTAGGTCGGGTTGGCGACGAATTCGCCGTTGATGCAGCCGACGCGCAATGCTCCGATCGGGCCCTGGAACGGCAGGTCGGACAGGCAGAGACTGCAGGATGCACCGAGGATGCTCAGCACATCGCCTTCGTTTTCACCGTCGGCGGACAGCAGCAGGCCGGAGACCTGGACTTCATCGAAGAAGCCTTCCGGAAACAGCGGGCGGATCGGACGGTCCGCCATGCGGCAGATCAGGATCTCCTTGTCGGACGGACGGCCTTCGCGTTTGATGTAGCCGCCGGGGAAACGGCCGGCCGCGGAATATTTTTCGCGGTAGTCGACCTGCAGCGGGAAGAAATCCTGGCCGGGCTTGGCGTCGCCGGAGCAGGCGGCGCTCAGAACGGTGGTGTCGCCCTGACGGATCACGCAGGAACCGTTGGCGAGTTTGGCGATTTTTCCGGTGGAAAGGGTGATATCCTTCCCCGGACCGATGTTGACAACAACTTTTGCTTCAGGCATAAATGCCCTCCTTTGATTTTGCGCCGTAAAGCGCTGTGAAGACAGGACCGGGAGAGGATCTCCGGAGGACAATTTTGCGGAACAGCGGGATCAGAACCCGGAACGGTCCCGGAAGCTGATCCCGGTATTCCACGCGGCGTCCAGTGCCTCTGCAACATGCAGAAAACGGCCGGTCCTGTTTATAATTAATCAAGTAATATACTGCATTTCGGCCGAAATGCAAGTTTTTTCCGGTAAAAAATCGGACGGAGCGTCCTTGCCGTCAGCCGTAGATCTCATCGATCAGCGCCGGATCTTTGCCGATCATTTCCAGATACCTCGCCAGCAGACGGCGGGAGGATCCCCATTCCGTATTCGGGCTCAGACAGCTGAAAAATTCGTAGGTGATGATCCGTTTCACCATCGGGGAGGCTTCGGCCAGTTTCATGTAAAGCGTGCGGTAATCCGACTGGCGGAACACTGCCGGCGGTTCGCCGTGGCCCGGGAACGGACGCTGGAACGTTTCGATGTTGCTCCACAGCTCGATCCCGCATTTGTCGAAGAGTTTGCCGACTTCCTCATACCAGTGCCGCAGACCGTTATTCCCGATTTTGCCGAGATGGCATTCCGGGATGGCGATCTTGTCCTGCGGCGCGCAGTAATCCAGCAGACCCGCCACGGGCTCATAGAAATACCGGCCGTAGATATCGACCCACTGTTCCACGGTGTAATGGGTTTTCATGTCGCCCAGCGGTCCGCCGAACGACGGCGACATGAAGGTTTTCATCTGCGGGAAATTCTTCCGCAGATATTGCAGGATGCCGATGCAGATGTCCAGGAAATTGAAATGCCACGGCAGTGCTTCCAGACTCACATACAGACCTTTGAAGCAGGGATGGTCCGCGTATTTCGGCACGGTCCGGTCATAGTAGCGCTTGTTGTCGTCGATCTCCTTTTTCCAGTCGCCCAGATGGATATTGGTGATGCCGACCGGTCCGCCGAGATAGACGTTCATCCCGTATTTGTCGCCCAGCCGGAACACCATGTCCAGCAGACATTCGTCTTCGGGCCAGGTGGTGGACCGGGGATCTTCGGCGGAAAGATGGCAGCCGTTCTGTTCCCATTCCGTACGGATGATGAACAGCTGGTCCATGCCGATGGCTTTCATCATGCGGAAATCCTGTTCCCACTCCTTCAATCCGGCATTGACGATCCCGGTGTCGGAGATCAGCATGTTCACAAAAGTTCCGGTGATCGGTTTCAAAACGGCGTTTTTCAGCATAAAAACCTCAAATTCCTTTTTTATTCGGCTGCATATTCGATTCGGCAGTTAATTTACCATGATTCCGGTCAGATTGCAAGGGCAGAACGGCATCGGACCGAAAATAACAGCGTTTCCGAAAAAGTTTTTTACGCTTCCCGCCGGGTGGCGAACTGGTCGGCCGTCACCGCGAAGATGATGATCAGCCCGATCACCACCAGCTGGACATTCGTGGAAATATCCAGCAGCGTCAGGCCGTTGCGCAGGAAACTGATCAGCAGCGTGCCGATCAGCGTGCCGGTCATGGTGCCGCGTCCGCCGGACGGCGAACAGCCGCCGATGATGACCGCCGCGATGATGTCCAGTTCCAGCCCGATGCCGGCGGACGGCTGCGCCGAACTCGCCCGGCTGGTCGTGATCATTGCCGCCAATCCGGTCAGGGCTCCCGCGAACGTGTAGATCAGCACCAGCATTTTGTTGACATTGATCCCCGCATGAAAGGCGGTCTGCGCATTCGACCCGATCGCATAGGTGTAACGTCCGAACGCCGTGTGCCTGAGCAGGAAGCCCGAGGCTGCCAGCACCAGGATCAGGATCAGTACCGCCGCCGGAAGACCCAGGACCGTGCCGGTATCCAGGAACGTGTAGGACGAAACCGCAAACGGCTTGCCGTCGTTGATCAGATACGATACCCCGCGGAATACGCTCATGGAACCCAGCGTGACGATGAACGGCGCCAGTTTCAGCCGCGTGATGCACATGCCGTTGAGGAAGCCGCACAGGGCGCCGCAGCCGATGCCCAGCACCGTTCCGAAGAGCATCGAAAGCCAGCCCATGTCGATGAAACTGCCGCCCGAAATGGCGGTCCAGGTCCCGCCTCCCGCAAAGAGCATGCCGAGCGAGCCGAGCATGCCGCACATCGCCAGCATGGACCCGACCGAAAGGTCGATCCCCGCCGTGATGATGATGAAAGTCATGCCTGCGGCCATGATCCCGTTGACCGAGGACCGCCGCAGCACATTCGAGAAATTCTGGAGACTGAGAAAGTTTTCCGGTTCCAGCGCCGCCCACAGCGAAATGATGAAGATCAGCGAGCAGAACGGCAGCAGTTGTTTGGCAAATTTGTTCATGATGAAGTGGTTTCCTTATTGGTTGGATGTTGCGGCAAGGCGCATGATTTTTTCCTGCGTGGCTTCGGAGGCGGACAATTCCCCGCGGACCGATCCGTCGCGCATGACCAGGATCCGGTCGCAGATCCCCAGCAGTTCCGGCAGTTCCGAGGAGATCACCAGGATCGCCTTCCCCTGCGCCGCCAGTTCGTTCAGCAGCAGATAGACCTCTTTTTTCGCTCCGATGTCGATCCCCCGCGTCGGTTCGTCGAAGATGATGAAATCCGAATTGGCCATAAGCCAGCGCGCGATCAGCAGTTTCTGCTGGTTGCCGCCGGACAGTGAATTCGCCGGCGCCTCCGGTGAGCTCCATTTCACATTCACCCGCTTCCCGTTTTCTTCGCACAGGCGCGTTTCCTTCAGCTGGTCGATCAGCAGCCGCATGTCCAGTTTTTCCAGATTCGGCATGGTGATGTTCCACGCGCACGGCAGGTTCAGCCACAGCCCGTTGCGCTTGCGGTCCTCCGTGAGATACGCGATCCCGGCCCTGATCGCGTCCTGCGGCCGCCGCACCGAAAGTTTTTTTCCGTCCAGGAAGATCTCGCCGCCCAGCAGTTTGCCGCAGCCGAAAATGGCGTCGGCGGTTTCGGTCCGGCCCGCGCCGACGAGGCCCGCCATGCCCACGATCTCCCCTTTCCGCACGCTGAACGAGACCTCATGGAGCTGGTCTGTGCTGAGTTTTTCCGCCCGGAAGAATTCTTCGCCGATCTGGAAATCCCGCGCCGGATAAAAATCATTCAGTTCGCGGCCGACCATGTGGCGCACGATCTCCGCGATGGACGTTTCCGCTGCCGGGGTATGGAACACGATGACTCCGTCCCGCAGCACGCTGATCTCGTCCGCCAGCATCATCACTTCCTCCAGCCGGTGCGAGATGTAGATGATCGCCATGCCTTCGGCCTTGAGTGTCCGGATGATCTCGAACAGCGTCCGGCTTTCCCCTTCCGAAAGCGAGGACGTCGGTTCGTCCATCACGATGATCTGCGCCTCGCGCAGCAGTGCTTTCGCCAGTTCGACCAGCTGCGCTTCCCCCATGGAAAGCGTGCTGACTTTGGCCGTCGGCGAGATATGGAAATGATACCGGTCGAACAGTTCCTGCACGATCTCCGTCATTTTCGCATCGTCCAGCACGGGCAGTCCTTTTTTCCGGAGTTCGCGGCCGAGAAAGATATTCTCGTAAACCGTCAGGTCTTCCGCCAGGTCCAGTTCCTGATAGAGCATCGAAATGCCCGCGTCCAGCGCCGCCTTCGGATCCGCAAACCGGACTTCGCCGCCGTTCAGCACGATGGCGCCGTTGTCCTGCTGGTGCACGCCCGCGAGGATCTTCATCAGCGTCGATTTGCCGGCCCCGTTTTCCCCGCACAGCGCGTGGACTGTGCCCGGTCTGACCGCGAACGTCACATCGCCAAGCGCCTGCACCGCACCGAAACGCTTGGAGATATGCTCCATCCGCAATTCTTCCAGTTTCGGTTTCATAAGCCCAGCGCCTCCGGATAATCGCGTTTCATCTGTTTCAGATTGTCCTTGCGCACGATCATGCTGGCGACCGGACGGTTGCGTTCCACTTTCTGGTGATTCAGCAGCGCGATCGCCAGTTTCACGCCCTGATAGCCGATCTCGAACGGATTCTGCGCGATGATCGCTTCCACTTCCCCTTTGTCCACGCCTTCCAGCAGCACCGGATCGGAATCGAATGCCACAAAGCAGACCTTGCCCGCCAGTTTTTCGTTCTGCAGCGCTTTGTACGCGCCCACCGACGAGGGATGGTTCACCGCAAACACCGCATTGGCTTTGGAATGTTTCGTCAGCATGTCGACCGTCCGCTGACGCGCATCTTCGATCGTCCCCTGCGTATGCTGTTCGGCGATGATTTTGATCTTCGGGAATTCTTTCTTCAACGTCTTCACGAAACCGTCCCCGCGCGCATCGGTCGAGGCGGAATTCTGGATATAACGCACCAGGATGACATTGCCTTTCCCTTTCAGTTTTTTCCCGATGATCCGCGCCGCTTCGGCTCCCCCGCGGAAATTGTCCGTTCCCGCAAAGGAGTCGTATTTATCCGTATCCACCGGCGAATCGATGATCACGCACGGGATCTTCCGGTCATGGATCTTTTTCACGGACCGCGCCAGCGCCTTGAAATCGTTGGGACCCAGCACCACCGCCGCCGACTGCTTGATGAGCGCGTCTTCCACGCACTGGATCTGTTTTTCCCGGTCGGTCTCGACTTCCGGTCCGTTCCAGGTGATCCGGTAACCCGCTTCCTTCGCGGCTTTTTCCGCTCCCTTGTGCACCACTTCCCACCACATGTTCGCCGCTCCTTTCGGAATGACGGCTATCACCTGCTGCTGCGGGCTTTTCAGCGATCTGACTTTCCGCACGATCCCGATCGTCAGCAGGACCGCGGAAACAGCGAGAATTACGACAACGAACCAGCTGTTCTTATTCATGACACCTCCACGTTTACGGTTTCCGGTCAATATAAAACCATGATCGGCATTTTTCAAACGATACAAACCGAAAAAATCTTTCAACAGACCGCCCCAATACCGTGTTTTCCCGGGAAATTTTAACAAATAATTCCAAAAAAACTTGAAATACCCCAAACCAATTTTATATTTATCGTTTGGATGGCCTATGAGGCTTATACGGCCTATTTGGCCTATGATAAAAACGTTGCAACCCGAGGGAGACAAAAAAATGCCGGATTTCACGATCAATACCAATCTCAACGCCGAAGCGGCTGACGCCGTTATCGATATTGCCACGACCCAGACACCGACCCAGACGCCCGCGCCGCAGAACAATGCGCCCGCTCCGGCCGTCGATTCCAACGCGACCGGCGATCCCGATCTTGCTCCCGGACAGAAGCGTCCCCCGAATGCCCAGAAGTCCATTTACGGCGAGATACCCCAGATCCCCGTCCTTGATGCGGTCGAAGGCATCAAGTTCGACTTCAATCACGGCATCCGCATCCTGTTTCCCCGCAATGATAAGATTTATCATGTCACGTTCCTGGACATCGACACCGGCATCATCCTCTACAGCAGCGACACCCAGCCCGGTGCCTTTATCACCTCGGTCAAGAAATTCTATATCAAATTCCGCCTCATCATCCACGAAAAAGGGAACGAAAAACCCATTTTCGAACATGACATGGACCTGAAAGACAAAGACGTCATGGTCCAGCTCCCCGTCGGCACCATCGGCGATTCCATCGGCTGGTTCAGTTACGTCGAACGCTTCCAGAAAAAACACGGCTGCAAACTCATCTGCGTCATGACCCCCTGGATCGCCGCCCTCGTCAAGGACCAGTATCCCGACATCACTTTCATCGCTCCCGAGGACACCGTCAAATACCGTCCCTATGCCTCCTATTACATGGGCCTGTTCTTCCGCGGCGATGTGGACAACCAGCCGATCGATTTCCGTTATATCGGCCTCCACCGCACCGCCGGATATATCCTCGGTCTCGACGGCGACGACCTCAAGGATCTGCCCCCGCGCTTCAACCTTACCGCCAAACGCAAGATCAAGGAAAAATACGTCTGCATTGCCGCCCAGTCCTCTTCACAGGCCAAATACTGGAACAATCCCTTCGGCTGGATGACCGTTGTGCAGTTCCTCAAGGACAACGGCTACCGCGTCCTCTGCATCGACAAGGAAAAGGTCCACGGCGTCGGACTCAAATGGAATTTCATCCCCTACGGAGCCGAGGATTTCACCGGTGACATTCCCCTGCAGGAGCGCGTGGACCTGATCAAGGACGCCGATTTCTTCATCGGTCTTTCCAGCGGCCTGTCCTGGGTCGCCTGGGGCTGCAAGGTGCCCGTCGTCATGATCTCCGGCTTCACCCACCCGACCAACGAATTCGAGACCCCGTACCGGATCATCAACTACCACACCTGCCATTCCTGCTGGAACGACATGCGAGAGAACTTCGACCATTTCGATTTCCTCTGGTGCCCGCGCCACAAAGGCGACGACCGGCAGTTCGAATGCACCCGGCTGATCTCCCCGGAGCAGGTCATCTCCACTATCAAGAAGATTCCGACCTTCAGGCCGGCTGAGGTGAAAAAGCAGGAAGAAAAGAAAAAGTAATCGTCCGACCGGTCCGACAAGTCTGACAAGTCCGACGATTCAGGAGAGCAAAAAAAGGTTTTTGAAATAGAGTTAAATCAAGGAAAGGAGAACCACCTATGTCTCACAAGTACAATTGGACAGTCACTTCGAAGTATTACTACGATCAGACGCTGACCACGGATCTGCTGAAAAAAGAACTCGACGACTTGCTGGATTCCAGCGGCAGAGATACGCAAATGTACTCTTTGGCCGGAACGGGTCTCTTCCACTGGCCTGCCGACCGCGAGAAGCGGCACGACACCAGCTATCACTATGAGGAGGAAACGGAGGAGCCGCTGGATCCGGCGCCCCAGAACTCGACTTACCATCACTACGAAAACTTCACGATGGCCACGGGAATCAACTTCGCCGATTTGCGGAGCTCCGCGACCGCGGCCGGATTGTCCTCGCACGGCTACATCCCGAACGGACTCGGGCTCGGCGACAACACCTCCGCGGGCAATATCACCTTCGACACGGATGGCGAACTTTCTTTTGAGGGCAGCAACACGCTTGCCAATGACATCACCTTCACTGACGGCGGCTACGTCTATTTCCAGCCGGGACCGGGCGCTGGTTCGGGGAATCAGACCCTGACCGGATTGCTCGCCTCCAGGGATTTGGACAGCGTCTTCATTGCCAAGGTCGCCCGGGGCGGAAGCG
>Ga0265298_10005600_pt1 | contig 15697 bp, 10 predicted proteins | sample AusTroGonzalo_MG_3_FD_193486 | JGI IMG/M metagenome (GOLD analysis project Ga0265298, IMG submission 193486) | Bovine rumen microbial communities from tropical cattle in Woodstock, Queensland, Australia - Gonzalo_01 | ecosystem: Host-associated > Mammals > Digestive system > Stomach > Rumen ... | reverse complement strand
GTTATGAATACTCACTGCCGACCGAATCACAGTGGGAATATGCCTGCCGTGCCGGGACAACGACCGCCCTGAACAGCGGAAAGAATTTATCCGATGAGTTAAGATCTCCCGAAGTGGATGAAGTGGGCTGGTATAAATACAACAGCGATGAAACGACCCATCCGGTGGGGCAAAAACAGCCGAACGCCTGGGGATTGTATGATATGCACGGGAATGTGTATGAATGGTGTTTGGACTGGTATGGAGCTTATCCGGCATCATCCGTAACGGATCCCAAAGGTGCTAGTTCGGGCTCGTACCGCGTGCTGCGCGGCGGCAGCTGGTACGACTACGCGGACGGCTGCCGTTCGGCGTTTCGGGACTACGCCGGCCCCAGCAACTTCTACGGCAATTGTGGGTTCCGTGTAGCGCTGGCTCCGATTTCCACTGTTCCCAGCAAGGATATGACGATCCCGCTGGCCGAGGGAGTGGAACTGGACATGATCTGGATCGAACCGGGCACGTTCACGATGGGCAGTCCGGAAGACGAGCTGGGCAGATCTTCTGATGAAACTCAGCACGAAGTCACTCTGACCCAGGAATACTGGCTGGGTAAGTTTGAAGTTACCCAGACGCAGTATGAAGCCGTGATGGGAACGAATCCTTCCTGGAACGAAGGAGCCGATCTGCCGGTGGAATGGGTGAGCTGGAATGAAGCGATGGAATTTTGCGCCAAACTGACAGCATCCGAGAAAGCGGCGGGACGACTGCCGGATGGTTATGAATACACCCTGCCGACCGAAGCTCAGTGGGAATACGCCTGCCGTGCCGGAACGACCACGGCTTTGAACAGCGGAAAGAATTTATCTGATATGAATCAATGTCCCGAAATGGATGAAGTGGGCTGGTATGATGGCAATAGCGATAAAAAAACTCATCCGGTAGGACAAAAATTGCCGAACGCCTGGGGACTCTATGACATGCACGGGAATGTGTATGAATGGTGTCTGGACTGGTATGGAGCTTATCCGGCATCATCCGTAACGGATCCCAAAGGTGCTAGTTCGGGCTCGAGCCGCGTGGTACGCGGCGGCAGCTGGTACATCTTCGCGAGCTACTGCCGTTCGGCGAACCGGGACTACTACGACCCCGACGACTACTACCGCGGGTTCCGTGTAGCGCTGGCTCCGATTTCCACTGTTCCCAGCAAGGATATGACGATCCCGCTGGCCGAGGGAGTGGAACTGGACATGATCTGGATCGAACCGGGCACATTCATCATGGGCAGCCCGACAGACGAACTGGGCCGCCAGTATAATGATGAAAATCAGCATAAAGTGACGCTGCCCCAAGACTATTGGATGGGGAAGTATGAGGTGACTCAGGCGCAGTATGAAGCCGTGATGGGAACGAATCCTTCCAGGAACAAAGGAGCCGATCTGCCGGTGGAATGGGTGAGCTGGAATGACGCGATGGAATTCTGCGCCAAGCTGACAGTTGCGGAAATGGCTGCGGACCGTTTGCCGGAAGGGTATGAATATACACTGCCGACCGAAGCACAGTGGGAATATGCCTGCCGTGCCGGGACGACCACAGCCTTGAACAGCGGAAAGAATTTGTCAGACTCGAAAGAATGCCCTGAAATGGATGAAGTGGGTTGGTATGATGATAACAGTAATAAGACGTATTCGGTGGGACAGAAACAGCCGAATGCCTGGGGATTGTACGATATGCATGGGAATGTGTATGAATGGTGTTTAGATGAGGATTGGTATGAGGAAGGGCGCATCGTGCGCGGCGGTGCCTGGAGCAGCTACGCGTGCTACTGCCGTTCAGCGTACCGGGACCATAGTGCCCCCATCAATAAAAATAACAACATCGGCTTCCGTGTGGTGTTGGCTCCGGTCCAATAGAGGCTTTTTGAGCTGAAAACAAAGATCCCCGACGGTTTTACCCCGCCGGGGATTTTTTTTTAGAACCACGGATGGACACAAATAAACACAGATAATTTATTTAATAACAATAGAGACGCGCAATCCGCGCGTCTTTATCGTTGATACCCCCACCGGGAACCGGTGTCAGGAAAGAATTTGGATTTGCGCCTTTATCCAAAAGGTGCCATACTTTTTCCAGCAAGTTCATTTGCTGATGAAGGAGGAATATATTTTACGATGAATACCCCATATAATAAGCTATTTAGCATTTCCTGCGCGGTTGTGGGAGTGCTGTTGACATCGTTGACAGCTCAGACCGCGGCTCCGGTCAAGAGTGCCGAGGGTAAAAACAGAACTATCCCGCTGGCGGATAAGGTGGATCTGGACATGATCTGGATCGAGCCGGGTACCTTTACGATGGGCAGTCCGGAAGACGAACTGGGCAGATTTGATGATGAAGTCCAGCATCAGGTGACACTGACGCGGGGATATTGGCTGGGCAAGTATGAAGTGACTCAGGCGCAGTACAAGGCGGTCATGGGAACGAATCCGTCCCATTTTACAGGCGATAACAATCCTGTGGATACGGTCAGCTGGGAGGACGCAAAGGCATTCTGCGAGAAATTGACCGCGAGCGAGAAAACAGCGGGCAGACTGCCGGAGGGGTATGAATATACTCTGCCGACCGAGGCTCAATGGGAATACGCCTGCCGGGCCGGGACCACGACGGCCCTGAACAGCGGAAAGAATTTATCCGATAAGGTCGAATGTCCCGAAATGGATGAAGTGGGCTGGTATGATCACAACTGCGGCCAAAAGACTCATCCGGCAGGGCAGAAACTGCCAAACAAATGGGGATTGTATGACATGCACGGGAATGTCTGGGAATGGTGTCTGGATTGGGAGGGAGATTATCCGACGGAGGCGGTGAGCGATCCGACAGGACCCGGTACAGGCAGGTACCGTGTGATACGCGGCGGCAGCTGGTACTCCTGGGCGTGCAGCTGTCAGTCAGCGCTTCGGTTCAGCTACGACTCCGGTAAAGGCGACGATGACAGCGGGTTCCGTGTGGCGCTGACCCCGGTGAAATAATCGGATCCGTCTGAAACCCCGTTCCGGGTTTTCAGAATGGAGACACGAAAAAAAAGACGCACGGATCGCGCATCTGCGATTTAAGAAGTGGCTTTGATCAGCCGGGAGACGTGAGAGGTGAGTATCTCCGCGATGGCTTCGATCCCCATTCGGTCAATTTCATCAAAGCGGTTTTCAATGGGGCTGTCAATATCCAGAACGCCGAGGATCAGATCTTCGGAAGCTCTCAGGGGAACCACTAATTCCGACCGGGATTCGGCGTCGCAAGCGATATGCCCCGGAAACTGGCGCACATCCGGAACGAGGATGCTGCGGTTTTCTTTGACGGCGGTTCCGCAGACCCCTTTGCCCACAGGGATACGGACGCAGGCGGGTTTTCCCTGAAAAGGCCCCAGCACCAGTTCCTTGAGCTGTAAACGGTAAAGCCCCACCCAGTTGATTTGGGGCAGACTGTGCCAGAGCAGAGAGGAGAGGTTGGCCGTGTTGGCGATAAAATCAAACTCCTGTGCCACAAGAGCACGGGTTTGTTCTTTCAGGAGATTGTAAAGTTCTGTTTTGGGGAGATCTTTTGTATCGGGCAGATTATACATATCTCGTTCAGGAAAAGAATGGAAGACGTATCTTATCTTCCATTCTTTTTCTTACGTTGATCTCTATGAATTATTTTCTTCAGTGATATTCTTCACCAAAGTGACCATCTTCTCCAGACGGTCGGAAATATCCTTGATGCGTTCCGCGTTGCCGCCGCCGACTTCGGCGATCAGCCATCCACGGTAACGGACATCCACCAGCGCCTGAGCGACCGGTTTCCAGTCGAAGTCGCCTTCATCCTGCATCTGGACACTGAAACCTTTCCATTTGCCCTGATCATTTGCCAGCTTGGTATTGAAGCCTTTGATGTGCAGATTGACCAGACGGCGGTTCAGCGTGCGGATCCAGTGTTCCGGCCAGCCGGTGTTCACGATGTTGCCGATATCGAAGAAGCATCCGACCCACGGGCTGTTGACCTGATCGATATAATAAGCCATTTCAACCGGGCTCAGCAGGAAATTGTTCCACACGTTTTCGATGCCGATCTTCACGCGGTTTTCTTCCGCGACATGGGTCAGCTGGCGCAGACCTTCCTGGGAATTCTTCCACGCGGTCTCATAGTCCATACTGGCATTGACCACACCGGGAACGACCAGCACATGAGGCGCGCCCAGAGCTTTGCCCTGCTGGATAGCCTTGGTGATGGAAGCGATATAGGCGGCGCGTTTTTCCGGATCGGGTTCGGAGAGGTTTTCCTTCCAGTTTCCGGCGAACATGATGCCGGCGATGGGCATTCTGACCTTTTCACTGGCTTTGAGGATCTCTTCCAGATTTTCATCCGTGGTGGGGCAGTTGACTTCGATGCCCTGGATGCCGCAGTCCTTGGCGATCTGGAATTTTTCTTCCACGGTCTTGCCGTCGGAGATCATTCCCAGACTGACACCCTTGAGGATGGTCGTGGTGTTGAAACGGCGGAGAGCCTGACCATTGCCGTTGCCGGCGTTGGGATTGCGTCCCGCGGGACCTCTGAAAGTGAGTGTACCCTGAGCCAGAGCGGAAGCTCCGCTGACGATGCCTGCGGCAGCTAACGCGCTGCCTTTGAGAAATTGACGTCTATTCATATTATTCTTATTTTGTTGTTGTTATAGTTAAAGTTTAAAAGCTTTCCGGAGCATGGCGATGCTCTTGGGCACGGCTGTGTTGGCATTTTCATTGCCCTCGAATTCCAGCCCCACATAACCGGAGTAACCCGCGGAGGTCACGATCTTGGCGATCCGGTCATAATCCAGATCCAGTGTGTACCACACGCCGCCGCCGTAATAGGTCTTGGCGTGCATGTAACCGATGCGCGGAGCCAGCTTGGCGATCTTGTCGTAAGGATCTTCCAGGAAGTTGCCCGTGTCGCACATCATTCCCAGCCAGGGAGAATTGACAGCGTCCACGATGCGGATGACACCTTCGGGGGTATAGGTCAGACCCCAGTGGTTTTCCAGATTCAGCACGACACCGCATTCCTGAGCCTTGGGGATGCATTGCCCGATACAGTCGATGCACATATTGAACGCGTCATCCAGTGTATATCCGGGGATGGGAGGTTCGACACCGCGCGCGGCCATCAGCTCATCAAAATCCTTGATGGTGTTCCAGCGTCCGCTGTTCAGACGGATAGAGGGGATGCCCATGGCATAAGCCAGTTCGATGCAGTGTTTCGTATGCTCGATGTTCTTTTTCAGTGTCTCTTTGTCGGGATAGACGAAACCCTGATGGATGGAGAGTGTGCAGAGATCGACACCGCACAGGAAGGCATGGCGTTTCAGTTTGTTCAGATACGCCTTGTCTTCGCTTTCCATTTGGCGGTGCAGCACTTCCACCGCGATCCCCAGCTCGCCGGCTTTGGTGATCACATCTTCGATCGGATATTTGACATCCGCGAAGTGCCAGTAAGAGTAGCTGGATACGGCCAGTTTTACCGGTTTCTTGGGCTTCTGTTCCAAGGTGTTGACAAGCTTGGAAGCTCCCTTTGTTTGTGCAGAGGCGATGTTCGGCAAAACCAGGCCCGCTGTACCTGTCAGCGCAGTCGCCAGAAAATTTCTTCGTGATTGCTTCATCATAAAATTATCGTATCGCAACGCCGCTTATTCTAACAAATCCAAACCGATAATCAAACCTTATTCTGACTTTTGCTTGTTCCGGGGCGTTTTTTTCTCTAGGATAAAGCCGATTGTTAGACGTAACAAAAAGAGTTTTATGAAAATAAAAGAATATGTGGTTGCTGCGCTGACGGTTGCGGGTGTTTTGGGACTTTCTTTCACCCAGGCCGAAGCGGCGGATGCTGCCGATGCCGGCAAAAAGTATGAGGCCAACTGGGAATCCCTGAACAGTCGCCCGATACCGCAATGGTTTTTGGATGCCAAGTTCGGCATCTTTATCACCTGGGGTATCTATGCCGTTCCCAGCTGGACTCCCAGGGGACAGTATTCGGAATGGTACTGGTACTGGATGTCTAACAAAGATGATAAGAATCCCGCATGGGTCTATCATCGGGATACTTACGGGGCGGATTTCAGCTACAAGGATTTCGCGCCGATGTTCAAAGCCCAGTTGTATGATCCGGCGTTCTGGGCTGATCTGTTTGTGAAGTCGGGAGCTAAATATGTGGTGCCGATCTCTAAGCATCACGACGGGTACGCGATATGGCCCAGCGCAGAGGCTTCGCGTACCTGGGGGCATCCTTGGAACAGTGTGGAAGTGGGACCGCATCGCGATCTGCTGGGCGATCTGGGCAAGGCGTGCCGTGACCGCGGTCTGCATTTTGGCCTCTACTATTCGCTTTATGAATGGTACAACCCGCTGTGGCTGAAAGATCGTAAGCGGTATGTGGATGAACACATGATCCCTCAGTTCAAAGATGTGGTCACCCGTTACTGCCCGGATATCATCTTCTCTGACGGAGAATGGGATATGCCATCCAAGGATTGGAAGAGCGAAGAACTGCTGGCCTGGGTTTATAATGAATCTCCCTGTAAGGAGGAAGTGATCGTCAATGACCGCTGGGGTAAGGAATGCCGTCACCACAATGGCGGTTACTATACGACGGAATATGCCGCCGGCATGGATAATGACGCGCATGCCTGGGAGGAATCCCGCGGAATGGCTAATTCCTATGGGTACAGCCGCCGGGAAACTGCCGAGGAATATAAGACCAGTCGCTATTTTATTATCTCTCTGGCAGATACAGTCAGCCGCGGAGGAAATCTCCTGCTGGATGTCGGCCCCGATGAGTACGGTCTCATCCCGACCATTATGCAGCAGAGGCTGCTGGATATCGGTGATTGGCTCAAGGTCAACGGCGAAGCTATTTACGGCACACGCTGTGCGAAGAGAACGACCGAATGGACCGAAGGAGAACGTCCGGATCAGAAACGCGGACAATTCATGGTCACCGACAGCATTATGGATCAGATCGGCCAGACACCTGAGGGCGATTCCGCTCGGAAGAAGTGCTTCTTTACCCGCAAAGGAGATACCAACTACGCGATCACGGCCGGATGGCCCGGAAAGACTTTGACGATCAAGAATATCAAAGTGGATCCTGAGACGGAAGTCACGATGCTGGGAGTCGAAGGAAAACTGGATTACAAGGTAGACGGCAAGACATTAACGATCACGGTTCCGCAACTCTCTGTGGATGAGGTGCCTTGTCTGTATGCCTACAGCTTCAAGATCACACATTCGGAGATCCTGCCGGAATAGACTGAGAATTTTCTAAACAAAAGACGCGATATCATCAGGGTATTGCGTCTTTTTTGTTGGTGAACAATTTGTGTAAAGTTTTTCATGGTTTTCTTTACGCACGACACTTTATTTTGACTTTTGCTTGTTCCGGAGCGTTTTTTTCTCTAGGATGAAGCCGATTGTTAGACATAACAAAAAGAGTTTTATGAAAATAAAAGAATATGTAGTTGCAGTGCTGACGGTTGCGAGTGTTTTAGGGCTTTCTTTCACACAGGCCGAAGCGGCGGATGCTGCCGATGCCGGTAAAAAGTATGAGGCGAACTGGGAATCTTTGAACAGTCGTCCGACACCGCAGTGGTTTTCTGATGCCAAGTTCGGCATCTTCATCCATTGGGGCATCTATGCCGTTCCCGGCTGGGCTCCCAAGGGGCAGTATTCGGAATGGTACTGGAACTGGATATCTAACCAAGATGATAAGAATCCCTCCTGGGTCTTTCATCGGGATCATTTTGGAAAAGATTTCAGCTATAAGGATTTCGCGCCGATGTTCAAAGCACAGTTGTACGATCCGGCGTTCTGGGCTGATCTGTTTGTGAAGTCCGGCGCTAAATATGTGGTGCCGACCTCTAAACATCATGACGGGTACGCGATATGGCCCAGTGCGGAGGCGACCCGCACCTGGGGACATCCCTGGAACAGTATGGACGTAGGACCGCATCGCGATCTGCTGGGTGATTTGGGCAAAGCATGCCGTGACCGCGGTCTGCGTTTTGGCTTCTACTATTCACTTTATGAATGGTACAACCCGCTGTGGCTGAAAGATCATAAGCGGTATGTGGACGAACACATGATCCCTCAGTTTAAGGATGTGGTCTCTCGCTACAGTCCGGATATCATTTTCTCTGACGGAGAATGGGATATGCCATCCAAGGATTGGAAGAGCGAAGAACTGCTGGCCTGGGTTTACAATGAATCTCCCTGCAAGGAGGAAGTGATCGTCAATGACCGCTGGGGCAAGGAATGCCGTCACCACAATGGAGGTTACTATACCACGGAATATGCCGCCGGCATGGATAATGACGCGCATGCCTGGGAGGAATCCCGTGGCATGGCTAATTCCTATGGGTACAGCCGCCGGGAAACCGCCGAGGAGTATAAGACCAGCCGCTATTTTATTATCTCTCTGGCAGATACGGTCAGCCGCGGAGGGAATCTCCTGCTGGATATCGGTCCTGATGAATACGGACTTATCCCGACCATTATGCAGCAGAGACTGCTGGATATTGGGGATTGGTTAAGAGTCAACGGTGAGGCTATTTACGGCACACGCTGCGCAAAGAGAACGACCGAATGGACCGAAGGCGAACGTCCGGATCAAAAGCGTGGACAATTCATGGTTACCGACAGCATTATGGATCAGATCGGTCAGACACCCAAGGGAGATTCTGCGCGGAAGAAATGCTTCTTTACCCGCAAAGGAGATACTAACTACGCGATCACGGCCGGATGGCCCGGAAAGACTTTGACGATCAAGAATATCAAAGTGGATCCTGAGACGGAAGTCACGATGCTGGGAGTCGAAGGAAAGCTGGATTACAAAGTGGATGGTAAAACCTTAACGATCACGGTTCCGCAACTCTCTGTAGATGAGGTTCCTTGTCTGTATGCCTACAGCTTCAAGATCACACATTCGGAGATCCTACCGGAATAGGCTGATAGTTTTCTAAACAAAGGACGCGATATCACCGGGTATTGCGTCTTTTTTATTGAGTGAATAATTTGTGTAAAGTTTTTCTTGATTTACTTAACACAAAAATTTTTGTGTGTATTTTAAGATACACAAAATAATTTGTGTAACGTTTTTCTTAATTTCCTTTACACAAAATTTTTTGTGTGCATTTTGAGATACACAAAATAATTTGTGTTAAGTTTTTTGCATTTTTCTTTACACAAATTTCTTTTTTGATAAAATTCTCCTGGTATGCAGAGTTATATACCTGATAACTTGCCCATAAAAGGGATCGATTACCTTCGTTTATTTGCGAGTACGGTCGCGGCTAATTCTGAATTGTCCAGATATGATGGATTATTACAGGGTATTGTGAATCCGGCTGTGATGCTTTCGCCAATGGAAACGAGGGAAGCGGTTTTGTCATCTAAGATCGAGGGAACTCAAGCCACTGTAGATGAGGTATTAGAGCAGGAAGCAGGTATTGTTCAAGTGGGTGAGAAGCATGAAGATATCAATGAGATCGTCAACTATCGCACAGCGTTGCGTGAATCTTATAAATATCTTGGGAATCATCCTGTGACTCTTTCGGTTATCCGGGAGATACATCGGATGCTTTTGGACAGTGTCCGCGGGCAGAATAAGCGTCCGGGAGAGTTTCGCCTGTATCAGAACTGGATAGGATGTCCGGGCACCAGTATCGAGGAAGCCACTTATGTGCCGCCGAGTCCAATGCAGGTGCAGGATTTTCTGGAGGACTGGGTGAAATATGTGCAAGGAGATGACAAAGATGTTCTTGTGCAGGCCGCGGTCATGCACGCTCAATTTGAGCTGATTCATCCGTTTCTGGACGGGAATGGACGTGTCGGACGCATTTTGATTCCGCTGTTTCTTTATCAGAAGAAGAAGATTTCTCAGCCGATGTTTTATTTAAGTTCTTATTTAGAAGAGCATTGTCAAGAGTATTACTCCAAGCTGCGAGCCATTTCCAATGAAGGAGACTGGAACGGCTGGATCGAGTTTTTCCTCAATGCAGTCACAGCTCAGGCCAAAGAGAATGCTCTCAAGGTGAAGGCGATCTTGTCTCTTTATGAAGAGATGAAAGATCGCATCCAGTATGTTTCTCATTCTCAGTTCAGTATCCAGCTGCTGGATTTCATTTTCCGGCGGCCGGTTTTTAAGACATCCGCTTTTTCTAAAGAAACGGGTATCCCGCGTCCTACAGCATTGAAATTGCTGGGCAGACTGAAATCGGAGGGGATCGTTACTGAGCGGAGAAAAGCGAGCGGCAGCCGGGCCAGTGTTCTCAGTTTTTCGAGACTGCTTGCCATTGTGGAGGAACCGGAAGGTTGATGTAAGATTTATGAGACGCAAAGACAGAGAGATCACTGATTTTGACAGGATAATCGAAATTATAGACCAGTGCGAAATATTGAGGATCGGACTGGCGAATGGAGAATTTCCTTATATCGTGCCGCTTAATTTCGGTTATACGGTTTCGGGGAAACAGATCGATTTTTATGTTCACGGCGCACTGGCCGGACGAAAATATGAATTGATGAACCGAAACAAGAAATGTTCATTTGAAATGGACATTCCCATCAGGATAGATTGTGATGCTGAGAAGAAAAAGGCCACCATGCACTATAAAAGTGTGATGGGTACTGCTTGTATCGCTTTTCTGGAAGGTGAGGAAAAGCGAAAGGCAATCGATGATGTCATCATGGCTCGCTGGGACGAGACACGTCATTTCGATTACAACCGGGAGGCTCTCGCGATCACGGCTGTCGCCAAGTTGTCGGTTTTGGAGCTGACGGCAAAGGAGAATCCGCCTTTGCGCAAAGCGAAGGAATAGATATAACAAAAACGGGCAGATGTTTATTCTGCCCGCTTTTTCAGAGAAGGGTGTTATTACTTTCTCTTGATTTTTATTTTGCTGTCACTGACGATTTTGATACCTCTAGGCGCGGTGACAAGAGTATTGATGGAGCCGTTTTCATATTTTTTGTGGCTGACTTCCAGAACACCGCCTTTGACCGGGAAAGTGCCTCTGACCCATTCCAGATCGCCCAGGTGCGGATTGATCTTGACGATCTTGCCGCCGTCTTCTACACGGACACCCAGCACGAACTCAGACAGCCAGGAGGTCGGACCGCTGGCCCAGCCGTGGCTCAGACTGTGGCGCAGTCCGACATAGCAGTAGTTGCCGTAGTCGCCGTGGATATCCACTTTATCCGCCGGAACGACTTCATCGATGCGGGCCGCGTTCTTCATCCAGTTGATGTCGAAATCTTCCCAGAACGTCGTGGCACCCATATCGAGCATTCCGCCCCAGTATTCGCGGATCACGTCCAGACAGCCTTGATAATCTTCGGCTTTAGCGCGCGCCAGCAGAACGTAGTAGCCATAGAAAGTGGACATTCTTTGAGCGCCGTCCACAGCCATGATTTTTTCATTCAGATCTTTTGCGTCACCCAGACCGGCCAGCGCCATGAGAGCGGCGGCCTGTTTGCTGTTGTTGGGATCAGGAATATAGGTGCGCATTTTAGCGGCCATATCCGCGCATTCTTTTGAAAGCCCTTTTTCGCCCAAAGTGTCGCAGAGATTCACACCGGCATCAAAGGCCAGGATCATCAGGGACTGCAGACCGGCATGGATGGCTTTCGGGTTGGCATTGCTGGGCCAATCCAGAAAACGGCCTTCGGGCATTTTTTCCACACCTTTTTCATCCACGCAGGCAAGCAGCTGACGCAGAAGTCCAGTCAAATAAGGCTTCTGCTGCTGGAGATAGTCCAGATCGCCGTTGATACGGTACCAGTCATTATGGATGAGCAGCCACCAGATGGAGTAGGAGCTGATGCCGTTCATCCAGGAACCCAGCGGTGTCTCGTCACGCACCAGATCCAGACTGCGCGGAACCATCCAGTTATTGCCGAAAACGGTGTTGATGGTCATGGTTTCCGGGTGCATGTCACCGATCCAGACCAGACGGTCGCGTTTGAAACCGTCCCACACGTAGTTCTGCATATTCAGCTGGACGGTGTAGGCTCCCGTCTGCCAGATCTTGTTCAGACGATCATCACTGGAGACAAAGGAACCCAGATAAGGAAGATCGTTGAACAGGAAAACGGCACGGGTGAATTTGAGGCTCATCGTGCTGTTGGGCTGAACCAGGTCGATGCGGGCGAAGCGGTAACCAGTGTTGCCGATCTCTGCCGTACCCAGCCAGGGAACCAAAGTGGTTTGGTCGCGGACAGCGTGATCGTTGGTCGCGTTTTTGTCTCCGCCGATATCGTTCATCACTTCGCTGACAGATTCACCAAAGCGGATGCGGATTTGAACGGGTTTGCCGGTAGAAGTGCCGGAGCAGCCGATCTGGATGCCGCCGGAAAGCTCTGTGCCGAAGTCCAAGATGACACCGGGAGCTTCGCCTTTGTTTTCAAAAACGCAAAGTTCCGGATTGGTCAGACTGATCTGGCCGGAGGTGTTCTTCAGCAGAAATGCCGTGTTTTGGATTTTTGCCTTTTCGGTGTTCTCTGTTTGCCAGACGATGCGGGCCGGTGTCACATAAGTGCGGACACGGGGATCCTTCTCGATGCGTCCGTCAAAGGAATCCATTGCCGGTTCCGGGACACGAGCGTCATTGATAAGACATTTTGCGCAGCAGGGAACCTGAGGCGCGTTTTCTTGAGCGCTGGCCAGTGAGATGAAACTACAGGCGGCCAACACGGCTGACATTTTTGTAAGTGAATTCAATTTCATGATAAAATAAAACAATTTAAAGTGTGAAAGCATTTCCCAGTTCGGGAACGATGACTTCGCTCTTCGGACAGAATTCTTTCAGATGTTCCCCAAAGCCGAGAGACTGATCTTCTTCGCCGTGGGAGACGAAAATCTTTTTCAGGTCGCCTTTCAAATTTCCGATGTATTTGAGCAATTCATCACGATCCGCGTGACCGGAGAAGGAATCGATCTGAGCGATACGGGCCCGGACACTGTGAGGATGACCGAAAATGTTGACTTTCTTTTCGCCGGCCAGAATAGCCGCACCCAGTGTATTTTCCGCGCAGTAGCCGATAAAGAGGACCAGCGTGTGCGGATCGTTGATGTGGTTGCTCAGATGGTGACGGATGCGCCCGGCTTCGCACATTCCCGACGCACTGATGATGATGGCGGATTTTTTGACTTTGTTCAGTTTCTGCGATTGGGATATTTCCCGGATGTAGGTCAGGTTATCCATACCGAAAGGGTTTGTTCCGCTTTGCAGAAATTCATAAATATCATTATTAAAGCACTCCGGATGCAGACGGTAAACTTCTGTCGCGTTGACGCTCAGGGGACTGTCCACATAGATCGGGACCTTGGGCAGACGGCCGGCTTTTGTCAGCTGGTGCAGAGTGTAAACGATGTCCTGAGTACGGCCCATGCTGAAGGCCGGGATCAAAACAAGCGCCTTTTGAGAGATGGCCTGGCGTACATATTTGTAAACTTCTTCCGTTGCTTTGCTGCGGGGTGAGTGCAGACGGTCGCCGTAGGTGCTTTCGATGTGGAGGAAATCCACATTTTCCACCGGATCGGGATCCCGCAGGATGTCATCATTGCCGCGTCCGATATCGCCGGAGAAAAGGTAACGGAATTTGCGCCCGTGCTCCACGATATCCAGACAGACCTGCGCCGCGCCCAGAATATGACCGGCATCATAGAAAGTCAGCGTAACTCCGGGAGCGATCGGCATTGGACGGTAGTAGTTCAAGCTGATAAACTGGCGGACGGATTTTTCCGCTTCCTCTTTTGTATAAAGCGGAGCTACCGGTCCCAAACCTTCTTTGGCACGTTCTTTGGTGACGAATTGCGCGTCAGCCTGTTGGATTCGGGCAGAGTCCTCCAGCATGATGCTGGCCAGATCGCGTGTCGCGAAGGTGCTGTAAATATTTCCCTTGAAGCCTTTCGAGCAGAGCAGTGGCAGATTGCCGCAGTGATCGATATGCGCGTGGCTGATCACGGCGCAATCCAGCGTTGCCGGATCGAAATCAAAGTTGCGGTTTTTCTCAATGGATTCCATTCGTTTGCCCTGGTAAAGGCCGCATTCGAGCAGGATCTTTGAGCCGTTGACTTCCAGCAGATACTTGGAACCGGTCGTTGTGCGTGTCGCGCCTAAGAAGTGCAGTTTCATAATTGTTTGTTTAAGTTTATTTGTTTTGTGATTCTTCTTTGCAGAAGGCTTCAAATTCTCCTCCCAGCAGACCTTTCAGGTCGCGTCGGATATCTTTGTCGCTGATTTCCCATCCGGAGGCTTCCAGTGCGGAGTATTTCTCGCCCAGAGTCAGGATCAGGGATTCTTTGAAATGTGTCCACTTGTAAACCAGTTGATCCAGCACCCGAGCATCCGAATGCTGTGGAGTAAAGCTGAGCCCCAGCAGCTCAAAGCGCAGATTGGTGATCTCGTCAATCAGTGTCGGTATATTGTTGAACCACCAGCAGCCGAAAGGATGCAGATTGCGGAATTTCCGGGCGGCCACGCAGAGGTGATGCTGGTTTTCGCGTGAAAGGACGGTGACCAGGAATTTGTTTTCCGGGAATGTCCGGCAGAGATTCTCCACGGATTCAATGGAGGAACGTCCCACGCTGTCACCGGCCAGCTGCAGAGACGGGTTCACCGCGCGGGTCACACCGCACATCATCGCAAAAGGCATTTTCCGTTCACGGCAGAAGGGCAGGATGACTTTGGTCAGCATCCGGTGACGCGAGGTCTCCACATTGTAAGTAAATTCCGGCGGCAGTGAAACCATCAGGTAGAGCGGATCTATCTTGTCGGCCCATTCACTGAGGAAACGCCTCAGTTCGCTTCGGGTCGTTTCGTCCAGTTCCGGGCGCACATCGTAACCCTGTTCACGCAGGAAGGGGATGGTGTCCTTGTAGTTGATCAGGAGCGGATCCACGCGCAGCGCGGCCAGAAAACGGCTGTCCCGTTTGAAACCGCGTTTCCAGATTTGGATCTCTTCCCGGTCAAAAGGACTGTTGGTCATCACGACACCGCGCAGATTTCCCAGTTCAAAAACATCGTTGACGTGTTCTTCTGCTGTGCGCTTGGAAAACCATTTGCGGATGCTTTTCAAATCACGTTTATTGACATCCAGCCCCAGCATGTTCAGCGTGGTGATGACACCGCGGCAGCTCTCGGAAATGGGAGAGTGCTGAATAAAAAGCTCGTTCCAGATGAAGTCGGCCTGCTGTTCTTTATCCAGCGCGAAAAAGTCCTCGTAGGGTACCGGCAGATAGCGGAACACTTCCGAAACCAGATAGTGATAGACCAGCAGATCATCTATGCCCCACAGGAGCATTTTTCCCATGGCCGGATCGTACAGATGCGTATGGATATCCAGCAGCGGAGTCTGGCTGAGAGCATCGCCCAGCCGTGTCTCCACAGGGATCGGCTCGAAATCTTCGTTTGTTTCCGGAACGGGTTGTTTCTTCATAAGATTACCAGCGTTTGAGAAGTTTCATAGCGGCGTTGATAATGTCGTCCGTGTACATTCCCTGCGCTTTGTATAACTCCTCAACTTTATAGGCGGAACGTCCGAATTCACCGCGGATGCCGAGCGATCTCATGTCGCAGGCGATCCCGTTCTGAGCCAGCGCGTGAGCGATCTGCGCGCCCATGCCGCAGATCAGCTGATGATCTTCCACGGTGATGATG
>Ga0265298_10005599_pt1 | contig 15698 bp, 10 predicted proteins | sample AusTroGonzalo_MG_3_FD_193486 | JGI IMG/M metagenome (GOLD analysis project Ga0265298, IMG submission 193486) | Bovine rumen microbial communities from tropical cattle in Woodstock, Queensland, Australia - Gonzalo_01 | ecosystem: Host-associated > Mammals > Digestive system > Stomach > Rumen ... | reverse complement strand
TCATGTCGGGATCGGCCCACCAGCCCGGACGGTTCCACTTCCAGTACTCTGCGCCGATGCGTCCCTCGATGGCGTCCTCCATCCACGCCCAGGCGTCCTTGAGGTCTTCCCAGCTCCGCCAGCACTGCCCGCCAGCGGCGGCACCCCACTCCTCGGTGTGCGCCATGCCGTACTGGCAGAAGGAGTAGACGATGTCGCGCTTCTGCTTCTTCAGGCATTCGCCCATCAGGCGGTATGGCTTGATGTACGCCTCGCGCCGCGAAGGATCGTCGAACCCGCCCTTGTCCCAGGTGCCATGCCCCGTCTCCTTCTTGAAGATTTCGCCGTAGCTGCACCAGTCGTACTTGATGTAGTCGAAGCCCCACTCTGCCCAGCTTTCGGCGTCCTGCAGCTCGTGGCCGTAGCTGCCCTCGCACCTGCCGCAGGTGAGTGGCCCGGGCGAGGAATAGAGGCCGGCCTTGAGACCGAACGAGTGGATGTAGTCGGTGAGCCCCTTCATGTCCGGGAACGAACGGTTGGGGATGATCTTCCCGGCGGCGTCGCGGGCGGGACCAATCACGTCCTCGCGCCCGCCGAAGTCGTTCTTGCGGCTCTCCACGCGCGGACATCCGGAGTTGTTCATCTCCCACCAGTCGTCGAGGTTGATGTATGCCCAGCCGTGGTCGGCAAGCCCAGAGTCGTCCATCGCCTTGGCGGCGGCCTTCGCCTTGTCCGCGGTGAGGCGGTAGCAGAGCGTGTTCCAGCTGTTCCACCCCATCGGCGGCGTGAGCGCGATAGTGTCGCCAACCGCTAGGCGGATCGTGCGAGTCGCCCGGCCCTTCGCGTTCACGGCCGTCACCTCGATGTCGTAGTTCCCGGGCGTGGCGGGCGCGGTGCCGCGCAGGACGCCCTTCGCGTCGAGCGTAACTCCGGCAGGCAAGCCCTTAGCCGAGAACGTGATCGGGCGCACGCCAGAAGTCGCCACGCGGAAGATGACCTCGTGCCCCGGCCGGACTCCCCAGATGTCGGCTCCGTTGATGCGCGGCTCCGCCGCTTCCGGCGGCGTTAGGATGCCGAGCTGCGCGGTGAGGGAAGGATCGTTAACGGACTCGATCTTCGCGCCCTCTCCGCAGGTGAAGCGTGCCTCTAGCCAGTCGGCGTTCGCAGCGTCGAAGGCCGTCCACTTTCCGGCACCCGTCGTCTCGAGGATGATCTCCTTCGCGCCAACGAGGTCCACATGCACGGGAACAGGCTTCTGCCCGAGCTTAAGGTCGCCCGACGACCACACGATCCTGTCGTCCACCCAGACCTTGAAGCGCGCGGTCGGCTTGCCGTAGCTCTTGCCGGAGCCCGCGCTCTTCGCGTCGTCGTCGATGGCGACAAGCGCGTCGAAGGCGGCGACCTTGCCGTTGGCGCGGAAGAGGAGCGCGCTTTCGGGATGCGTGCCGAATCCCTTGGCGTATGTCTTGCCCCCGACAGTCAGCGGATTGCCGTCCACCGACTTGTCCACCTGAAGCCGCTTGCCGCAGCCACACGTCGCCCCCGATAGGTCGAACGAACCAACATACGCCACGTCCGCGACCGCAGACGCGCAGGCCACCAGGGCCGCCACCATCATCGCTTTCATTTTCATGTCAAGATGATAGCATAACCCCCATCCCTCTGGCAATGCCCTATCACCAGCCCGCGAGGCGGGGCTGGTGGAGGCGGGCGTTGGCGGCAGTACTGTTCGCGAAACGACGCGCGGACGCGTCCCACGTGAGCAGCTTGCCGGGATCGAAGAGCGCGGCCACGCCCGTGAGCGAGCACTGCGTCATCGCGCCGGCGTAGGCGAAGTCGCTGCCGACCTTCGGACCGCCCTTCACCGCCGCGATGAACTCGTTGAACGGCTTGCTGTTCGGATCCTTGCCGGGAATGCGCGTATACTTCTGCTTCGGGCAGCCGCCGTCGGCGCGAAGCTTCTCGAGCGTCGTGTCGGGCAGCATGCGAAGGTAGTTCGCTCCGTGGTGGCCGTACTCGATCACGCCGCTAGTGCCGTACACGAACGCGCCGTTGCACATGCCGTCGCGCTTCTTGCGCGCCTCGTTGGAGTTGTGCGGCGGGTAGTACTTCATGTCGCCCTTGTAGCCGGGCGGCACAGGGACGGACTGGCACGCCTCACCGTCGAACCACACGAGCTTGAACGGCTTGCCGTCGCGCTTCACGTACTCGAACGTGGTCTTAACGCCCTTCGGGAAAGTGAGGCCGTGCTTTTCGGGTGTCCACTCGCCAACCACCTCGGCCTTCACGGTCTTAGGCAGGCCAAGGCCGAACGTCCAGAAGAGCGGGTCCATCAGATGGCAGCTCCAGTCGCCGAGCGTGTTCGTGCCGTACATTGTCCAGCAGCGCCACGAGCCAGGCAGGAACTTCGGGTAGTACGCACGATGCGGCACGGGTCCCTGCCACTGCTCCCAGTCAAGCTCCTTGGGAACATCCCACTTCTGGTTCAGCTCGGCGAGCTTGTCCATGAACGTGTACTTCGCGGGACACCAGATGTGCGCCTCGGTCACCTCGCCGATGAGGCCGGCCTCCACCCACTCGCGGAAGTCGCGGATCGTGTCGTAGGCGTGGCCCTGGTTCATCGCCTGCGTGACGAGATTCGGATGCCTCTTCGCCTCTTCGAGCATGCCGTCCATCTCGTGGAAGCTCTGCGCGAGCGGCTTCTCGCACTGCACGTGCTTGCCGCGCTTCAGGCACTCGATCGCCATCGTGGCGTGCCAGTGGTCGGGCACGCCCACGATCACGGCGTCGATGTCCTTGTCGTGCTTGTCGAGCATTTCCTTGTAGTAGGTGTAGAACGGCACGTTCGGGCGCTTCTCGCGCTGGCCCTTGCAACGGCGCTGGTCCACGTCGCAGAGCGCGACGATCTTCGCGCCGGCACGCTCGAGGCCGTAGATGTCGGCCACGGCGCGTCCGCCTGCGCCGATCGAAGCCACGTTCACCGTCTCGCTGGGCGGCGTCGCGCCGCTGCCGGCCAAGAGCCGACGGGGAAGGATCGTGAATAGGGTCGCGCCACCGGCGCTCTGCAGGAACATTCTACGCTTCATCTCGTCATCTCCTTGTAAAGTTAAAGGGCCGCGTGGTCGCACAGGGCGCTCACGAACAGAGCCTTGATCGTGTGCATGCGGTTCTCGGACTCGTCGAACACCTTGGAGTACTTGGACTCGAACACTTCGTCCGTCACCTCCAGCGCGCCGCATTGCTTCGTCACCTCGGTGTTGAAATCGTGGAACGCCGGAAGGCAGTGCAGGAACATGAGCCGCCCGTCGATGTTGCCGGTCGCGCGCATGAGGTCCATGTTGACCTGGTACGGACTCAGCAGCTTGATGCGCTCTGCCGTCTTGGACTCCTCGCCCATCGACACCCACACATCCGTGTACAGCACGTTCGCGCCCTTCACGCCCTTCACGGGATCCGCGAACACGCGGATGTCCGTGCCGTTCTTCTTTGCCACGGCCTCCGCCTCGGCGAGGACGGCCTCGTCCGGCCACAGCTCCTTCGGCGAGCAGCAGACGTAGCGGACGCCCGCCTTGGCGCAACCCATCATCAGCGAGTTCGCCACGTTGTTGCGGCCGTCGCCAACGTAGGCGACCGTGCAATTGTCAAGAGCGCCGAACGTCTCCTTCACGGTGAGCAGGTCTGCGAGGATCTGCGTGGGGTGGTAGTCGTCCGTGAGGCCGTTCCAGACCGGGACGCCGCTCCACTTCGCCAGCTCCTCCACCGTCGACTGCTTGAAGCCGCGGAAGAGGATGCCGTCGTAGATGCGGCCGAGGACGCGCGCGGTGTCCTTCACGCTCTCCTTCTTGCCAAAGTGTATGTCGGGCCGTGTGAGGTACTCGGCGCCACCGCCCTCGTCGCGCGCGGCGATGATGGACGAATTGCGCGTGCGGGTGGAGGACTTCTCGAAGATGAGCGCGATGTTCTTGCGGTGCAGCAGATCGCCGCGCACGCCGGCGGCGCGCCTCGCCTTCAGCTGGGCGGCGAGGTCGATGAGGTTCAGCATCTCCTCGTCGGTGAACGAGGTCATCCGCATCAGCGAGCGGTTGTATAGTTCAGGCATCCATGTCAGCATAGTCTGGCCTTTCGGTTGAAAGCGGTAATTATACCATATTTTATCCGCGCATCACGCGGAGCTTGCCGCCGATGAACGGATAGCGGTCGAACGGCAGCGCTGCCGATACACGAGAAAGGAGACCTTCCACCTTCGTGCGCAAGTCCTCTTGGAACCACTTCCAGTTCATGAGAGGGGCGAGCAGGCGGATGGCGTTGTATTCGCTCACCTTCGCGTACTTGACGAGCGTCGCCTCTAGCCACGCCAGTCCGTTGTCCGTCCAGAGCCGGTCGCCGTTCGCAACGAATCCGCAATAGAGCGCACGGCTCAAGGCTGGATGCGTGATAGACCACCCTTTCCGCGCCTCTTCGGCGGCAAGGGACTCGAAGACGGTCTCATGCGGGTCGCTCGCCACCACGCCAAGGTAGCCGATGTAGCCGTTCAACGAGCGACGCAGCTCCTCGCCGTGCGTAGCCAGCGTCTCGTAACGGCGAGGGGCGTCGCTCGAGACGAGCGCGCGCAAGGCGTTGAGGCGCGCGGTGATGTTGGTGGCGCGGTCGAGGTAGGCGCGAATCGCCGCCCAGGCCTCTGGCTCGTTTGCGGCTGAGAGGAGATTTAGGATGCAAGATTCGTAGGCGCGCCGCACGATAGCGGAGGAAGACAGCGACGCGTACGGCGCGTCGAGGACGCCGCGCCCTACCAGCGCATCTGTAAGCTTGATAACGCCGATGCGGCGCGCGGCGGCGGCTCGCAGAGCGCGCATCTCGCGCACGTTCTCGCGCACGAAGGCGCGCCGGCGGCGGTCGAGCGAATCGGCTGGGATTGAAAGGAGTACGGCGTATGTCCCTAAATCGCCGCCGTCCCCTGCGGTGCACCGTACAGCTTCTGCAAACATCTCCACGTAGAGGGCGAGCCAAGTGTCGGTGGCCCCCTTGTCGCGCAACATGCGCATCGCTTCCGCACGATTGCCGCCGTCGGGATCGGTATGTACCTGCAGGGCCAGTTCCGACTCGTCGGCCTCGACCGCAAGCACGCCGTAGAAGCCGCATCCCCGGTTCCACGAGATGAAGTCCGGTTTCGGACAGCGCGTGGTGAAGGTCTGGCGCGGACCATCAAGGACGAAGGTGCCGGACGCCACGTCCTTGCCGTCCTTCACGAGCGCGAACGGCACGGGAATGACGTAGTCCTTGTCGCGCGAAAGGTCCACGGTCAGAATGCCGTCCGTCCAAGACCACTTGGCCGTCACCGTCGGATGCCCGGCGTCGAATAGCCACGGCCGCATCAGCGCGGAAACATCACGGCCTGTAACCTCACCGAATACTTTCAAGAAGTCGTCCGTGTTTGCGTTGCCGCCGTCGAAGCGGTGAAAGTACTCTCGCCATGCGGCATCGTAGGCGTCAGCACCGATGAGATTGCGGAGCGTATTCAGCACCTCCGGCGCCTTGTCGTACGTGATGGCGTCCACCACCTCGTCCGGATCGTTCACGCCATCGCGCACCACTGCTGACGCCGCGTCACCCTCCTCCTCGGCGAAAGCGCCGCCCATCTCGCGCAGGGCGTCGATCTCCATGCGCCGGGCGAACGCCGCGCCGAACTCGCGGGCGATGAACGCGCGCTCCACGTTCACGGTGTATGCCTCGTTCAGCCACATGTCGAACACCGTCTCCATCGTCACGCCGCTGCCGCAGTGGCTGTGCTCGAACTCGTGCGGGATGACACCGTTGGCGTATACGAGCCGCTTGTCCGGAATCGTCTCGTCTATGAGCGCCGCCTCGGTTATGATCGTGGTGTTGCCCGTGTTCTCCATGCCGCCGTACAGGCTCTTCTCCATGCAGATGGTGCGGTAGGTTTCGTAGGGATACTCGAACCCGGTAAGCTCGTGCTGGAAGAGGATGGACTTCTTGAGTATCTCCATCGGCACTCGCGCGCCGTCCACATGCCCGGGCGGCACCAGATACTCGAGACGGATGCGCCGGTGCGTGTCCGGATATTCAACCTCGTCCGCAAGCACGTCCCACGTGCCTGCGCAGGCGATGAACAGATACGGCGCCATCGGCTTGCGGTTCTCGTAGACGACGGTGCGACGACCGTCTGCCGTAGTGTCGCTCGTGCAGTTCCCGTTTGAGATGAGGTGCGTGTAGCGTGCATCGCCTTCCAGCACCGTACGGAACGTGCACTTGGCCGTGCAGTCGTCTATTACCGGCAATATGCGCTGGAAACCGTACTGCTGGCACTGGCTCATGTACTGCTGCGGACATCCGGGCGGCGTAACGTCGCGATATATGCCCTCAAGGCGGCGGTCGTCGGGATGGCACGTATGCTCCACGTCAATAGTGAACCGCTCGCCTGGCGCGTATTCGCGGTCGAGCACGTAAGGGATCTTATTCCCGTCGCAGTCGAGCAGCACCTCGCGCACCGCTTCGCGCGCGCGAAGGTGAAGCGTTCCAGCGCCTTTCACGCGGTCCTCGAAAAACGTGAGGCGCACATCCATGTGCTCAAGCTGAACCGGCGGACGCCGATAGTCTGATCTTCTGAATTTCCAGTCCATGGCGAAATCAAATCATCGGACATCCTGACGGAGGGTGTCCAGCGACGACACGAAACCCGGGAAGGACTCGTCCAGAATCTCCGCGCCCTCAACGGTCACCGGAGCGGGCGCGCGAAGGCCGCACAGGGCCATGGACATGGCGAGCCGATGGTCTCCGTTCGCGCGGGCAACCCCGCCGCGCACCGTGCCGCCGCGAACCGAGAACCCTTCAGGCGTCTCCGCGACTTCCGCGCCAAGCGCCCGTAGCTGGGCCACGATTGCGGCGATGCGGTCAGACTCCTTGTAGCGAAGCTCTTCCGCATCCCTGACGGTCGTAGTCCCGTCAGCGAACGCGGCGGCAACGGCAATCGCCGGGAACTCGTCGATACTGCGCACTACCATGTCGCCGCCGATGTCGATCCCGCGAAGCGGCGCCGCCTCTAGCGTGATGTCGGCGACCGGTTCGCCAAATGTCTCGCGCCTGTTGCCGACAGAGACCGTAGCTCCCATCTCAGCCAAGACATCTAGGATTCCCGTTCTCGTTGGATTCAGGCCCACGTTCTCTATCGTAATGCGCGAGCAGGGAACGATCGCGGCGGCGACAAGGAGAAACGCTGCCGACGAGATGTCGCCAGGAAGCGTACCGCGCAGGGGGCGCAAGGAGTCTTCTGGCATCAAGGGATGTACGCATGTCACCAGGCCGTTCTCGTCGATTCTTGCCCCCATCGCGCGAAGCATGCGCGTCGTGTGGTCGCGCACCGGTCCAGGCACACGGAACGTACTGTCACCATCAGCTCCTAGCGCCGCCAGCTGGAGAGAGCTCAGGACCTGGGCGGAGGCGACAGGCAGGGTGTAGTCGATACCGTGCAACGGCGCAGGACGGAAGACCAACGGCGCCCGACCTTCAGTGGTTGACACGTCGGCGCCCATTAGGCGTAAGGGCTCGGCGATTCGATCCATCGGCCGACGACGCAGACCCTCGCTTCCATCGAGTGTCGCACCCGTGCCGGTGGCGGCAAGAGCGCCGGCGAGAAGCCTGAAAGTTGTGCCGGAGTTCCCGCAATAGACAATGCCATTGGCTTGGAAGGGCGAAAACGCCTTTCTTCCAGAGAGTCTCAGGACGCCATTCTCTAGCGAAGACGGTACTCCAAGCACATCAAGGGCGCGGCGCATCGCGCGTGTAACCCCGCTATCAGGGTAGTTACCGACCTCTGTTTCGCCAGAGGCAAGGGCTGCGAAAAGGGCAACGCGATGTGCTAGCGACTTATCGCCGGGAACGGCGACGCTGCCACGCAGCGGAGCCGATGCGGCTGGTAGCGCAAGGTCCATCAGGCCTCGTCCGTGAACTCCGGGTTCGAAAGCGGATTATCCCATGAGGGGACGTTCGAGTCATGTGGCGGCGCCTTGCCGTCACTGGCAGCATCTGCAGGAGCGGCGGATGCATCTGTACCCTCGCCTCCCTAGCAGAAGCGTCTGCAGGCTTCTTCTCCTCATGCGACTTACGCGGCGCGTACGGGCTGTATCCGCCATATGCGCGATAACCGCCATACCCGCCATAACCATAGCCGTAGCCATGGTGCCCTGATGGCGCGAACGCTCCGCCGACAGATCCTATCTCCACGTCGTTGACCACGATGCCGATCACCGTGGCGCCGGACTCGCCGAGCGACCTGGCGGCATGCTGGATCGGCTTGAAGTGCGTACGGTCGGGACAGCACATGATCATCACGGAATCGACCAGCGAGGCCAGCGTCATCACGTCACCGACAATACCGAACGGCGGCGAGTCGATGATCACGCGATCATAGTTCTCACGTACCCATTGGAAGAAGTCCGGCACTATCTGAGAGCCCATGATTGAGGCTGGGTTGACGTTGTCTGGGGGAAGTGAGCCAATCACGTCCAGATGTTCCACGCCGCTCGGATTCACAAGCGACTGAAAATCTCTGCCGGGTTGCGTGGAGAGGTAGTGGGAGAAGGAATGAGCCTGATCTATCTGCAGCCCCCAGACGCGAGCCAGACGAGGACGGCGCAGGTCGAAGTCCACAAGCAGCGTCCTCTTCCCGGCCTGTGCACTGGAGATCGCGAGCGAACAAGAGGTGATTGTCTTGCCCTCCCCCGGCTGCGTTGACATGAGCAGCAGCACCTGGGAAATAGGCTGATAGCGCGGAGAGTCAAGCAAGTTGCGAAGACCAGCGACCGACTCGGCGAACTGCGAGTACTTGTTCTCGGAGATGAACTTGGCCACCTGCTCGCGCTTCTTGCGGCGCACATGGGGAAGCACGGCCAACACCTTCAGCGCAAGACGCCCCTCAATGTCCGAGAGGGAGACAATCGTATCCTCAAGGTGATCAAGCACCAGCACGAACAGAAGCCCCGCGGCAAGAGAGATCACGGTGCCAGCGACAAAAATAACGATCGCATTCGGCAGGACCGGAACCTTGGGGACGAATGCCGGGCGTCCCACGCGAACGATTTCGTTGTTCTGCTCTGCTTGGATGCGCGCCTCGTTCTCCTTCGTGAGCAGTCCGAGGTACAGTTCGCTAGAGACCTTTTTCTCCTGCTCCAGCTGCTTTAGCCCAGCATCTGCGGCGACGATTTTCTGCTCTATGGCAGCCGACTCCGCGCGCAGGCGTTCGCTGGTCTTCTCGAACTCCGCCAGCTGGTTCCTGTATGCCGCCAGGTTGCCGTGTGCCGTCGCAAGCGCGCGACTAACCGCGTCCACGAATTCCTGCTTGACGGTTTCAAGCTCTTTCTCCTTTGCCCTGACCTCGGGATGCTGCTTCGTGAAGCGCGCCAACAGGGTGGTCAGCTCCATCTTTGTCTGCTGGAGTCTGCTGTAGGCCTCTCCGATCTCAGAAGACCGGGGCACGTCCGTCGGAAGCGCGCCAAAGTCCTCAGGCTTTTCCTGTGCTGTCTGAAGGACCTTCTCCCATTCGACGGCGGCGGTGATCTTAGAACGAAGATCAAGCACCTCAGCGGTCGTTTTCTGGATAGACTGCTGCAGTATCTCGCGTTCCGACGTAAGATTGTCGATCTTGTTCGCGGTTCTGAACTCGAGAAGCGTCTTCGCGATCTTCTCGTCCGCACGGCGCTGCTTCTCCACCTGCTCGTGTATCTGAGCTACTGCCTTGTCGCACCTGAGCTTGTTCTCCTCGTCGGTGAACGACTCGATGGCCTGCGCGTAGGCGTTGGCGAGAGAAGCGGCCAGCTGGGCCGAGGTGGAACGCACGGCGATCGTGATCAGGCGCGAGTGGCGGATCAGCTCGAGCTCGGAGCTCTGCAGCGTGTCCATGAGCTCGCTGTCGGTTACGGTGGATGCAGGGTAGTTAGCACGATACTGCTGGATGATCTTCGTTACAATCTTGTCCGAGCGCCAGTCTGACAGGCGCGTGTTGAACACCTCCTCGTATGTCGAACCGTAGTCTGGCTCGACTGTCTGGACAATTCCGCCCGTGTTCTGCGGGCGACGCATGTCCATCGTGAACTCGCTTTTCGCCTCAAAGATCGTAGGGGATATCCGATACACCGCAAACGCCGCCACGAGACCGACCAGCAGAAAAACCAGCACCGATATCCATCTCTGGGAAATGACGCGTAGCACACGCCCAATCGTGATGGTACCGACGATGGAGTCCGCGTCCTGTCCCGTGGAGTTTCCGCCGTACGCTGCACCGTAGTAGTATGGCTGCTGCCCACCATAGTAGGCTGGCTGTGAGGATCCATAGTAGAGAGGCGTTTTACGGGAGGATCCGTAGTATAACGGCTTCTGTGACGATCCGTAGTAAAGCGGCTTCTGACCGTATGTCGAGGATGAGGAATGGCTTGCCATAAGTCTTAATCCCTAATCGGTTGTCGCTGCCCGCGACCTTGGGGCCCGAGGAAACGATGCCGCCGAAAGCGCAAGGAGCGCAGAAACGGCAAACAGCGTCACGCTACAGGAGAGAACTGGGGTAAACAGCGCTTCAACGCAGAATAGCGCAAGGGCTGCAGGTAACACCCATACGATTGACGGACAGGCAAAAAGGAAGACGTCCGCGTCGTCACGGGTATGCAGATATTTAACAGATTGAACCAAGTTCCTTATCCAAACAAAAAGAAACAGAACAGCCGAACTAGCCAGCATGAGCGAACCAAGTATGCCACGTTCTGCAAGAATGGTCCAGTACGAATTGAGAGCGGAAGATACGTTCGGAGCCAACACATGCCAATCGGCTTTTTCCGCGAGAAATTTCGCATGCAGGTTGAACGCGCCGATTCCCACACCGCTCCAAGGCGACTCTTGCCACATCGCGCGACTGATTCGCCTCAGTATTTCAGACGTCTGCCTATATGAATCTGGGAATGCTGCCGCAATATCCAAACCCTCAGATTTAGCCTTGACGACCGCCTCGGGAGCGAACGACAGCAAAGCGCATACCGCAAGAGCAGTCCCGAAGATTACCATCGTGAGGCTATAAGCAACTCTTACAAGCGCCCCGTCCCTAGACAGGTGAACGAACGAGAAAAGGGTCATCAGCACTGCGAAGGCTACATAACACATCGACAAGGCAGGAGGTGCGAAAAAGAGAAGCCCTGCAAGGTTCCCGGCAATCGCGACGCAGAACGGCAATCTAGCCGCAGTCCACTTGCGGCTTTCGGCTTGTATGCCGGACATCAGCGACATCAGCAGAATCAGCCCGAAAAACGAGCCGTAAAATGGACCAGACATCAATCCTGCCTTTGCGTGCTGCAGGAATGGCTCCCATTCAAAGCAAACAAGAGTAACACATGCAATCCCGGCTATCCCAAGGAGGAAACCCGTCATTATTCCAAAGGAGATGCGTGCCGACAGCCCTAAGCCATGCAAGACCCCCTGAACCAATACCCCTAGACCAACAGTAACCACGAATGGGAGAAAACCCGAGTCGCCTACCGATGCCGGCAAAATTTCCATGTACGGCTTTGTGACAGACCATACACCCTCCTCTGGATTGTACTGCATACCTATTCCTGAGTTCAACCAGCGGACTCCGGCAAAGGCAACCATAAGGAAGAAAAACCAGAATAGCGGGTCACGAACCATGTCATGGCGCACACGGGCACGAGCAGCAGAGAGATGCTCGCCTGCCATAATGGAAGGTTCCAACAGAAGCCACAGACCGGCAAAGGCACTCAACCAAAGTATCGCCAAGCCCAGTTGCCTTTCAGAAAGGAAAGGCAACAACGCGAGAGGCAAAGAAGCTAGCAACGCAAGATGCGTTGCCAGCCCGTATTTGGTGATCAATCTGTGAAACATCCGCTTCCACCACCTTATCAGTAGTGGAACCGAACACCTACCGTACCACGGAAACGGTCATATTCGTAGTATTTCGTGTCACACCATTCGTTTTCCCAAATAAAACTGGCGAAGATGGACATCCAGCGGTTGAGCGTGTAATCGGCACCTATACGAGCGGACATAATATCTTCATCATAGTCGTAGCCATTGCCAAGATAATGATCTGCATAGACATTCTGCTCACGACGCCAAGCGATGTTCGCAGAAAGCGTCATCTTGTCACCCAGAGTCAGATAGGAGAGTCCTGTCGAAAGCGCATACACCTTGACCGCTTGACCAACAGTCCGCTCAGACGGCTGATAGAAGCTGGAACCGAGCACAGACCACTGCAACTGGCGCAGAATACGCCAATTCGCAGACAAGGAATAGGTCCAACCGACATCGGCATTAGCAACACCACCGTAATCGAGCCACGACACACCCGTGAGCAACCTATACGAGATCTTTTCCGTTGCGCGGGTCGCAATACCGCCCTGAACTGTCCACACATGGCTATCGTTGCTGTAGTTACGATATCCCTGTCCGCGCTTTTGCGTATAATCCGCATATCCGCCCGCAATCAAGAGGTCAGTCCAAGCAGAAGCCGCATAGCCGGCCTCAGCGCCAACCGCCCACTCGGACCAACCATACAGAGGTGCGTATTTCCTGTTGCCCGTATCGTTCTTGTAGTCTAGCCAAGTGTACTGCCCCTGCAAATTAGCGTGCCACCTTTCGGTGAAACGGCGCTCCAACACTCCGCTCAAGTCAATGTTCTGGCGATCACGCCAGATGCCGCGACCGTCACGGGAATCAAGACTGTCAGACTGGTTGATGAAAGCATAACGCTCACCAAGCAGCAACGACCATCCCTTCTCGTTTGGCTTTGACGTGGCCCACTTGTATGTCAAAGATTCGCCGTAGCTGTTCTCGCCCATGGTATTGTTGTACTTCGCATACGAATTCCAACGATACCACACTGTGCCGGCAAGCGACCAGCGGTCAGAGAGCCATATGAATTCTGCTCCCGGATTTACGCAGAAAATGCTGTCGCCTTCCGATTTATGGGTCGTGTCGAAGTTTGAGTCGTAAGTATACGACAACGCGACATACGGCTTGATCGTGAGGTGCTGATTGAAGAAACGAAAACCCTGCGGCTTGTCGGCTTCGCTACCGCCTGCTGCAAACGCAGAGATCGCCAGTCCCGCTACCGCCGCCATGCTAGAAACACGTTTGTTCATGAGGATTTATCCTTCCCTTACTTTAATTGAGCTATTTGCCTTAAAAACGCCCTTACTGAATCGCTCTCTCATCTTTCATACAACGAAGGATGCGACGGCTCAACTTCTGGTTCTTGCCCTTGCCCACCTTCTTGCGGCTTGGAACCACGATCGCCCGTGTAGTAAGGGTTAGAGCCTTCGTTCTGACCTGCGCTCGTTCCGCCGACAGCAGTCGGGCTATCAACATACGCACGCGGAATACGAGTCGAGTCCGTGCTGCTATTTTCTCCTGCCGATGTTCCAGGTACACCAGGCGGAAGGAAGGCCCCTGCGCCAATGTTGGCAGCCGTCGTCTGCGAATCCGAAGGCGCAGCCAAGTCGCTCAGCAGCGCCTCGGTAATCTGCCCACTTCCAGCCAACTGCACCACTACTGCATGATCGGGCTCGTCATTGGATGCCTGAGCGGCCGCCAGCATGTTGTCATAGGACTGCTCCTGTCCATCACCCATCGCCGGCTTGATCCAATCATTCAATATAGTATCACGATCCTGTGCACTCGAGAACTGCGAGACGAGCGTCTGCGCCAGATCAGAAGGGGTGCCGCCAGATGCACGCACCAGCATCAAGGCTGCAAACGTCTCACGGACACTGGCATCTTCCGCATTCTGACACCGTTGCACCACCACGGCCATCGTGTTGGTGGACAGCTCGATGAACTCTGGATCCGTCGGCACATGCGCGGGATTCGCCGTACGGCTGAAGAGTTCTTTTGCAAAGCGTTCGTTGATTTCTGTGAGGTATTCAACGGGCACCGTCGCATACACCTCGGCGAGAACGGCCTTCAGGTTTTCCTTGCCGGCACCGGAGACAGCCGCACGGTTCGCGTTATAGAAAGCCGCACCTTTCTCCTCGTTGGAACCCGGCATCTTCGAGATCGCCGCATTGACCTCCTGTACAAACGCCAACTGGTCATCGGCAGAAAGCTTGCCGATGGTCTGCTTTAGCGTCTGCGGATTCTGCGCGCAATCGCCAACCAGCGCGTGCCACTCGGAACGTGGCATCGTATCTGCCGCGTAGATGGGCAGTGCGGCGAGCGCGAAAGCGCATACCACCAATTTCGCCAAGTTTAACTTCATCTCATACCTCATTTCTTTTTTCGTTTTGTTGAAAACAACACTCAGTACCACGACATCGGCACCCACACGACATCGCCGGCGCGAAGAAGCATGTCCTTGTCTGGACGCCCCTCCTCGCCTATCTCAAGCAAATCGATCTTCGTCTTCGTCCTCTTTCCGTCCTTGTCGCAACGCGTCACCTGCACACGCCGCTTGTCGGCAATCGGATTCACCCCGCCAGCCAGCTGGAGAGCACGCGTCACTCGCAAGTCCAGCGTCGAAGGCACGTCAACAGGCCCAGGCTTGCCGACTTCTCCAAGGACAGTGACCGTCCCCCACGGAGACACCATGTTCTGTCCAGCCTGATAGATGAAAGTTGCCGTGACATGCGGCTCAAGAAGATATTCCTTGTAGGCTGCGACAATCTTCTCCTGAAGCCCTACAAGCGTCAATCCGTCGCACTTTATGCGACCGACAAGCTCCATCGTGATGTATCCCTCTGCATCGACGAAATACTGCTTGGCCGCCGTTCCTGACGACCCGGTGGCCGTGACGGAAATGGCAAGGGCCACGCCAGGCCGAACCATGGGTTCCCCGTCGAAGTACGTAGCCATCTGGTCAACGTCGACATTGCCCGGATCGTCCTGGCCTGCTATGGCAGACCATACCGTCGAGCAGCCGCAGCCAAAGGCGAGCAGACTCGATCCGACGGCGACAAAGGCCAATATTTTCAATGTTTTCTTCATCGTTTACCGTCCACGGCATGGCACAATGACAACTACCACGCCGAAGCGCCTAAAAGAATACTCTTTTTTGAGGGTTCTGACAAGGGGGGTTGTTAATTTTTTTTCGGCCGCACGGAACAGGAAGGACGCGCCGCGAAATCGGGCGCGCCCTTCCCTCCCCGTACCAGACCTAGGCCTGTTCGACCTCTTCGGCGTCCCTGTCGATCTTGACTTTGAACGGCACGAATACGCCCTCGCCGAGGTCGAGCTTGGCGTTGTACTCGCCAACCTCCTTCAGCTGGTCGGGCAGGTCAAGCTGCGAACGCTCGAGCTGCACGCCGCGATCGGCGATCACCGCGCCCAGGATGTCGGACGCGCTCACGCTTCCGTAGAGGCGCTTGCCGTCCACCGTGCGGGCGGACACGGTCACGTTGAGGCCCGCCATCTTCTTGGCGAGCTCCTCCGCGGCGGCCTTGCGCTCCGCACGCTCCTTCGCGCGCGCCGCCTCCAGCTTCGCGAGACGGCGCTTCGCAGCCTCCGTCACCGGAGCCGCAAGCTCCTGCGTGAAGAGGTAGTTGCGCGCATATCCGGGGGCGACCTTGACGATCGCGCCCGCCTTGCCGAGCTTCTTGACGTCGGCCATCAGCATCACTTCAACCATCTTGACGCTCCTTTCCTAGGCCATCAGCCCTACGTTGCGCGCGCGACGCACGCCCTTCTTGATCTGGCGCTGCTGCATGGCGGTC
>Ga0265298_10005598_pt1 | contig 15699 bp, 16 predicted proteins | sample AusTroGonzalo_MG_3_FD_193486 | JGI IMG/M metagenome (GOLD analysis project Ga0265298, IMG submission 193486) | Bovine rumen microbial communities from tropical cattle in Woodstock, Queensland, Australia - Gonzalo_01 | ecosystem: Host-associated > Mammals > Digestive system > Stomach > Rumen ... | reverse complement strand
TTATGGGCAGTCAGGCAGCTCAATAAGGATATAGAGGAGGTTGATAGACTCCGGCATAGATGTGATTTATATGACATGCTCTATGCTGACAGACACCACACAGTCCCAACCAATGAGCAGTTGGAGGATATGATCAATGAGATACTGCTGCATAACACCATAATGACGTTGACAGATCGGTAAATGATAAATGGATCGAGCAAACGACAAAGGAGATGTAGAAATAGCAGAAGGGACACACCCACTTAGTGCCGTCCTGACAGGACATATCGGTGAGTCTGTCGGAGGTGGCCCAAGCCATACTACGAATCTCACCGACTGGAGTGGTGGGAATAGGTAGTGTCGCGCAGACATAGATATTCGTTCACGTCCTTGTGGCCTGAGTAGTGACTTCTGTAGTCGATGGCTGTTGGTAGCGCGTTCTGTATGAATGCTGTTGCATCATCACCGGCATTGTCATTATCCAGACACAGGTAGACTTTGCCACTGATGGAGCGCAGCACCTCGACAGTATATTCCTTGTTGGTCACACTATTCATCACCACGAGGTTGTGCTTCACTCCTTTTGTCCAGGTCACCCACGAAAGCATGTCGAAAAATCCTTCAAAAACGACCGTAGGCGCGTTTGCGATACTGAGGTGGGTAGTTATCCACTTGGGTGACGTTCCGCCTTTGTAGCCGTCAGGATTGCCAGTATAAGGCGCACCTCTAAGTTCGTAACCACCCTTGTCGTTGGCATAAGCAAGAGCATAGAGGTACCTTCCATCCTGTCGATCCTGAAAACTGTAGTGAGCCTCCTGAAGGAACTGTCGAGCTATATGAGTGTCTACACATCGTCTTGTTAGGTAAGCGTATAGTCCCTTGCTTTGCAATGGTACTACACTGAACGAATGGAAGGTTGTACCCTCTACGATCTCTTTTTCTTTTTGTCTGTCATATGTGTTTGACCTTAAAAAAGAAGAATCGAAAGCAGCACATACTCGGCTGAAGTCCGTCGTGCCCAGACACCTCTGTACGAGTTTTATAATGTTGCCCGACCCATTCTTGCCGGAATCACTCTTGTCTATCCAAACTTTGCCATCTGGTGATACATTCAGTGATGGGTTCTTATCTTCTCGCCATGGGCATCGGTAAAGATACCATCCGGCACTCGTTCTCCTTAAAGGCTTGCCCAGATAGTCCAAACAGGTGTATTTCTCTTTGATTTCTTGTATGTTCATTTTTCTTCTTTTTTATCCATTTGTATATCAATGTCAAATTAACATTTTTTCTTAGTATACAGGTATCTACGTAAAAGTACACAGTACACACCACGTGCAAATACCGATAAAAACTGGAGATTTGCGAGATTCGTGGTGTGTACTCACTTTTCTTGTAAAGAATTTTGAGTACACACCCATAATTCTTGAAAAAGCCTTTGTACAAAGGTGTTTGATACCACTATGTACTGTGTACTTTTGATATAAGTGTTTATTTTCACAATTTAATTAACATATATATACATATATTCACGCTTAGCATACGGCTCAAATTATTATTTCTTTTTCCCCGTTACAATTTCCCATTGATACACTTGCTGGCGTATCCTCTGTCGAGGGCGCCGCCTGTGGCTTCACTAAGGGCGGAGAAATTGGTAATCTTCCATTTGTCATTCAGGAGCTTGAGGGTTTGCTTGCCTGTCAGAGAGATAGTTGCCTGCTTGCTCATCATCTCCAAACAGATGTGGGCATTAGTCATGAAGAACTGTGACAACCTAAAAGCATAGTCCAGTTCATATTCGTCAATGGTTGTGGTTGGGTTCCCCCGTTCCATCAGGGCGTTCATACAGTGGACAATAATGGCCAAACGATGTACATAGAAGTTCTGCTTGATAACGTAAGAGGCCATCTCACCATCCAACTTGCGTAGCTCCTTTGTGCAGGCCTTCAGCGCGGCCTGAATCTCATCTGCTTGAGTCTCATTTACAAAGGTAAGGCTCAAGCCTGGGTGATCAATAGCAATCTCCTGACAATCTTCCCATTCTTGAACAATAGAAGGATCCTTCTGTATGCGAGGTGTTTCCTCGTTTGGCAGGCCGAATAGCCATCGAGAGGAAAAGCCACAGCCTCTAAAGCCGTTGAACATTCCCCCAAGGTTGTCATACTGAGTTCCGGCAAGGATACTTAGCATCGGGTCTTCGATATAAAGCGGCTTGCCCAAATAGAGACGGTCAACCTTCAGATAGGGCGCAGAAAACATAGAAAGGATATGAGGTACTACAGCACCCGTTTTGCTCTTCAATGTTGCACCTGGCGAGAAAAACGTTGTTGCTTCGTCAAGAGACAGCAAAACACCAGTCTTACAATTCTTTTTGGTGGCATATAATATGTTGTATAGCTTCTCAATGGTACAGTTCTCTGCTATCATTTGTTCATCGAAGAGAGAGGGTATCTTCTTCTCACTCTCGATTTCACTGTCATGCAACCGTTCAAAGGCCTCTTCTTTCTTGTGGTCTTCCCGATTGAGGTAGTTCATAACGAAGTTCATCGAAGGTGATTTCGTATCGCCAGAGTTGCCGACAAGAAGGGAGTACGAGTTAGCCTTGTTGTCGAAAGCATTATGGTAAAGTTTGATCTTTTTGCCCAAGCATTCTCCAAAGCATGTGAACATCTCGAGAAGTATATAGTTCGTGCAAGAAGAAAGTACTCCAGCAAAATGACGGGCTACGGTCAGAACTTTCTTTGTGAGGCCATCTGTAGGCATCTCACTAACCAAACCTTCAAATTTCTTATCGCTGTCTAACAGCATTTCTGGATCTATTTTATACATAATTCCTTAAAAAATTAAATGAATACTAAAAATATTTAGTGAATAGCTTGGATATTTCCGGAATTATGCGTACCTTTGCCTCGTTGAAAAGACAAAAGGAAGCATTTCCCCTCCGCTTCATCTGCTGGCTTAGAGTTCGCTCCTCTCAGCCAGTTTATTTTTTTACGGTGGTGGTCTCCTCTTCTTTCCCATAGTCAAAATCCTCCATTGATATAGAAAGCAACCTCACCCAATGCGTTGATGGCCTTCTTTATCATTTCGTCCTTCTCGGCATCGGTAAAATCGTAAACCTTGCCATCCTCTGTAATATAATCGTAGCCTCGATGTATTTTGTCGAGGACTTCTATTGCATACTGCAACTTGTCAAGTTGTTTCTCTTTCTCCATAATCTTTTATAATTTATCCTTAACCGCCATCACCTCCTGGACCACAGTGCGGTCAAGAAGCTTAGCGTAAATACGTTCTGTCATTTTCGTTGAAGAATGCCCGCAGACCTTAGACACGATCTGCAGAGGAACCTTGAGGTTCAATAGGAGTGTGGCACCAGTATGACGTGCCCAGTGTGTGGTGACGGGTCGGTCAATGCCAACTTCCTTCACAACCTCCTTGAGGTACTTATTATACTTTTGGTTGGTAAGCAGACTTTTGCCATTCCGCCAGTATGGAAGCCCATTATATTTCTTCAAGATTTCTACTGCACCAGGAAGCAATGGCACCATGTACTCAACATTGGTCTTGCCTCTGCGACCAGCCAACACCTGAGCAAGGTCAACTTCCCTGATTTTCTCCATTGTGAAGGCTGCGAGGTCTACATATGACAAACAAGTCAAGGTTTGGAAGACGAACAGGTCTCGCACTTTCTCTAAGCGCTCGCATGACATCTTAGTCTCCCTTACCTTAGCAAATTCCTCTGGGAACAGGAACTTATTGATGCCATCGCTGTCATCGCCATGATCAATTTTGACTGAGTCATAGGGATTCTTCTGTATTAGTCCCTCTTTCTGCGCATCCAGAATGAAGGAATTGAGGAAGCGATGGTAATTGTTCCAACGACTTTTTGCCTTCATTTTCTTCCCAATAAGATACTGGTCAAGCTGCATTACCTTAGCTTCGTTGAGGTCATAGAATGTCCTTATGGCGTCATATCCTTCAAGGAATGTCAGGAATCGGTCATAGCGTTCCTGACTATCTTTGGCTATTCCATGCTTCCGTATCTCAGCACGGCGACGGCAGAAATCCAAAAGCATGAGGGCGGGCTTGCGTTTGGCAAGCAGACGGGAGGGAATGGCCCCAAGCTCAATCTGGCCCTCCTCGTACATCTCATAGACCACCTGACGAACATCAGCAATGATTTTATCCAACTGTCTATTAAGCTGCATAGCATCTCCCCGACCTACTATTCGGTCGTTACGCCATTCCTTCGGGAAGACGCGAATTCCTGTCGATATCCACTTGGCTTTTCCCATGTAGTATATTCGAACCTCTATCACAGCATCCTTACTATCAGATGCCTTATGATATCGATTATATATTAGCCCTACGACCGGAAAGAAGGAGATGCTCTTCATAACTTACTTATTATTGAGGTAATAATCCGTGATTTCTTGGCGATTAAACAGGACGCGTCCTTTCGCCTTTCCTCCTACCTTTCGATAAGTGAACTTGTCCTTGATAGAGCGGAGATAGATGGGGGTAACACCAGCGATCTTTGCGGCCTCTTTGGCATCTACCCACTCATCATTCATTCGAGGACCAGCGTTCTGCGACAATTTCTTGAGCACTTCAGCAGCTGTGCGCTCAGCAACTACATCAATGTACTTCATAATTAACTTCTCGTTCATCATCTTATACATTATTTATTATTATATATATTTCTGCCGCCCCGTGGGTCGCGCAGGCGAATCCGGAACGGTGCTGCAAAGATGATAATTATGGCTTAGATTGCAAAATCTGTCACTTAAAATCTCTTGATTTAACAAATTCAAGACCCGAAGGGCCATTATATTGCATTTTTTTGCCATTTTTCCCAGATTTTGGTGAATCTTATTAGTCATTTGAATGATACCCCTATCTAACATTTTTATAACACTTTTATTACTGCATCAAAATGTAATAACATACATCATCATATCGGAATATTGAGAGGGGTACAATCCCCCAAAATATTCATTATGAGTATGTTATAAAGGTAACGTGCTGATATTCAGGTACGAAAAAAGGGAATCAGTCTGATTCCCTTTAAGTGTTTCAAGCGGAGAGAGAGGCTTCTGAACCATCTCAGCGTAGCCCGCTTATACCTTATTGAGAATCAACACGATACCTACATATCCTATGTTGAGTCAAATGTCATCTCTAACAAATATCAATCTTTTACGCTGCAAAAATAGATTTTTTTTTTGATATGACCAAATGTTTCTGCATCTTTTTTTTAATAATATATAAATAGGTATAAGGGGAGTCATCATCCAAACTGTTATAAAGGAACTTCAGAAAGTTCTTTTTCCAGTTCTTCAAGTGGATGATTCATAAGATCCTGGTTTACCTCATACCGAGGACATTTATTTGCAGTGGATTGTCTGGGACATGGGCTAATTGACCCGAAAGGCATTGATTTGTACAATATACAGATATAACAATTATAGCGGTCATTAAATCTATAAAACCTGCATAGGATGCAGTTTTTTATAACAAAACCTTTCTTGACAAGATAAACAAGTCCTGTCTGATAAGAATCCAGTTTGTTGTCTACCACGAGGTCACCCCAGATGTCAATGCCACCCTTCATATTTAGTTCTGCCAGAGAATCAGGATTGACTCTTTGATTTAGTTTGTCACACATAACAATATAGTCCACCGCTCTATAGATGGTGGCCGCACCACTCTTGAAAAGAACAAATCTATCAATGGGAACATCCCTCTTCTTGATGGACGGCAATGGCGGATTGAAATTATAGGTCTTGCAGTTCTCACCTTCTACAAATCCTCGAATAATAATATCATCAAGGTCTGCTTCCGTCTTTATCTTCATAGTCTCTATAATCCTATATTCAGAGGCTTTCTTCGGTTCCTCTGACTCATGGGTCTTGTAAACCTCGATAAAAACTGGTGCCCTGTCAGGCTTCGTCGAGCAGGTTAACAGCAAATCCGGACGGAACTCACCAACCGTCACTTCCTCCTTGCAATCGTCATAGACCACCTTTCCCTTCCATATCTTCAGATCTGTTGGGATTCTAACGCCTTGCTCAAAGCAATAGGTCTCCATACATCCAGGACAGTGCTGCGCATCCTGACACGGTACGTCACAGGTGAAGGTGAGCGGAAAATTGTTTGCAGACATGAACTTCTCGCGGATCCTTCGCTTAGCCAGCTTATGGAGGTATGACTCCCCATCACAGGCTGTGTCTGCTCCATGGGCGAAGTGCTTAACCTTAACTTTGCCAATTTTGGCAATCAGCGGTTGCCCGCACTCCAGACAATGATAAGTATGGCTATGTCTGGTATCTTCGGTAACTTCACTAATGTGAACAAGTTCGTTGTTCTCATTCAGAGCATAGCTATACTTTATCTGTCCCATTACCAAACACCTTCCTTTTCCTTGATCTCCCCAAACCAGGAATCTCCAGCTTTACCAATTACGATCTGGTTGAATTTAGGCTTTCCAACCTGTACCTGACCACTGCTGAAGATATACAGGTAACAGTTCTTAAATGTCTTCTTATACACTTTTTTACCGTCTTCATCTTGAACCGTTACCTTTACTTTGTATTTGTCAGTAATAAAATAATCGGGACTTGTCGATTTTAGAGTTACAACAACATCCTTGTAATACTTTCCTTCGATATCCATAAAAGCACATCGACGGACGATTTCTGTATCTCGCGATGGTGAAGACATTTCATTGTCATCACTCTGAGCAAAACTAAAGGCCATTGTAAGACAGGCCATCAAAAGCATAACAAACCTCTTCATATGATGTCACTTTTGTTTGCAAAGATACAAATAATTTACCATAGTCTTGCTATTTTCGTGCGATTTTTGTATTTTTGCAACAAAAAAAACAGTAGATGATGGATAACAATATCGATATACCGACACCATCAATCAGCGAAAAGCAGATTGAGTTACTGAAGACCACGATACTACAGGACGGCACATCTGCCTACGACTACGTGATGTCGTGGCCGGAGGAAGATAAACCATGGGCGATGGAAGGAGTACTGTCTTGTATGGAGAAAGGGTATTCCCTGAACCGTCTCACAATCAATTGGGAGGCGCGAGATTTACGATACAACAAAAGGTAAAACTGCTATTTAGGTCTTGAATTTGTTAAATCAAGAGATTTTAAGTGACAGATTTGGAGACCACCTTATAAAGGTGTATCTTTGCCGAGTACAATTGTACAACCCATAAAGTACATCATGGTGGAATCTATCCAGCTGATGTGATAGGGTGAAGTTTCTGACATACAGGACTTCAAAAAAATGAAAAACTGACTATTTTAGTCCCCATCACGAGCTGGTGGGGATTTTTCGTTGTAGTCACCAAGCTACTTCATAATAAAAAGAACCCGCCAAAGGAGCACCTTCGACGGGAAAAGTTTCAGCAAATAATGTGACCATTACTGTTATTGGTCGAAGAAAGCGGGAAGAGCCGTGGCTGCTGCGATGAGGAAAATACAGGAACCAACGATCATCATGATCGACTTCTTGACATCCTGCTCCTCGTTGTTCATCTTAATGTACACAGAGATACCTCCGCCGATGGCCACCACAGCTGCAATGGCGTAGATGACCTTGCGCGCAGGGTCGATGTAGGCACGGATGTTGGTAGTCACATCATCCAAAGCCTTTATACCATTCTGCATGGATCCACCACTTTCCTGGGCGAGCATTACACCGAATCCGGCGAAAATCATAACTACCAGGCAGGCGAAGCGCTCGCTACGCATGAAGCTGGCAACACTCCTTGCGGTTTTCTTGCATAAGATACCGCAATCACACAAAAACGTTTTTGCAAATACTTTCATAACTCTAAAATTTTGAAACAATTTTGAAAACTAACTAAAACAAAACTGTTGCAAAGAAACTCTTTTTCCAATGGGAAATCGAAAGCTGCAAAATAAATCTCTTGATTTAACAAATTCAAGACCCTCAAAGTCTTAAATTCATGAAATCAAGACTATTACTTAAGTTTTCTGGTATTTTTTGACACGCTTTTGTAAAGCACAAGAATCCCTACATCAAACTCGTTTACGCCAAGAGTTTCCGGTCCTCACTCGGCGTTATGGAATCCTTTATTTTCCTCTCACCTGGTAGGAAATAAAAACGTGTACCACACCCTTTACAGTTTAGGTTTGCGGGATATTTGATACTCCCATCATCGTATTTCGTCACCGGATTATTATAAAATCCATTATCACAACCGCATGATGGGCAATGGCCATGCTCGATGATAAGCATCTGCTCATCAGGGTCGAGTAAAACACCTTTATTAAATTTCAACTTGGCCACCTCGTAACTGTCATCCGAGACAGGAACTTCGGCTGGTCGCGTGACTGGCGCATTAGGGGTTGGCGGGGGAGCGATCTCGCCCCGGGCAATAACCGTCGGCGCAATGTTTTCCTTTTTATGGGTAGTTTTCAACTGCCTCCAAAAGGAAAGATAGCCATTTTGGTATTCTGCCGAGAAATCAGGTACGTAATTCGAGGAAGACCATTGCTTGAGCCTGTCAATAACAGCAAGATCATTATCAATATCGCTCTCCAGATCTTCAGGAACCTCCTCGAATACAATCTTATAAGGATATAGACATAGCTTCTCGGCACGTTCCTTCAGGGTAACGGCAGACTTCTTTCTGCGTACTTTTTTCTTTTTGACATCATCTCCATTAGATGGCTTTGCCTTCTTGGCCGCAGCCATCTGAATACTGACCTCAGAAACATTTTTCTTGACATTTATCCGATCCCAGAAAGTGCCACTATACTTTCTTAGGAAATCGGCAATAAGCTCGGGAGTCAGGCTGTAGTACTTCTCCAAAACTGCATCTTTTTTCTTTTGAAGGACTGGAAGAAGACCATCGATATTACCTATCTTCGTCTTATTACCCTCCCTGATATTATCAGCGATAGACTTGTCTTTCAATTCCGTAACGAGTCTGCTACGGTCGGCAAGCCTGCCCATTATCTCACGGTTCAGATTGCCAAGGCTCTGTTTCTCATCATCGGTCATACCTGCCATATTGCGATGAAGAAACATTGTAATGATATCGTTGTTGCAGACGGGAACTTCTTCGAGTCTCTTCTGTAGTTCCTTGATCTTGTACGTAACTTCATCATAATGCTTGCGCTGGTCATCAGTAAGGGAATGCTTCTCCCTTACAAGTCGTTTCTCGACCTGGATGCTTGTGGCCAATCTTCCAATCTCATCCTTATAGTTTTTCGTCAGGATGTCGTTCACGGCATCGGCGAGATAAACCACTCTTGATTTCTTGTTTAATGACTTCTTGAGGTCATGTAAACGACTATACCAGTCGGCCAATTTCCTACGGTAAATTATACCACTTTGACCATCCATAAAAGCCGCAGGTGCAAACTCCTGATGCCTAATCATTAGCAGGTCTATTTTCTCACAGATTATGCCGACAGAGGGGACTGTCAGACCCTTTCCTGATGACAACTTTGAAAGAGCACTTTCGGGCGTATCTCCAGTCAGCTGATTCCACATCCGTCGGCTACATTCATAGGCAACGGAATCAATCTCTATTTTCTTTCTTGTACTCATACTTTTCTTCCTTTATTTTTGCAAATTTAGAAACATATTTTGAGCCTGCCAAAATATTCACAAATAAAGTCTTGATTTAACAAATTTACGAGGGGGTAGGTCTTGAATTTGTTAAATCAAGAAAATCTTTTTGGAGGATTAGGTTTTCAATTAGAAAACACCGAACTTTGCGACAGAGAAATCGAGCGTCTCGTACAGAGTCCGGAACCACACGCGGGTGAACAAGACTTTTTTTCCGTCCCTCAGAAAAATGCCTTGCTGACTACACCATATGAACATGGTTTTCGTCAGATTTAGAATACTCGCAGGCTCATATCTCAGGAACAAAAATGTGTAACTTAAAAAGGACAATTTTCTATGAGTGAAAATCCAAATTTCAACCCTCCAAAAAAGCGCGGAAGAAAATCAATTTCTGACGGTGCGATATCACATGCACGAAAACAGCATAAAATATATTTAAGTGATGAAGAATGGAACCTTATCGGAGAACGTTCCAGACAATTAGAAATGCGTCGTGCGGATTACATTCGTAATGTCGCTTTAGGTTACAAACCGTTACCTCCTGATCGTGAGTTTCGAGAGGAACTTATGAAGGTTCGAACGGATCTGAAAAATTTCTTTAGTTTCATCAAATCACGACAATGGAGTGACGGCGAAAGACAACAACGTTTAGCCGAAATAGGAATACTTAGAAGATGGGCTGAAGTAATTAAAAAGGAGATTGATTTTTTAGAAAAATGGATTAAAAGATTATAAAAAAAATGATAGCAAAAGCAAGAAATATAACGTATGGCGCCGCATATACAGAATATGCTGCCAAGAAGGATCGGGCCGTCTTCGTCGGATCACAGAATATGGTTGGTGACTTCGATTGGGTATTCGATAACAGCCAGCTCGATGATGTCTGGCTGGAGTTCAAGGAGGCCGGGGCCGATTATGCCCGAAAGGGCAAGGAGGTAACCCGTGACCTCTTCGTTTTCGAATGTTCGCCCACAAGTAATGAATCAGCAAACTGGACGAAGCAGGACTGGTATGACCATGCCAAGGAACTCCTGGAGGAAATAGATAAGGTTTCCCTTCAAATCCCGAAGAGGGAAAAGAGAACAAATAAGTGGATCCTTGATGAGAACGGCAAGAAGAAACTGTTCCGGGTTCCCAAGACACAGCTGACAAACAGTAAGTGGATGGCGATGCTGCACCGAGATTCCCAGAGCGGAATCTATCATCTCCACATTCTGGCATCCCGCTTTACAGCAGACGGAAAATTGAACAATAATTTTGACATTGCAAAGCGTGCTGCACAGGCGGCAGAAATCATCAATCAACGATATGGATGGGAACAGGCAATGGATATCCGGCAGCAGCATATCGACGAGATTAACGGTGTCATCAACGACATACTTTCTGATATGAATGGCGATGAGATATCTTGGAAGGAATTCGAGGCCAAGATAAATGCCGCCACCTATACCGACTACAAAGGTAAGGAGCAGCACTATAGAATCAGACTCCATCCCGACGATGAAGGTAATGTCGGTTATTCCGTTTTAAGAGGAAAGAGCAAGTTCACTGCCAGCGATCTTGGACAAAAGATGACGCACATCTCCTATGACCAAAAGAAAATCCTTAAGGATATCGCCTATGGTGTCCTAAGAGATATGAATGAACAATCATTCGACTGGAATAGTTATATATCCCTCATGGCCAATAAGAAGAGTTATGTTAGTCTAAAACATGATTCCAAGGGTAATGTCGTCAACTATTCGGTCATGTATGGCGGTAAACAATATAACGCATCCCAGATTGGGCCGAAACTGACAGCAAAGAAGATTATTAATGAGTGGGAGCGCTTACATGACATCCATACAGAGAATGTTAGAGATGAACAAGTCAAACAAGTTGCCAGGAACATTCCGTTTGTGTCCATCGAGGCCTATGGAACCAAAGACAGGGACGGCCAGCTTTATATTGGCGCCATCATTAACGGGCAGGAGTACCCCCAAAAACCACTCTTGCTCGTCCACCAACAATGGTACATCGCACAAAAGAATCAGAAACAGGCTATGCAGGATCTGCTTATTCACTATTTCGCCGACGAAATACAAAAAGCTCAGGTCGAGGATTGGAAACAAAGGCATTTCGATGCCGGAAAAATGCCGTTTGGTATAACAATAGGAACGACTTATGGTGCCATAGGAAGCATGGGTGACCACTTTTGGCTCAAAGGTGAATTCACTCAGAATGGCAATACAAAACAGGAAAGTCGGGAGGTCAGTAGGGACGATTATATCAAATGGAATGACGGCAACGCAGATGAAGCCAAGGCTGTTGTCTGCAACACCGTTGGTAGAGATCTCATTAAAGACTGGAGATTTCCATCCATCACAGAACTCCAGAACACCTGGTATGACTCTCGGGCACCGTTCGACACAGTTGAAGGCCTCAGTCAGGCAGTAGAAACCTTCAACGCCTTCACTGAGCAGCTTTGTAGCGACTTCGTTCTGGCTTGCGGTGAGGTGGCAACCACATACCTCTCACTGGTAACCGGAGGAGCTGGCGGCATGTCCGTCGGCGGCGCAGGTGGTGGAGGTCATGATACCGGCGGCTGGGGAAAGAAGAAGGATGATGATGACCTTCGCAGAGGACCAAGCATCATGGGGCAACAACCTCGCGGAAAAGGACGGAGCAAGTAACTTGGTACGCATACGATCTACCATTCGTGTGCCATTCGTAACGTTCAGCTGTATGATTTTACATCTTATGGAGTAGTCAGGCTCTCCACATAAGGCGGTACAGCCCGCCCGGAGAATAAACGCACTATTTTCTACATAAGTATTCGTTCACATCCTTGTATGGACTAAATCTACTCCTGATATCCTTAGCGTCAGGGTACGCTGCCAGCAGTTTCATAGTGGCGTCGTTGCCGCCATTGTCGTTATCGAGTGCCAGGAGGATGTGGCCATACTGTGTCCTGCTACTCCTGATGGCCTCGATAGCTGCATCGACATTCACGATAGAGTTCAGGACGATGTAGCTATGTCGGACTTCACCGCACAAGGTGGCGAAGCTCAACATATCCATAAATCCTTCGAATATAATCAAGGATGCCCCCTCCTGGTGAAAGTGTGTGGTTATTGATTTGGGCGTCGTACATCCTTTGTAGCGACTGCTTCGCAGCTCATAACCACCTTTATCGTTCGGATAGGCCAGGGCGTAGAGATATCCATCGCCCTCCATAAATGAATATCGGGCCTCCTGCAGAAACTTCTTAGCAATGCCAATATTTATCTTCCGGTGATATAGATAGGCATACAGGCCAGGTGACTGGAGCGGTACCACGTCAAACTTCACGAAGGTACTACCCTTTTCCTTTCCCCTATCCATAGATATCGGCTGGGGAAAAGAAGAAAGATCTGGTGACTCCTTTATTATCTCCTCACATGCCATCTTAAAAGTGGTATTCCGGTGTTTCATAACAAGGTCAATGACATTTCCGTGTTCGCCTGTTGCCAGATCGTGCCATCCGCGACCATTGAGAGTGACTGAGAGGGAGGGGTGCTTGTCATCCCGCCACGGGCAGCGATAAAGATATCCATTTGCCACTTTCCTTACTGGTTTCCCCAGATAACTAAAGCAGGTGTAAATATTTTTTATTTGTCTTATATCCATCTTATTAACTTCTTATCCTTTATTCTCGTTTTCTGGCCGGAGCGAACTGAGAAAAAACGTTACAAACGTCACATCTGTTAAAGCATCTGACTTTCAATAACTTACATTGTTACGAATTTGTAACGTTGTAACGTTTTCTATTTCCTTTTTCTTTTCGCCAGTCCTTATTCTGTTACAAAGTTACATTTTCGTTACATTGGAAATACCTTTATTTATCAGTATTGTAACGTTTGTAACGTTTGTAACACTAATATATTAAATTCTCTATAAATTCCTTTGTGATAGTATATGCTCTTCCGACTCTACTGTCGGCCTTAGCCACAGTTCCGTCAAGATTTTTCTTGTACAGGTCAAATCGTACTGCTGTCTTGGATGCAGCAAGGCCCCAACCACGAAGAATATCTCGTGCGATGTCGCGCGAGAATGGAACCTTCAGATCATATGGAATGAGTAACTCTTTCACAACTTGGAATAGCCCCTCGGGATCATATTTGATTACATTAAGATTCTCCTGTTCCATTATAGATAGCATCATTTCGATGATCTCGCGTTCGAGTCTGGTCAAGCCTCCGGCCACAATGCGCCTCCAGGCATCAGTGCGGGTTTCTTCGGGAGTGAACCACAGACGGTCCGTACCTTTCGTGGATAACTTACGTTGGGTAAGGTATTTAAGAAAAGCAGGAATCTCCTTCTTACATTCCTCCAGAAAATCCTCGTTAGGGTTCTTATTCTCTATGGGCGGCACTTTGCGCACCCAATGGCGGGTGTCCTCGGCAGTCAGGATGATGGGACGATCCTCGTCATTACTGCAAAGAATAAACTTCAGGAAGGTCAGCACATTCGTACGATCCTTACCCTTAGCCTCGGAGGAAACGGAGATGGCCGTTGTGAGGTTCTTTATTTTCTCACTATCCTCACGTCTATTAAGAAGGGTCTCTTCACAATAGACTAACAACTTACTGACCCATGTAGAATTGAAGTTGGAACGCAGCGTATCATTATCTATCTGGAGGCAGTTCTCACCAAAGATTTCATGTAAAAAGTTACAAAAAGTTGACTTGCCTGTTCCGTTTTCTCGGCTCACAAGGACAAGGACAGGCAAACGCCTCATTGGGTGTATATAGAGTAGCTGGATGTAATCAAGTCCCTTCTCATACTGGTCGCCAAAGATGTGATGAATCAGCTTGTCTATATGCTCATAGTCACCTTCAGCTCCTGGCTTATAATTGATAGGCTTGTATATATTATAGTAGGTGTCGTTTGACTGACTATCGACAAACTCCTGATAATTAAGATGATTAGGAACATTTACATAGTTGATACACTTGATGGCAGCACCAAGTATTGCAGGGCCAAGATCCTTGCCGAAATCCTTGATAATATCCTCAGCCCTGACGTGTTCAAGCACAGGCTGGTTAGTAACCGGGTGTATACACTTCTTATACCATGTTCCGGCAATACGCACATAACAGCAAGCAATCTCCTCGGCCTGGGCCTGAACTCTCTTCATATATTCTCTTCTACGGGCCTCCTCGGCCTTCTTTTCTTGCTCACTCTTATTCTTATTCTCCTCGGCTATCTCAGCAGCCGATTTTACATTTATTTCTTCCATATTAGTGCAAATTTATTATTTAATAAAAAAATGTCTGATTAAAATTTGGATGATTCGCAGAAAATACTTAAATTTGCACCGTCAAACGGCAAATTAGTAAATCCTGTGAAAAGAATTACTCCCTGGGTTCCCGCCCAGGGCTTGCTTTTTATAGGAGGTGGTCGTTTCTTCTTTCCCATGTCCTAAATCTTATCTTTTACCGCCATCACCTCCTGGACCACAGTACGATCAAGGAGTTTGGCATAAATTCGCTCTGTCATTTTTGTAGAAGAATGGCCGCAAACCTTAGATACGATCTGCAAGGGCACCTTGAGGTTCAATAATAGTGTGGCACCTGTATGACGCGCCCAATGCGTTGTAACAGGACGGTCTATGCCCGCCTCTTTCATAACCTCCTTTAAGTACTCGTTGTACTTCTGGTTTGACAGTATGCCATCACCCTTCTTCCTTCTTTCCCAAGTCGGCAATCCACCATATCTTTTCAGTATTTCGATGGCTCCAGGAAGCAAGGGTACCAAGTAGTGTACGTTAGTTTTGCCTCTCCGGCCAGCGAGCACCTGTTCCAGGTCCACCTCACGGATCTTTTTCAATGAAAATGTCGATAGGTCTTCGTATGCGAGACATGTCAGCGTCTGGAAGACGAACAGGTCTCGAACTTTCTCCAAGCGTTCGCATGACATCTTAGCCTCCCTTACCTTAGCAAATTCCTCTGGGAACAGGAACTTATCGATCCCATCGCTGTCATCGCCATGATCAATTTTGACTGAGTCATAGGGATTCTTCTGTATTAGTCCCTCTTTCTGCGCATCCAGAATGAAGGAATTGAGGAAG
>Ga0265298_10005596_pt1 | contig 15701 bp, 12 predicted proteins | sample AusTroGonzalo_MG_3_FD_193486 | JGI IMG/M metagenome (GOLD analysis project Ga0265298, IMG submission 193486) | Bovine rumen microbial communities from tropical cattle in Woodstock, Queensland, Australia - Gonzalo_01 | ecosystem: Host-associated > Mammals > Digestive system > Stomach > Rumen ... | reverse complement strand
AACTGGCTCGTGCTGTCGCCGGCAAGTCTAAGGTAGACGATGATGTGCTGGACAATCTTGAAGAAGTATTGATTACCAGTGATGTGGGTGTGGATACTACCTTGAAGATTATCGAGCGTATCGAAGAGCGCGTAGCCCGCGATAAGTATGTTTCTACATCAGAACTGAATGCCATCCTTAAGGATGAGATTGCAGCGCTGTTGGCTGAGAATCATTCTGAGGATAATGACAATTGGGACCTGCCCAGCGACCATAAGCCATACGTGATACTTGTGGTAGGTGTGAATGGAGTGGGTAAGACCACGACGATAGGAAAGTTGGCTTGGCAGTTTAAACAGGCTGGCAAGAAAGTCTATCTGGGGGCTGCCGATACGTTCCGTGCTGCTGCTGTAGAGCAACTCTGTATTTGGGGAGAGCGTGTTGGTGTGCCTGTCATCAAACAGCAGATGGGTAGTGATCCTGCCAGTGTGGCGTTCGATACCATCTCCAGTGCTAAGGCCAATGGTGCTGACGTGGTGCTGATTGATACAGCCGGACGTTTGCATAACAAGGTGGGCCTGATGAATGAGTTGAAGAAGATCAAGGATGTGATGAAGAAGGTGATGCCTGAGGCGCCCGACGAGGTGATGCTCGTCTTAGACGGCTCTACTGGTCAGAATGCCTTTGAACAGGCTAAGCAGTTCTCGGCTGTGACACAGATCACCTCGTTGGCAATCACGAAATTGGACGGCACTGCGAAGGGTGGCGTCGTGATAGGCATCAGCGACCAGTTGAAGGTGCCTGTGAAGTATATCGGACTCGGCGAGGGCATGACCGACCTTCAACTTTTCAACAAGCGACAGTTCGTAGACTCATTGTTTGATAATAAATGAAGAAAACGATAGATATCATATCACTCGGATGTTCGAAGAACCTCGTTGACAGTGAGACACTGATGGGCCTCATGGAAGCCAACGGCTATGTCTGTACCCACGACAGTGATGATCCGCAAGGTGACATCGTTGTGGTGAATACCTGCGGCTTTATCAATGATGCGAAGGAAGAGAGCATCAATACCATTCTGGAGTTTGCCCAGGCCAAGACGGAGGGACGTCTCCAGAAACTCTTTGTGATGGGATGTCTGTCGGAGCGTTATCTGGCAGACCTCGAAAAGGAGATTCCAGAGGTAGACGGCTGGTATGGCAAGTTCAACTACAGGCAATTACTGAAAGACCTTGAAGGTGAACAGTTTGTAGCCTGCGAAGGACATCGTCATATCACGACACCGAGGCATTATGCTTATATCAAGATCAGTGAAGGCTGCGACCGCCATTGTGCCTATTGTGCCATACCGCTGATTACGGGCAAGCATCAGAGTCGACCGATGACGGAGATCCTTGATGAGGTGCGCTATCTGGTGAGTCAGGGCACGAAGGAGTTTAATGTGATTGCTCAGGAACTGACTTATTACGGTGTGGATATCGATGGACGGCAGCATATCGCGGAACTGATTGACCAGATGGCCGACATCGAGGGTGTGGAATGGATCCGTCTGCATTATGCCTATCCTACGCATTTCCCCTGGGACTTGATTCCCGTGATGCGGAAGCATGAGAACGTATGTAACTATCTGGATATCGCGCTGCAGCATATTTCAGACCACATGCTCACGCGGATGAAGCGGCACGTGACAAAACAGGAGACCTATGATCTGGTGGAGCGCCTCAGAAGTGAACTGCCTGATATCCATCTGCGGACGACGCTGATGGTGGGATTCCCTGGAGAGACACAGGAAGACTTTGACGAGTTGGTGGCCTTCACCAAATGGGCCCGTTTTGAACGGATGGGCGCTTTTGCCTATTCAGAAGAGGAAGGCACCTATTCTGCACAGCACTATGAGGATGATGTGCCAGAGGATGTCAAGCAGCAGCGATTGGATAAACTGATGCGTGTGCAACAGCGTATCAGTGAGGAGATTGAGGCAGAGAAAGTGGATTCCATCCAGCGGGTGATTATCGACCGTAGGGAAGGTGACTATTATATCGGCCGAACGCAGTATTGCTCACCCGAGGTGGATCCTGAGGTGCTGATACCAGTAGCAGACCGAGAACTGGAAATCGGGAATTTCTATGATGTGCTCATCACAGACTCCGAGGAATTCGACATTTATGGAAGAACTATCAAATAAATCGATATGAATAACAAGGACTTTATCGCAGCATTGGCAGCCAGAACAGGTCATTCTGTTGAAGAGACCCAGCGAATGGTTGACTCCCTGGTAGAGACGATGGGTGACCATTTCCAGGAAGACGACTCTGTGGTTGTGCCTAATTTCGGAACTTTCGAAGTCAAGAAGAAGTTGGAAAGAGTCATGGTCAATCCTTCTACGGGACAGCGCATGCTGGTACCTCCAAAACTTGTATTGAACTTTAAACCGAATGTGGGTTGGAAGGAACGTGTAAAGAATGGAGGGAATGAATGATGGGAAAGATGACGACACAGGATTTGGCTGGCGTTCTGGTGGAACGTTGGCATATCGGAAAGAAAGAGGCTTCACAGTTTGTCAACGAGTTGTTCTTCCTGATTCAGAAATCGCTCGATGAAGACAAGATTGTGAAGGTGAAAGGTTTGGGAACATTTAAAATCATCGATGTCGATGATCGTGAGAGCGTGGATGTGAATACGGGTGATCGTGTGCTGATAGAAGGTCATGGAAAGATTACCTTCACACCCGATGCCCTGATGAAGGAACTGGTTAACAAGCCTTTCTCGCAGTTTGAGACGGTGGTTTTGAATGATGGTGTAGACTTCAATGAAGCAACAGCCAATCAGCCAGAGGAACCGTCGCCTGCTGTTGATGAGATTGAGGACAGTTCTGCGCCATTGGTGGAATTCGTTGATGCGCATCAGTCTGAAATCAAGGAGGAGCCCGCTCCTGTTGAGCCTCCTAAGGAGGAAAAGCCAGTTTCAGAGGCACCAAAAGAGACAATAGAAGAAAGCGCAAAGAATGAAGTTCCTGAAGAACCGGCTGCTTCTGAAGAGTTGGATGCTTCTGATGAGCCAGAGCCGGTTGAAGAAGAATCGGGTTTCAAGAAATATCTCAAGTGGATTGGTATCGCAGTCCTTACACTCGCTGTAGGTATCCTGATTGGTTATTTGATGGGCAATCATTCGAGTACGCCTCAGGCACCAGAGACGCCATCAGTTGAAGCCGTTGACAGTGAGGCTGTTAAGGCGCAACCAACGGATTCTACTTCCGTTGAGGAAGAGTTGTCTGATGCGGAGGAAGAAGATCTTGAAGAAGAGGAAGATGCTGATTCCGAAGAGGAAACCCAGGAAGAAGGTGTTCAGGCGAATAATACCCCTGAGGCTTCTGAAGAGGAGCGTCCTTTGGACAAATGGGAGGCAATGGATGTTCGTGTCAAGACAGGTGCCTATCGGATTCTTGGAACCGACACGGTGGTGAAGGCCAAGGCCGGCGATAATCTCACGCGTATCGGTAACCGTCTCTTAGGTCCGGGTATGGAATGCTATCTGGAGGTTTATAATGGTCTCTCCTCTGGAGCCGTATTGTCGGCAGGGCAGGAAATCAAGATCCCAAAGGTCGAATTGAAGAAGAAAAGAAAGAAAATAGAGTAATAATATCCTTCTGAATGAAAAAGTTTCTTAAAACTTAGGTTTTGGGAAACTTTTTTAATATTATTTAGATAGTAAAATGGATGATTTAATCGATTTATTCACTACTTTTGCGGTCAAATTAAGAAAACAATAAATAGAGTAAATATTATGGCAGAAGCAATTGACATCCGTGAGTTGAATATCCGGATAGAACAGCAAAGCGCATTTGTTACGAATCTCGTAGCAGGCATGGACCGTGTCATCGTGGGACAGAAGCATCTTGTGGACTCTCTCCTGATCGGTCTGTTGAGTGATGGACATATTCTCTTGGAAGGTGTGCCTGGCTTGGCAAAGACCTTGGCTATCAAGACCTTGGCACAACTGATAGCCTCGGATTACAGCCGTATTCAGTTTACCCCCGACCTTCTCCCTGCTGATGTGATCGGTACGATGATCTATTCGCAGAAGGACGAGAAGTTCCAGGTGAAGAAGGGTCCGGTATTTGCTAATTTCGTGTTGGCAGATGAAATCAACCGTGCGCCAGCAAAGGTACAGAGTGCCTTGCTCGAAGCCATGCAGGAAAAGCAGGTGACGATTGGCAGCGAGACTTTCCTCTTGCCCAACCCCTTCCTCGTGATGGCTACTCAGAACCCCATTGAGCAGGAGGGTACCTATCCACTGCCTGAGGCACAGGTAGACCGTTTCATGCTGAAAGTTGTCATCGATTACCCCACGCTCGATGAGGAGAAGAAGATTATCCGTGAGAATATTGCCGGTGAGATGCCTAAGGTGACACCTGTAACGACAGCCGATGAGATTCTCAAGGCCCGCAGTGTAGTCGGGGAGGTTTACCTCGATGAGAAGATCGAGCAGTATATTGCTGATATCGTGTTTGCCAGCCGTTATCCTGACCGTTATGGTCTGAAGGACCTGAAGGATATGATTTCCTTTGGTGGTTCTCCACGTGCCAGTATCAATCTGGCCAAGGCTGCACGTGCCTACGCCTTTATCAAGCGTCGCGGCTATGTGGTGCCTGAGGATGTGCGCGCTGTGGCCCATGATGTGCTGCGTCATCGTATCGGTCTTACCTACGAGGCCGAGGCCAGCAATATCACCAGTGAAGAGATAGTTTCAAAGATCGTCAATAAGGTCGAAGTACCTTGATCATTGAAAATTGAAGATTGAATATTGAAGATGGAGACATCTGAGATTATAAGAAAAGTCCGTAAGATTGAAATCAAGGCCCGTGGTCTGAGTTCAAACATCTTCGCTGGCCAGTACCATTCTGCTTTCAAGGGTAGGGGTATGGCCTTCAGTGAGGTGCGCGAATATCAGTTTGGCGATGATGTGCGCGATATCGACTGGAATGTGACAGCCCGTTTCCATCGACCATACGTGAAGGTGTTTGAGGAAGAGCGTGAACTGACGGTGATGTTGCTGATCGATGTCAGTGGCTCGCTCGATTTCGGTACCCAGAAGCAGATGAAGCGGGATATGGTAACGGAGATTGCTGCCACCATCGCTTTCAGCGCTATTCAGAACAATGATAAGATCGGCGTGGTGTTCTTCTCCGACAAGATTGAGAAGTACATTCCACCGAAGAAGGGTCGTAAGCATATTCTCTATATCATCCGCGAGATGCTTGATTTCCATCCGGAATCGAAGCGTACGGATGTGAAGCAGGCTGTGGAGTTCCTGTCGAGTGTTCAGAAACGGCGCACGACAGCGTTTATCCTTAGCGACTTCTATGTGCGCAATGATTTCCAGCAGTCGTTACAGATTGCCAATCGCAAGCACGATGTGGTGGCCATACAGGTTTATGACGAGCGTGCCCGTGAGTTGCCTGATGTCGGACTGATGAAAGTCGTGGATGCTGAGACTGGTCATGAACAGTATGTCGATACCAGTTCCAAACGCCTGCGCGAATCCTATCGCAAATATTGGCAGGGACGCCAGTCGCAGTTGCTGGAGACTTTTAATAAGAGTAACGTTGACAATGTCAGCATCGCCACCAGCGAAGACTTCGTGAAGGCATTGCTGATGTTGTTTAAACAGAGAAGTTGAGAATTGATGAAGAAGTTTATATTCATACTGTTGGCTGTGGTGGCAATGACGGCGAGGGCACAGGTCTCCGTAGAGGCCAGTGTGGATCGTATTGAGATGCTCGTCGGACAGCAGGCTCATGTGACTCTGAAGGCTGTGGTCAAGGAGAATTCGAAAGTGGAGTTCCCCAAGTTCAAACCTTCAGAATTCGTGACGCCTGGTGTGGAAGTGCTGGCAGATCAGTCGTTGGAGGATAAGGAACTGGATAATGGCTGTGTCGAGAAGTCGATGGTGTATACCCTCACATCGTTCGACGACACTCTGTATTATCTGCCCCCTCTCACGGTCAAGGTTGATGGCAAAGCCTATCAGAGCAAGAGTCTGGCCTTGAAGGTGTTGACCATTGAAGTAGACACCACTCATGCTGAACAATTTTTCGGACCCAAGGATGTGCAGGATAATCCTTTCCTTTGGAGTGATTGGAGCCTCTCGTTCTGGTTGAGCGCTCTGCTGCTAATCCTCATGGCCTTAGTTTATTATCTGTATATCCGTATGCGTGATAATAAGCCCATCATTACCCATATCCGTATTGTGAAGAAACTGTTACCGCACCAGAAGGCTATGAAGGAAATCGAACAAATCAAGGCCGATAAGATGGTGTCGTCGGAGAATCCGAAGGAGTATTATACGAAACTGACGGATACCCTTCGTAAATATATCGAAGAGCGTTACGGTTTCAGTGCAATGGAGATGACCAGTAGTGAGATTATCGAGAAACTGACAGCCACGCAGGATCAGAAGGCACTTGAAGAACTGCGACAGTTGTTTACCACTGCCGACCTCGTGAAGTTTGCGAAATACTCAACGCTGATCAACGAGAATGACATGAATCTCGTGAATGCCATAGAGTTCATCAACCAGACGAAGTTGGAGAATGTGCCTACCGAAGAGGTCGTGAAGCCACAGTTGTCTGAGGCGGATGTGCGTTCCCAGAAGATGCGTCGGATGTTGAAGGGTATCATCACGGTATTGATCATCTGTTGTGTCGCCCTGTTGTGTTATGTGGTATATACTGTTTATCAACAGATTAATTAGAAGAGAAGATGGAATTTGCCAATAAAGAATATCTGTTTCTGCTCCTGCTCCTCATACCGTATTTAATATGGTATATGATGTACAGGAAGAAAACGGAGCCCACCATGCGGATGAGCGACACGTTTGCCTTCCGCTATGCGCCGAAGAGTTGGAAGGTGCGTCTGATGCCCTTGTCCATGCTGCTTCGTATGCTGGCATTTGTAATGATCGTCCTTGTGTTAGCCCGTCCCCAGACACAGAACTCTTGGAAGAACAAGTCTGTCGAGGGTATTGATATCATGCTGGCGATGGACGTTTCCACTTCCATGCTGGCAGAGGACTTGAAGCCCAATCGTATTGAGGCTGCCAAACAGGTTGCCGCAGAGTTCATTGCAGGACGCCCCAATGACAACATCGGTCTTTCCATCTTTGCAGGTGAGGCTTTCACGCAGTGCCCGATGACCACCGATCATGCTTCTTTGATGAATCTCCTGCAGAATGTGCGTACAGACATTGCTGCTCGTGGTCTCATTGAGGATGGAACAGCCATCGGTATGGGACTGGCCAATGCCGTGAGTCGTCTGAAGGATTCCAAAGCCAAGAGCAAGGTGGTGATCCTGTTAACGGATGGTAGTAACAACCGAGGTGATATTTCGCCGATGACGGCAGCAGAGATTGCCAAGAGTCTTGGCATCCGCGTCTATACCATCGGTGTGGGTACGAACAAGGTGGCGCCTTATCCGATGCCTGTGGCAGGTGGTGTGCAGTATGTGAATATCCCTGTAGAGATCGACAACAAGATGCTCAGCGAGATTGCTGTGGCTACGGAGGGTGATTTCTATCGTGCCACGAATACCAAGGAACTGCGTAAGATCTATCAGGAGATCGACCGTCTGGAGAAATCGAAACTGAATGTAAAGCAGTTTAGCAAGAAGTATGAGGCTTATCAGCCTTTTGCCTGGATTGCCGTTCTGGCCTTGTTGCTTGAGATTCTGCTACGTATAACCATATTTAGGAGGATACCGTAAGATGTTTAGATTTGAAGACCCCATATATCTCTGGCTGTTGGTGCTGATACCTGTATTGGCACTCATCAGATTTATCTCATACCGCAACCGGAAGAAGAAACTTCGCAAGTTTGGCGATCCGAAGTTGTTGAAGGAACTGATGCCCGATGTGTCGCGCTTCCGTCCCTCCCTTAAGTTCTGGATCTTACTGGCTGCATTGGCGCTTCTCATCCTTATGCTGGCCCGTCCTCAGATGGGAACCAAGATCAGTCAGGAGAAGCGTACGGGTATTGAGACCATTATTGCCCTCGACATCTCCAACTCCATGTTGGCAGAGGATATCGTACCAAGCCGTCTGGATCGCAGTAAGATGATGGTTGAAAATCTTGTCGACCACTTTACCAATGATAAAATCGGTTTGATTGTCTTTGCGGGTGATGCCTTCGTACAGTTGCCCATTACCAGCGACTATGTATCGGCGAAGATGTTCCTGTCGAGTATTGATCCTTCGATGATGGCCACTCAGGGAACGGATATCGCAGCGGCTATCAATATGGGTATGAACAGTTTCACCCAGGAAGAAGGTATCGGCAAGGCCATTATCGTCATTACCGACGGTGAGGACCACGAGGGTGGGGCCCTTGAGGCTGCTGAAGCCGCTAAGAAGAAGGGCATGCGCGTCTATGTATTAGGCGTCGGCTCATCACAGGGCGCTCCTATCCCCATCCCGGGAACCGGAAACTATATGAAGGACAATACGGGTAATACAGTGATGTCGGCCCTGAATGAAGATATGTGTAAGCAGGTGGCTGCGGCTGGTGGCGGTGTCTATATCCATGTAGAGAACAATAGTGCAGCCCAGCAGCAGTTGGATAACGAACTCGATAAACTGTCGAAAAAAGAGACATCTACGACGGTCTACAGCGATTACGACGAGCAGTTCCAGGCCTTTGGCATTCTGGCGCTTCTCCTGTTGATTATCGAGATTTGTATCCTCGATCGTCGCAACCCCTTGTTGAAGAACCTTTCACTCTTTGGTAAGCGTAAGACGGCTACCACTATCCTGATGTTGATGGTTGTTATGAGTGGTATGGCCCAGACGGACCGTCAGTATGTGCGTCAGGGTAACAAACAGTATCGTGCTGGCGACTTTGCCAATGCTGAAGTGTCCTATCGTAAGGCTATTGAGAAGAATCCCCGCAATTCTCAGGCTGTCTATAATCTGGGCAATGCGCTGATGGCACAGAAGAAAGACTCTGCGGCTATCGAACAGTTCCAGAGTGCGGCCAAGTTGGAGACGAATCCGATGCGTAAGTATCGTGCCTTCCACAATATGGGTGTCATCTGTCAGGGACATAAGATGTATGGCGAGGCCATCGAGGCCTATAAGCAAGCCCTCAGACTGAATCCGGAAGACAATGAGACGCGATACAACCTGGTGCTCTGCAAGCATCAGAAGAGCAAGCAGGATCAGAACCAGCAGAATCAGCAACAGCAACAGAACCAGCAGGATCAGAAAGACGATAAGAAAGAACAGAATAAACAAGATCAGAATCAGAAGGATAAGCAGAAGGAGCAGAAGCCTCAGATGAGTAAGGAGAATGCTGAACAACTGCTTAATGCGGCCATGCAGCAGGAGAAACAGACGCAGGATCGTCTGAAGAAGGCTCAGCAGCAGCCCCAGCGACGTCAGGTTCTGAAAAATTGGTGATGGGTTAGAGTTTATAGTTTACAGTTTATAGTTTACGGTTTACAGATGATTACTATACAAGAATTACGATATCGGAGATGGTTGGTGAACGTATTGTTTATACTGTTCACTATTCACTGTTCACTATTCACTTCTACGGCGCAGACGCTGACAGCCTCGGCTCCCTCGCATGTGGGTGTGGGTGAGCAGTTCCGTCTTACTTATACTGTCAACACACAGAATGTCAGCGAGTTCAGGGCTGGTGATATCCCTGATGAACTGGAGGTGCTCATAGGTCCTAATCGTTCTATGCAGTCCAGTTATCAGATTATCAATGGTCATACCAGTTCCTCGTCGTCGATCACCTATACTTATATCGTGGTGGCTACGAAGAACGGTTCTTATACCATTCCTGCAGCCCATGTGATTGTGGATGGTAAGAGCATCGCCTCTAATGCACTGACGATTAAGGTGAGCGGTTCGTCTCAGGGACATGGTAGCAATGCTACATCCCCTCGTCAGCAGCGTCAGCACGATGATGAACCCGAGATGAGGGATGCCGGTAGTCGTATTTCAGGATCGGATCTCTTTATCAAGGTCAGCGCCAATAAGAAGCATGTCTATGAGCAGGAGCCTATCCTGTTGACCTATAAGGTCTATACCCTCGTGTCTCTGACGCAGTTAGAGGGTAAGATGCCTGACTTGAAGGGTTTCCATACGCAGGAGGTGGATCTCCCGCAACAGAAGAGTTTCAAGGTTGAGACACTGAATGGTCGTCCGTATCGTACTGTAACGTGGAGTCAGTATGTGATGTTCCCACAGTTGACGGGTAAACTGCAGATACCCAGCATTACCTTCAACGGTATCGTCGTCCAGCAGAACCGTAATATCGACCCCTTCGAGGCCTTCTTCAATGGAGGCTCCGGCTATGTTGAGGTGAAGAAGCAGATTGTTGCGCCAAGTATCGATATTCAGGTCGATCCGCTGCCTCAGCGTCCTGCTAATTTTTCTGGTGGTGTGGGTAAGTTTAGTATCTCAGCCCAACTCGACAAGACGGAAGCCAAGGCCAATGACCCCATCTCCTTGCGTGTCATCGTCAGTGGTGTGGGTAACCTGAAACTCATCAAACAGCCACAGGTGGCGTTCCCCAAGGACTTCGACAAGTACGATGCCAAGGTTACGGATAAGACCAAGTTGACTGCCAATGGTGTGGAAGGCTCGATGATCTATGACATCCTTGCTGTGCCTCGTCATCCGGGTAAGTTTGAGATACCACCGATTGAGTTTGTGTTCTTCAATACGGCTACACGTCAGTATGAGACCGTGAAATCCGAGGGCTTCACGCTTGATGTGGCCAAAGGCTCAGGTAGTGCAAAGGTCAGCGATTTCACAGGTCAGGAAGATTTGCAGTTGTTGAACAAGGATATCCGTTATATCAAGACGGGTACTGGCAGACAGCACGCCCTCGACGATTTCTTCTTTGGCTCTACGGGCTACTGGTGCTCACTCATCATCCTGGCCGTCATCTTCATTTCCCTCTTTGTGATCTTCCGTCAGCGGGCCATCGAGAATGCCAATATCACCAAACAGCGAGGCAAGCGGGCTAACAAGGTGGCTACCAAACGTCTGAAGAAGGCTTCGCGCTTGATGGCTGATAATAAGCCTGGTGAGTTCTATGACGAGGTGCTCCGTGCCCTCTGGGGCTATGTGGGCGACAAACTGGCCATTCCTGTAGAACAACTCTCACACGATAACATCAGTCAGCGACTCGCTGAACGTCAGGTCGACGAAGCAACCATCGGTGAGTTTATGGGTGCCCTCGATGAGTGTGAGTTTGAGCGCTATGCACCAGGCGATCCGCGAGGTAATATGAGTAAGGTCTACGATAAAGCCATGAATGCGATAGAAAAGATTGAAGAAACGATGAAGAAACGGCGTCCAGCCAAAACGACAGTCGTCGTTTTGCTGATGCTTCTGCTCCCGTTAGGCGCACACGCCATCACCAAGGCCGAGGCTGATTCTGCCTATGTGCATGATGAATACCAGAAGGCGATTGACGGCTATGAGGCATTGCTCAAGAAAGGCGTCTCTGCTGAGTTGTATTACAATCTGGGTAATGCCTATTATCGCACCGAGAATATCACGCGAGCCGTCCTCAATTATGAGCGGGCATTGCTGTTGTCGCCAAGCGATCCTGATATCCGTTTCAACTTGCAGATGGCCCGTTCGAAGACCATCGATAAGATTGTGCCCGAACAGGAGATGTTCTTCGTCACCTGGTATCGCTCGTTGGTGAACATGGCCAGTGTCGATGGTTGGGCCATGATTGCACTGGTGTGCTTGGGACTGGCTATTGTTCTGGCCTTGATCTATCTCTTCTCCAATCAGATCTGGCTGCGCAAGGTGGGCTTTTTCGGAGCCTTCCTCATGATTGCCGTCTTTGTGTGCAGTAATATCTTTGCACATCAGCAGAAGAGTCAGTTGGTCAACCGCACAGGTGCCATCATCACCGAATCGGCAGTCACCGTGAAGAGTACGCCTGCCAAGAATGGCATCGACCTCTTCATCCTCCATGAGGGCACGAAGGTCACCATCATCGATGCTTCGATGAAGGAATGGAAGGAGATACGTCTGGCTGATGGTAAGGAAGGTTGGATTGAGACCCGACAGATGGAGACCATCTGATTGGGGGGATAAAGACAAATAGATGGACTTTCAACCAATCATAGAGTTCGACAAGCAGTTGTTGCTCCTGCTCAATGGCAGTGAGTCGCTCTTTCTCGACTCTATGGTGACCACCCTGACGAATGCCTGGACGTGGGTACCTCTCTATATCAGTCTGCTGATCATCGTCATCAAAAACAGCGAGTCAGCGGTAAAGATCCTACTCACGTTAGCCGCAGCCGGACTCTGTGTACTTCTGGCAGGTACGATTGATGATACTATTGTCAAGCCTCTGGTGGGGCGTTGGCGTCCGACCCGTGATCCGGAGATCGGGCTGTTGGTGGATATCGTCGATGGCTACCGTGGCGGACGGTTTGGCTTCTTTTCTGCCCATGCCTCCAACACGTTCAGCATCGCCATCTTCTTCTGTTTGCTGGTGCGCAGTCGTCTGCTCTCTATTGCCCTCGTGCTGTGGTCGCTTATCAACTGTTGGACGCGCCTCTATCTGGGTGTTCATTTCCCCGGTGATATCCTCGTCGGACTCTGTTGGGGTGGCCTCGTTGGAACGGGCGTCTATTTCCTCTATCGCTATTGTGTGGCCAAATGGGCGTGGACCACTGCCTATACGTCACAGGCCTATACCAAGACGGGCTTTATCCGTGAAGATGCCGATATGCCTGTCTGCGTACTGGTGTTCACACTGATTTATGCCGTTCTACGGGCCTGTCTTGCATAAACTTTTTTATTGTAAACTATGATCGATCCAAAACATATTCATATTAAAGACTATCAATATCCGCTCCCCGACGAGCGTATTGCCAAGTTCCCCATTGCCCAGCGCGACCATTCCAAACTGCTGGTCTATCGTCATGGTGATGTGAGCGAGGATGTCTTCTATCACTTGCCCGACTATCTGCCGAAAGATAGCCTGATGGTGTTCAACAATACCAAGGTGATTCAGGCACGTATGCATTTCCGTAAGTCGACAGGTGCCCTGATCGAGGTGTTTCTCTTGGAACCTGCCGATCCTTCCGACTACGAGTTGATGTTCCAGACCGCTGGTCATTGTGCCTGGTATTGTCTGGTGGGTAATCTGAAGAAGTGGAAGGAAGGCACGCTGGAACGGACGTTCACGGTTAATGGTGCAGACTACACCTTGATGGCCACCCGAGGCCCGATTCACGGCACCAGTTATCGTATTGACTTCGATTGGACGGGGGGATTATCCTTTGCTGAGGTCATTGATGCGATGGGTGAACTACCCATCCCGCCATATCTCAATCGTGAGACACAGGAGAGCGACAAGACCACCTATCAGACGGTCTATTCCAAGATCAAGGGTAGTGTGGCAGCGCCAACGGCAGGTCTTCATTTCACCGATCAGGTGTTGCAGGCCATCGATGCGGCAGGTATTGAGCGCGAGGAACTCACGTTGCATGTGGGTGCAGGCACCTTCAAACCTGTGAAGAGTGAAGAGATTGAAGGTCATGAGATGCATACCGAGTTTATCAGTGTGCGTCGTTCTACCATCCAGAAACTCATCGACCACGATGCCTCTGCCATTGCCGTGGGCACCACGAGTGTCCGCACCTTGGAGAGTCTCTATTACATGGGTCTCAAGGTGATGCAGCATCCGGAAATCTCGGAAGACCAATTGCATGTGATGCAGTGGGAGCCGTATGAGGAAGGAGTAGGGAGTCAATACACTGCGGTCGAGGTGTTGAAGGCTTTGGCTGCGTGGATGGATGTCAGAGGGTTAGAGGTTTTGCATTCCAGCACCCAGATCATCATTGCCCCAGGCTACGACTATCACATCGTCAAGATGCTCGTCACCAACTTCCACCAGCCTCAGTCAACCTTGTTGCTGTTGGTAAGTGCCTTTGTCAAGGGCGATTGGCGAAAGATCTATGATTATGCCTTGAGCCACGATTTCCGTTTCCTGAGTTACGGCGATTCTTCGTTGCTTATTCCTTAGCGCGCAGTTGCCAGAAAGCAACGGCTGCTGCAGCGGCTACATTCAGCGAGTCGACACCATGTGCCATTGGTATGCGCACCACGTAGTCGGCTCCTTCTATCGTGGTCTTAGGTAGCCCGTCGCCTTCCGTTCCCATGATGATGGCCAGACGCTCCTCTTGCGCCACTATGGCATCGTCGATGGATACCGACTGGTCGGTCAGCGCCATCGCAGCCGTCTTGAAACCATAGTCGCTGAGCGTCTCATAATCGTCCAACCACGTCCAGGGTACGAGAAACACACTCCCCATCGACACACGGACGGCCCTGCGGTTCAACGGGTCGCAGGCATTCCTTGTCAACAGCACCGCATCGATATCCAAGGCTGCTGCTGAACGGAAGATGGCCCCGATGTTCGTAGTGTCCACCACACCATCGATCACCACGATACGCTTTTGTCTGCGGGCGGTCTGAAGGTTGTCTAACAGTTCGCCTACGGTTCGCTCCTTGGGTCTGCGCATGGCACAAAGCACCCCTCGTGTCAGTGTATAGCCCGTCAGTTGTTCCAATAATGCCCGGTCGCCTGTATAGACCGTTATCTCCCTACATTGCTCGATGATGGCCTTGGCATCGCCCTCGATATGTCTTTGTTCACAGAGCAGCGCTACCGGTTCATAACCCGCATTCAGCGCAACCTGGATCACCTTGGGACTCTCTGCGATGAAAATGCCCTTCTGGGGCTCCATCTTATTACGGAGTTGCGCTTCGGTCAGGGTAGAGAACATCTCCACACCGGGTTCCGTCAATGATGTTATCTCTATGATCCTTGCCATCGGTTTATCTGTTTTCAAATACCAGACAAGCCCAGTCATTGTCTTCCTGCTGTGCTGTGAGTGTCATGCCCAGATTTTGGGCCTTTTCTGTGAGCATGGGGATATCGGCAGTATAGAAACCGCTCAGGATCAGTCTGCTGCCAAGTGCCATCTTCTCGTGCATCATCGGCATGTCGGCCAACAGAATATTACGGTTGATATTTGCTACGACAACATCGAAGGTGCCTTCCACTTCTTTCAGGATATTGACATCACCCAACAGCGAGGTGAAGTGGTCGTCCACCTGATTGATCACGGCATTATGGCGGGCATTGTCCACGCTCCACTCATCGATGTCGTAGCCTATGGCCTCACGGGCACCCAGTTTCAAGGCACAGATGGCCAGAATGCCCGTACCCGTTCCACAGTCGAGGATTCTTTTGTTTTCGAGGAAGGAGTAGGGAGGAAGGAGGAGGGAGATTAGTTCAGAGCAGACCATACGGGTGGTCTCGTGCGTGCCTGTACCAAACGCTAATTTAGCGTCGATTTCTATTGAAATCTCACTTTCTGTCTCCGGTAGATGCCTTCCATCATGTATCACAATAGCAGGACATATCTCCTTCCTCGAAATGACGATCGGCTCAAACCCTTCCTGTTCCCATTGTTCGTTCCAGTCGCGGTCTTCTGCCTCGCGCACGTCATAAGTAATATTGACGCCCTCGAAAGGGAAATCATCAAGGGCGGTTTGGAGTGCCGGTTCGTCAAAGAGAGCCTGCTGCACATAGCCGGTCAGACCGTCTTCCGTTTCCATGAATGTCTCAAAGCCCACTTCTCCTGCCAGGGCTGCCAACACGTCGCAGG
>Ga0265298_10005595_pt1 | contig 15702 bp, 14 predicted proteins | sample AusTroGonzalo_MG_3_FD_193486 | JGI IMG/M metagenome (GOLD analysis project Ga0265298, IMG submission 193486) | Bovine rumen microbial communities from tropical cattle in Woodstock, Queensland, Australia - Gonzalo_01 | ecosystem: Host-associated > Mammals > Digestive system > Stomach > Rumen ... | reverse complement strand
GACACAGACTTTCCGGCCTTTCAGCATAAAAAACATGCCGAAAACCTGTACCCTGCATGCCATGAATCCGAAAAGGAGGTGCTGGCAAATGTGGAAGCTTGTTCTGCGGGTGGCTGTCGCTGCGATAATCATCGTGGGCGTCATTGTCGGCGTCAACTATTTTGTTGATGCTTCCCAGGTCATCACTTCCCGGAGCCAGGAGCAGATGGCCGCCCTGGTGCTGGAAGGCAACGCCGTTGCTGTACCGGAAAACTACAATGAACGCGTTTACCAGATAGCAATCCTTGACCGGATGAAGGAAGCACCGGAAACGATTGTCCTCGGGGCTTCGCGGGGAATGTACCTGGGCGAAGAAGTCACCGGGTACGAAAATCTGTTCAACCACTGTGTTTCCGGGGCTTCTGTGGAGGATTATTATGCTGTTCCGGAACTGTATATGGAAAAGTTCGGAAAATATCCGGGTCGCGTTATCATGGAAATCAGCCCGTGGGTGCTGAATGAATTCAATCCGGAACTGCGATGGATTGAGATTTTCTCTTATCGCAGCGCGATTGAGAAGCTTTATGAGAAACTGAACGGCCGAAAACCGGAGGCAAAAAACGAGATCGGCGATTCAAATCCTTTTGAGACGAACGGCAAACCATTTTACAGCAAGGAAAACCCCTGGTTCTCGCTCCCCTATTTTCAGTATAACTGCTATGTAATTTCGCAGAAGGGCCTCGCCGCCTTCGGGGGAAATCCGGCGCACGTCAGCACCAATCCGGACGAAGCCGCGGAACTTCCGGACGGATCCATCCGGAATCCGGCAAATCAGGAAACCCCAAATCCGGAACGGCTGACAACCGTGCGAGCCGAAACCGGGCCCGTCACCTTTGAGTATTCTCATCGGATGGAGGAGGTCGGTTCCGCGGAAAGTGAGGCCCTGGAATCTTTGATCCGGGAGCTGCGGGATCATGGAACGGAAGTCATTTTGTTCCTGGCGCCTTTCAGCCCGACCCAGTGCGGATACAGTTTTGACCAGAATCTGAATCCTGGATTCCGTAAAGCTGAATCCTGGCTCCGGGATTTCGCCGCGAAATACAATATCCGCCTAATCGGCGGATATGATTCCCGGGAATTCGGGCTTACGGATGAGCAGTATATTGATTATTCCCATCCGGATAAGGAGGCTGTCCGTACGGTGTGGGAGTCTGTTTCACAGTAAGCTCTGGCCGCAGGAAATAATGCTTTCCGGTATGTTTTTATGCTGAACGCCGGAAAGCCTGTGTCCTGCAATCCCTGGCCTGATGTCAACAGCGGGGCAGGTCGGAATCATTATACCTGACCCGAAAGGAGCGAAGAAAGATGGTTGAAAAAATAAAGATGCTGGTTGTGAAGTATCAGGATATGATTCTGTATGTGTTCTTCGGAGCCCTGGCCACGTTGGTCAACACGGCTTCCTATTATCTGTGTTACAACATCCTTGGGGTTTCGAACGTGCCTTCGGTGGTGATCGCCTGGCTGTTGGCGGTAATCTTTGCCTTCTTCACCAACAAGCTCTGGGTGTTCCGGAGCAAAAGCTTCGCGCCGGATGTCCTGAAGCATGAGATTCCGACGTTCTTCGGCGCCCGGCTGCTGACCGGGCTCATGGATCTGGGCATTATGTATGTCGCCGTGGATGTGCTCCACGGGAACGGAACCGTCTGGAAGCTGATCAGCAATGTCCTGGTGATCATTCTGAATTATGTGGCCAGCAAGCTGATCATCTTCAAACCCGGGGACTCCGATCAGAGCAGTTCCTGATCTTTGAAACGGATGAAACAGGCTTCCGGTATCTTCTTATTTCAGAATCATCCGGCGATAGGCATCCAGTTTTCCCCGGAGTTCTTCCCTGGAGATCCGGTTCTGGCGCATTTTCTGCTCATAGTAGCAGAAGTGTTCATAATCCTCGCGGATCTTTTTGGCCCGGGATTCATCCTGCACGCTTTCGACGTTTGTAAAGCGGGCTTTCGCTTTGCGGGTCATATGCCGATTGTGGAACCGGTTCATGATCCGGCCCTTCATGGACAGGTGGCCGCCGATGTCCTCCGACTTATACGCCGGGTCCATCAGCGTTTCAATCAGATAATCGCCGGTCCGTTTATAGGCGGGCTCATCGGTCATCGAATAAAACTGCAGCAGCAGATCCTTCTCGATCGGGAATTCCCCGTTTTCCTCCAGGATACCTTCTTCCAGCTCCTCATAGCAGGTGACGGCTTTGTAATGGCCTTCCTTGAAGAAGGGCATCGTCAGCTTGAAGGGAATTTTCGTCGGATGAAGGACCAGAGTCTTTTTGCCGGAGGCATATGCCTCGATCATGGAAGTACTCTTCCAGTTCAAAAGAATATCGCTGTTCAGAATCCAGTTGCGAATGCTTTCCTTCGCCACGACGTGGAAGGAGGGCACTTCTTTTTCGGATTGCAGCAGCAGTTCGTTATTTGCCTCCGCTGGATGGGGCCGGTAAACAATCTGGAGCTCCCCGTGTTCTTTGGCAAGCTTCCGGAACCAGTCGAGGATCATCCGCTGGGCCGTCTCCTGGAGTTCGATGTTGTCCTTGCCGTCAAGGCCTTCATCCGACATGGCAGCCTGCTCCGTTTCGGGTTTGCCAAGGTCTGCGAAAGAAGAGATGAAGAGCACTGTCTTTTTCGTCGGGTCCAAACCGAATCGGGTAAACAGTTCCTCCCGGCCCTCCGTGGCTTCCCGGAATTCCGGCCGGTAAAAATCCAGCGGCAGATAGCCGCAGACTCGCAGGTTTTCCGCCGAGAACCCGTACCGGTTCATCAGGTACCTGCGGTTGTGCTCGCCCCAGCAGATATGGCGAACTTTTTTGGGGGTTTCGCCGCTGAAGTCCCAGTCGGTTTTTGTATTTTCCTGCATGGCGCCGTTCATCAGCACCTGTTCCCACTGCAGATTAACCACCTTCTCAAAGCTGTGGGCATAGCCGGTAAAGAAGGCATAGGTTGCGTCGTCGTAGCAGGCGGAAAGCACCGCCACTTTCGCCCGGTATTCCGGGTTCATGTGGAACATCGTGTCCCAGGTGTTCAGGTAAGCCACCGTAAATCCCTTGGATTCCAGGTAGGCCCCCAGGAGGCAGATGCTGTCGATCTCCCTGTTCCGAACCTCATAGATAAAAAGGAAATCCACATCCCGGATCATAAGACCCCGGGGTTCCTGCAGCACAGGGCTTACCTCCGATCCCATCATGCGCTTGTAGGCATCAAGGCGTTCCCGGATTTCCCGGTGAGTGGCCCGGTTCTGGCGCATCTTCTGTTCGAAATAGGAATCGTGCTCGTCCTTTTTGCCGCCGAGATTGGAACGGATCAGAGAAAGTTCGTTCTTCGAGCGGGTCAGAATTCTGCCCTTCCAGGTCAGGTGACCCCCGATGTCCCGGGAATGGTAGTTCGGATCGTTGAGGGTATCGATCAGATACTGCCCAAGGCGCTCATAGGCCGGCTGGTCCGTAATCGAATAGAACCGCATCAGCACGTCCTTTTCAATCGGAAACTCGCTGTTTTCGTCGTGAATCTGTTCGACCAGTTCTTCGTAGGTGTGGGCCGCTTTATAATGCCCTTCCTCAAAAATCGGCATGACATAGTCAAAGGGGATCGGCACCGGGCGCAGCAGCAGCGTCTTCTTTCCGGATGCATAAAGCTCGACCATGGAGGTGCTCTGCCAGTTGCACAGAATATCGCAGTTCAGGATCCAGTTGCGAATGCTTTCGCCGCCGATAACATGGAGGTTCGGAATATCCCGGACGCTGGCAAAGAACTCCGGTTTCGCCGCCTCCGCAGGGTGCGGGCGGTAAACAATCTGGATGCTTTCGTCCTCCCGGGCCAGCTTTTCAAACCACTCAAGGATCTTTTCCTGGCTGGCTTCCTGCAGATGGATATGGCCCATGACCACGTCCCGGTCGCATTCGATCAGCGCAATTTCGGATTCCGGCTTTCCCGTGTCTGAGAAAGAGGAAATGAACAGCAATGTCTTTTTGTTCGGATCCAGGCTGTAGCGGGCAAAGAGCTCCTCCCGGCTCATGGTGGCCTCCCGGAATTCCGGCCGGTAGAAATCCAGCGGCAGATAGCCGCAGACCCGGGTCTTATCCGGAGAAAAGCCGAAACGCTCTATGAGATAATCCCGGTTGTTTTCGCCCCAGCTGACATGGCGGATCTCCAGGCCTTCGCCCCGGAAATCCCATCCGGTCTGAACCTTGCTGTGGGTCACCATGTTGATCAGCACCTGTTCCCATTGCAGGTCGACAACCTTGTCGAACTTCAGGGCCTGTTGTCCGGTGAAAAAGGCATAAGTCTCGCTGGTGTAGCAGGCGGGCACCACGATTACTTTCGCCCGGTATTCCGGCGTCCAGTGATACATGGAGTCCCAGGTGTTGATGTAGCCGACCCGGTAGCCTTTTTTTTCGAGATAAGCGCCGAGAAGGCAGATGGAGTCAAGTTCACGGTTGCGAACTTCGTAGGTGAACAGGAAATCCACATCGCGGATAATCATGGCCATTGGGGAGTCTCCTTTTGAGGTGGTATAAACAGGTCACATGTTTCGGGTCTGTCTGACCCACTCGGCGATTTTCAGATCGAGCGGTTCGTCAATATCGATGGCATGGGCTTTGGGCATGATGAAGGGAACCGGATTGTCGTTGAAACTGGTATCCTGGTCTATTTCTTCGATGGGGTTGATATAGATGCTGCCGTTGACCCGATAGAAGGGAGGCATATCCTGTCGGCGGACAGTGCTCCCGGTTGAGAGCAGAGGTCTCAGCCTCTGACCCTCCGGAGTTTCTTCAACCGTGCGGATCAGGATCGGGTGATCGCCGACCTCGCTGACAGAGACAACAGCCTTCCGGCCGGAAGCGTAAAATTTCTCAACAGCCCCGTCGATATCCTCCGCGGTCCGCAGAGGAGACGTGGGCTGAAGCAATACCAGGCTGTCAAAGGTTTCACCGGAATTTCGTAAGGTCTGCACCGCGTGCAGCACCGCGTCAATGGTTTTCGCCGTGTCATTTGCCAGTTCCGGCGGACGCAGGAAGGGAACCTTTGCTCCGCATTCCCGGGCGACCCGTGCAATCTCCTCATCATCCGTTGAAACAAGAACACAATCAATGTATTTGCTCTTCAGCCCCGCATGGATGGAATATTGGATCAGGGGCTTTCCTGCCAGGGGGGTAATGTTTTTATGCGGAATCCCCTTGCTTCCGCCCCTGGCCGGAATCAAAGCCAGGATGCGTTTATTTTCGTACATATTACATATCCCTGTCGATGAAGTGTTTCTGGATTTCCATTTCCCAGAATCCGGGTTCTTTGACGATGGTCATGAACTTTCCCGTGCTGTTTCCATCGCCGAAAATGAAGGAGGATGTCCGGAAATTTTCTGTCTTTTCCAGTGCGTCCAGAATCTCCTTTTTGTCCTCCGCCACATGCTGGAGGTTCGTATTTCTGGCTGCGCTGTAACGGCCGTTCTGGCGGGTACCGATGTCAACGGCCGGAACGCCGTAGATGCCGGATTCCCGGATCCCTGCGCTGGAGTTGCCGAGAATAAAATCCGCGTTTTTCAGAAATGTCAGAAAATGTTCAAACCGCAGGGAAGGAAACAGCCGGAAATGCGGGTTGCCTTTGATACGGCGATATTCGTTCATGATGACCTCGCTGCCAAGGTCGTTGTTTGGATAGACTGTAATAAAGTTCTTTCCGCTTTCAATGGCTGCGTCAACGACGGTTTTTATTTTCTGGCCGATATCGGCATATTCCGTCGTTACCGGGTGATACATCAGGATGCCATAGCGGTCGAAAGGTATTTCGTACTTGTCCTTTGCCTCTTCCAGGGAAGGCAGAAAATCGCTCATCATAATGTCAATGTCCGGCGATCCGATGACAAAGATTCTGCTTTCCTCTTCACCCAGCTGAATCAGACGGTTTTTCGCCTCCCCCGTGCACACAAAGTGCACATGAGCAAACTTTGAGATCGCGTGGCGGATGGATTCGTCAATGGTTCCGGAAAGCTCCCCGCCTTCGATGTGGCCCACCAGGATGTTGTGCAGCGCCCCGACCACCGCCCCGGCCAATGCATCCATCCGGTCTCCGTGAACCAGAATCAGGTCCGGCCGGATATTCTCGACATAGCCGGAAAGGCAGGTGATCGTGTTGCCGAGATTCACGCTCGCGTTCTGGGTCTGGTTCAGACCGAAGGCCACATAGATGTTTCTGTAACCGTCCTTCTGCACCTCGATGTAAGTGCTGCCGAAGGTCTCGGACAGGTGCATCCCGCAGACAAAGATGAAAACTTCGAATTGGTCATCCTTTTCGAGGGCTTTCATCAGGGGCTTCATCTTCCCGTAGTCCGCCCGGGTGCCGGTGATAAACAGGATATTTTTTTTCATTCACTCGTTCCAATCTCGCAATGTGCCGGTCGGGGTCTTCCTCCGATGGCGCAGGCATTCAATCAATCATGTCCCAATGGAGCTGTGTGTCGTTATCAATGGCTTTTGCAGCTTTTCTGCCGAGGATTCTTTCGTATTCTTCTGCAAGGATGCCGCCCATCCCCGGGCGTTTTACCCAGAGGTTCTCCTTTGTGAAGAGTTCGCCTTTCTTTACAGGTTTAATCGTGACCACCGTCGCAAAGGCAAAGTCGATCGTCACCTGCTCTTCCGCCGCAGCTTCCTTTTTACCGCCCAACATTTTGGGAATATCTTTGGCGGCCTGAATAAGAGCGGAGCATTGCGCCTCGTCCATGGAACAAACCACATCCGGACCGGGACGGTCCATTATGTCGATAAAATGCCGCTCCACTGCCGCGGCGCCAAGGGTCATGGCCGCAATGCAGGCGGTATTGGTCAGGGTGTGGTCGCTGAGGCCCACCGGAACTCCCGGAAAAGCCGCCATCATTTCCTGCATAGCCCCCAGGCGGACCAGCTTCGGCTCCGTCGGGTAGAGGTTTGTCGTGTGCATCAGGGCATATGGTACTTTCGCCTCTTCCAGAATGTCAACGGTTTTCCGGATCGCCGGGATATCATTCATCCCCGTGGAAACAATCATTGGTTTGCCGAAGGATGCGATGTGGCGGATCAGGGGGTAGTTGTTGAGTTCGCCCGATCCGATCTTGTAGGCTAATACGCCGAACCGCTCAAGGCGGTCTGCCGCCGCCCTGCTGAAAGGCGTCGAGAGGAAGACAAGCCCTTTGCTTTCGACGTAGTTTTTGAGCTCGAATTCCTCCTCTTCGGATAAGGCGCAGCGTTCCATGACATCATAGATGGAAACATCGGTGTTGCCGGGGATAACCTTTTTTGCCGCCCGGCTCATCTCATCCTCGACAACATGGGTCTGATGCTTGATTATTTTTGCCCCGGCCCGGACAGCCGCGTCAACGATGAGCTTGGCGGTTTTTAATGAGCCTTCATGGTTGATCCCCATTTCGGGAATCACCAGAGGTTCCGCTCCGGTACCGATTTTGACGGGGCCGATTTCAAAAGAACTATACATCTTTGTCTCCTCACAGTTCGAGCTTTCGGATGTTGAAGATGCCGTCATAGTCAATTTCGGGAAGGGTGTTTTCAATACCTGCCGGAATGACAATGTTCGGAAGATCTTCCACGTTTACTTCATGGATATCATCATCCACATGAACATACGGATAGAAAAAATCCTTCACGCGAAAAACAAGCTTTCCGAAAAGGCGTGCAGTGGACATAACAGAAGAACTTGAACTCAGGATCGCAGTACTTGTGCATAAATCTTCCATCAGGTTGCCCGGAACGGACTCGGAGATAATAAATCCCCATTCCTTCAGCATGGGCTCTTCCTGTTTGCGCAATTCCAGTTCCTTGTTTGGTGTGTAGCGGATGCAGATTGGTATATTTTGCTTGTTGGACAATTCCCGAAGGCCTTTGAAAATATCGCTGCGCCATTTTTCATACTGATCGCGGATGCCTTCCAGCTCATAGTCCTGGTGGGAAGCCATCATATAGGTCAGTTTTCGTTCCGGCTTATACTGCTTCCGCAGCTGTTCCGCTTCCTCCAGGCTGATCTCCGGGTTGCCGGTCACAAGGAACCGAATCTCTTCCCGCCGATACAGCGGACTGACATAACGGTAAACCTTTTCATGGAACAATTTTTCCGTTTTGTTCCAGAACCCATACTCACCGATCAGTGAAAGGCGATCCATTTTTTTCTCTTCACTGAACGGAAGCCAGCTGAACTGGGACGCATGATGTTCCTGCTGCAGTGTACGGATACCGAGGTTTTTGCATGCGTTAACCATCAGGAGATCCCGCAGATTGAACTGGTTCACCGTCATGTAAAGCAGGCAGTCTTCTCTGCGCAAACAGTTTTCAACTTTCTTCACCCTGTCAAAATAGGCTTTCTCCAGAACCCGGATGGCGTTCTCGACCGCCGTCTTGTCTTTTGCTCCGGCAGGTCCGTAAACCTCTTCACAATAAGCAATAACGGCCTTCCGAAGTCTCCCGCCGATGATGCTCCACCCCGGGAAAAAAATGGGTTTGACTTTGAATTTTTCCGGTTTCAGCGACGCCTTCAGATTCAGCTGCTGGTTCTTCCCTTCCAGCTTCAGCATATCCGTAAAGGTCAGCACGGCGGTACAGCCGTTTTCCCGTTCAATCGATTCCCGTGCCGCCGGATAGCGGGCGCTCAGCAGAAAGGTGTTGGAGAATACTGCCCTTTTTACAGCTTTGGGAACTTTCCGGTGTTTCGCCCTTGAAATCACCCACAGCACCGGAGAAATCATTCCCGCAATGATTATTGTTGCTGCCTTTTTTCCGTGCAGGGAATCATAAATGAATAGCCGCAGATAGGCATACCGATAATCATCAGCCGCGTCCACCATTCGATAATCAATCAGATCCAGCAGCGGTTCAATTTTCGGATACTTTTCCACAAGATCTTGCCCGATATATTCTGAAAGCCGTTCCTGTCTGTAGATTTCTTCCATAAAAAACTGATCCTCTCAGTCAATGCACCCATAGCAGGGCCGCAGGGCCAGGTGCCGGTGGATGCTGAAACCGTTTTTGTTGACACCGTCAATGTCGTGGTATTTGCCGACGTAGATTCGGTCGCCATTGTGGTCTGTGTCGCAGCACCAGACGAAGTCATGCTCCCAAAGCCTGGTATTCAATGCGTACCAGGCGGTAAAGAAGACATAGCTGCATTTGATTGCCGACGGGAAAGTATGGGTTTGCATGAGTTCCGTCGGTTGGACAGCACGACTGTTCTCGTAGACACTTTTACGAATCAGGAACCATCCGTCCTCCATGGGAATATCAATGAAGTGCTCCTTATCATACCAGTCCTGATTGTAAAAGCAGGGTTCCGAAATCTCCGGATCCTTCCCGAAGATTTTTTTCAGGTTTCGGATGGTAACAGGGGTCCCGTCGCTGAAGGCACCGGTTCCATAGACCAGGATATAGTCTTTTTCCTTAGTTTTCAATTCTTCGGGAGCAAAGGGGATTTCCGGCGGCTTTTCCGGAAGTTTCAGGCTCAGCTCCCGGATTTTCCTTAATTCTTCCGGACCGATGGTTTGAATGTTCATTACAGCAGCGATTCCTTCCATTTCTGATATTCAATGACTTCCGCGGCCGTAGCCAGGTGGCCCATGGCGGAATATTTTTCAATCCGGTCAAATTCGGACGCCAGTCGTTCAAAGCGGATGCCCCACCCGTTATCAATAAACCAGTTCAGGTTCCGGACAGGAGCATTGTAAAGGATAATGCCGCTATTTGTGTCCAGCACTTCGCGAAGGAAAGTCAGATAAGCCCGGTACTGGTGCTCGTGCGAAGCAATCAGCGCCAGCTTTTTCCAGCCCTTTTCCATCGCCATTTTGACAACCTGAACCGCCTGTTCGCGGGTATTGGTGGAATTGTCTTCGTGGATCAGATCTTCCTTCGGCACCCCGGCCTTCAGGATGTAGGGGCTCACCTCTTCATAGGGGAAGCTTCCGTAATCCTTGTCAATGATGTTGCCGCTGAAAACAATCCGCGCAACAATTCCCTTCTGATAAAGCTCAACCGCTTTCTGAAAGCGAAAAAAGCCGTCGCCTTCGAGAAGGATCGCCGCGTCGGAATGGGTCAGACAGTCATTGTCTACAATTGCCATAATGGTTTCTCTGTCTGTAATCATTTGCTCTTCTCCAGGATGAATTCTGCAACCTCGCGGATGACACCCCGGCCGCCGGGGGTTTCAGTAATGTAATCCGCCGCTTCTTTAGCCTTTGGGGCCGCGTCGGATGGGGCCGTGCCGAAACCGGCAGCTCTGATCAGGTCAACATCAATCAGGTCGTCGCCGACGTAGCACACATTTTCCAAGGAAATCCCAAATTTTTCGCAAAGTTTCCGGGCTGTTCCGAGCTTGTCGGTGCAGGCAGGCTCCAGGATGTCGATCTTCAGCTTTTCCGCCCGTCGCTCGTTCAGTTTCACCTTCTCGCCGGTCAGAATCCCGGTGAGAATCCCGTGCTCCCGCAGAAGCCGAAAGCCAACCCCGTCACGGGTGTTGAATTTCTTCAGCTCATCCCCGTTTTCGCTGTAATACATGCCGCCGTCCGTCAGGCATCCGTCGCAGTCCGTTAGGAACATTTTGATTTCCGGAATCTCCGGACCAGATTCAGCAAGACCGTTTTTCTTCATCAGCGCTTCAATAATCATCCAGTCGTCCGGTTCATCAATCTCGAAGAAAGAATCTTCGGGCATTTCAACGGCTTTGATGTTTCCGGAGATCCGGATTCCGGTCTTTTGAAGAAGACTTTTGCCGGTAATGTAAAACGCGCCGTTTTCAACAAGATACCCTTCAAAATCCTGTCGGCGGGGGCGATCTTCCGTCTTGTAGTTTGTCGGAATTGCGAAACCGTTTTCGCCCGTCTTCCAGTTGAAGCGTTTCTGGCGAACCACGGAAAGAACCGAGTCGGTGCCGTCGCTGTTAAAAGCTTCGAAGCCTTTGTCCAGGTCTTTGGCCTGCAGCAGCGGCGACGTTGCCTGAATCAGTACGATGTTGTCAAAATCATGTTTTTCCGCGAATTCCAGCATTGCGGATTCGGTGCTTGCTGTATCGGAAGCCGATTCTGCGGATCGGCTGATGACCTCCGCTTTCGCGAAAAGTTCCTTTTCCGTCCCGGTTATGAATCCTTCCGCAATCGCCCGGATCTCATCGCTGTCCGTGGCGATATAAACCCTGTCGATCGCCCTGCAGCCGCAGGCGGCTTTCATGGTCCAGTAGACCAGGGGCTTTCCGCAAATCGGACGAATATTTTTGAGCGGAATGGATTTGCTTCCGCCCCGGACCGGGATAAAGGCAACGTTCATAAAGAGCTCCTTTTTCAGTGTTTCCGGTACTTGAGCTTGTCGCGTTGAACCTGCTCGATGGGTAGGATTTCCTCCTGTTTATAGGTCATGGAGTCATAGACCGCGTTCAGATTGCGAACCAGTTTTCGAACGCCGTCCGGCTCCAGGGATGCCGCGTGATCCGAGCCTTTCCAGGTGCGGTCCAGGGTGTAATGCCTCTCAATGAAGCAGGCGCCCATGGTGTAGGCTGCCACATCCACGGCAATCCCGAGATGATGGCCGGAGAATCCGATGGCCTTGACCCGGTGCTCATACTGATTGCGCATACGGTTGATCTCAAGCAGGCAGATATCTTTAAAGGGAACCGGATAACCGCTGGTGCAGTTGTAGAGAACCAGATCCTTTGCCCGGTTGTTCTTTTCAAACAGTTCGACAATCTGTTCTTCTTCCGCGTGGGTCGTCATGCCGAAGGAGAGGTGAATCTCGCCGTCATAGTGATCGCACAGCCACTGCAGCATTTCAAAATGTGTGTTGCAGGCAGAGGGAATCTTCATAAATTGCGGATGCAGTGTCGTAATCTCCTTCGCGCTGGTAAGATCCCAGACAGAGGTGGAGTAGATGATCCCGGCGTCCTCGCACCATTTTTTCAGCTGTTTGTGCTGATCCAGGTCAAACTCAAGCTTTTCCCGGTGCTCGCCGTAGGTCGCGCCGTAGGAATGCATCGGGTTCGGGTGCGGAGCGTTGTACTGTTCCTCTGTCAGAAGTTCCTTCGGACAGCGCTTCTGGAACTTGATCGCATCAGCCTTGCAGAAGTGGGCCGCGGTCTCAATCAAATCCTTCGCGATCTCCATTTGCCCCATGTGATTGCAACCGGCCTCCGCAATGATAAAGGGCTTTTTGTATTTTATCATTTGTCTTCTCCACAGATTAAGCTCACAGATCCTCCCAGAAGATAGGATCCCTTGCCGGGATGTCCTTGTTGACCGTCTTCCCGATCAAAGTCTCCCGGAACTTCGGCGGAATGCCCAGGGCCGGCCGAAGAACATCCAGATCGTCGGCCGTAATGACCTGTCCCTTCTTCAGATCCCGTTTCGCGTAGAGGCAGCGGCGCTGGACATAAACCGTCTCTCCCTCCTCCGCGACAACCTCTTTGCGCGTCGAACCCATGGCCCGTTCAACTTCGCGGATCGAATCCACCATGAATTTGAATTCATTCGGTTCCATGGAATGCGGATGATCCGGACCGCTGTCGTGTTTGTTCAGCGTAAAGTGTTTTTCGATGACCCGGGCGCCAAGAACCACCGATGCCAAAGCGACCACGTGACCCGGCGAATGATCCGAGTATCCGGTAAGGCAGTCAAAGGCGCTCTGATAGGTTTTCAGCACGTTGACGTTGGCGCTGTCGATCTTCGAGGGATAGTTGGTAATGCACTGCATCAACACGAAATCCCTGTTCCCGGTCGCCTCAATGGTTCGGACGGCCTCGTCGATCTCGCTCATGGTCGCGTCGCCGGTGGCCAGCATGACCGGAATCCCCTTCCGGGCGGTGTAATCCAGCATCTCCAGCCAGGTAATTTCGCCGCTGCCGATTTTGATGAAAGGAACCTTCATGTCGGCGCAGAGATCAATGGCTTCTTTGAAGTACGGAGATGTGGAAAAATCAATACCGACAGCCTTACAGTAGTCGGCGATCTCCTGGTGCCATTCCATCGGGAATTCCACATCCTTAAAAACTTCGGAAACCGTCCGGCCCCAGCTCCCGTGAACGCCGTGAAGCTCCATTTTGGAAAACCCGCCTTCGGAAACGATGGTTTCCGCCGTAAAGGTCTGGAATTTCGCGCAGTCCGCGCCGGCTTCCTTCGCCGCATCGATCAGGCGTTTCGCCTTCTCCTTGCTGCCGTCGAAGTTGCCGCCGATCTCAGCGATAAAGTACGTCGGATGCTCCGGCCCAATCATCTTGTCTCCAATCCGGATGTTCTTGTTGAAGCTCATCTTTTCAATCCCTCCCGTTAAATTGTTCCGTATAAATACAATCTCTTAACAATTCCGCATCACCGTTTTCCCGGCGAACCCAAATCTGCGGCATCTCGCGGGAAAGGAAAGTGGAGCTTGCCTCCATGAAGGAGTATGCGCCGCAGTTCAGGAAAACGAGAATATCATTCTCCTTCAGGTCCCGGAAGGAAACGTCCCGGCAAAGGATGTCCGCCGTGGAACAGATACTGCCGCAGACGGTCCATTTTTTCTCCTCCGCAGCTCCAATACTTTCAGAGGAAAGATGCACGTGTTTTGGAATCTTCATGCTGCGGATCTGGCCGTCATAATGCAGCTGATTCATGCCGCCGTCGGTAACGGCGTAGTTCGTCCCGCTGTTTTGCTTGCAGTCCACAACCTTTGTGAAGTAAAACCCGCAGGTTGCTGCAAACCAGCGGCCCATCTCGATGGTCACGGTTGTTACGGAGGCCAGTTCCCGCAGAGCCGGAACGATTTCCTCCAGCTCCGTTGCGCCGGCCGGGTTCCCTTCGAAATATTCAACGTCCAGACCTGTGCCGTATTCCACGTTTTCGATCCGGAAGCCCTGGTCTTTTGCTGTTTTCAGGCAGAAATCCTTCAGATACGCCAGTTCCTTCAGGATCATTCCGCCGTTTCTTTTCTGGGTTCCGGTAAAATAGTGGACGCCGCGGATCCGGAGGAAGGGGGTTTCCGCGCGCTTCCGAATCGCCTCCAGCACGTCTTCTTCGTCCATGCCAAACTGGGAATCTGCCGCAATCCGGATCAGAACGTCCAGCAGTCGCTGCTTTTTCCGGCCGGTTTCATCCAGGGCTTTCAGCTGTTTCCGGCTTTCCGCCGTGAAAATTCTTACCCCGGCGTCGTACGCCTCTTCGATTTCCCCGATGCTTTTGTTGACGCCGGAAAAGAGAATCATCTCTGCCGGAATGCCGTGGCGGATGCAGATATGCAGTTCTCCCGGGGAGCAAACCTCAAACTTTTCAAACAGCCCGCAGGGATCAAAGCTTTTATAGGTTAAAAACGGATTTGCTTTCATCGAATAGCAGATTCCGATATCCGGTCCAAGCAGTTTCTTTGCACCTTTGGCCCGGTTCACAAACTCCGCCTCGTCGAGCACGTACGCTGGAGTCCGGATTTTCCGGGCAATCCCGGTAAATTCTTCGGTGGTCATCTGTTCAGCCCTCTGTCTGCAGCTGCTGAATCAGTTTCCACATGGATTCCGCGGAATTGAAATTTTCCGCCGTCAGGTATTTGGGCTTAACATCGATGTCAAAGGCAGCGTTGAGCTCGTCCACCAGCGTCAGAATGTCCAGTGAGTCAAGAATGCCGCCAGTGATCAGTTGCGTTTCCGCCGCAAAATCCACATCCGGCCGCAGTTCCTCAAGAATCCCTGTCAGTTTTTCCATGTTCCTGTCTCCTCGATGGTTTTATAGTCGGTTTTACCGTTGGGAAGCGTCGGGAAGATTGTAAGCTTCCTGATTTTCCGCGGCACCATGAAAGATGCAAGGGCTGAACGCAGCGAGAGCATCACCTGCTTTGTTTCGGCTTCACCGGTATAAACCAGGCACAGCGTTTCAGTCTTCTCATCGAAGACGCAGGCACAGTTTGAAACGCCCGGGATCCTTCCGGCGGCAAGCTCGATTTCCTCCAGTTCCACCCGATGGCCCATCAGTTTGACAAGCCGGTCCTTCCGGCCGCAGAAGAGAAGTTCACCCTTTACATCATACCGGCCGTAGTCGCCGGTTTTGTAAAGGATCTCCGGATACTTGTCGTTCAGCGGGTTCCGGATATAGCACTTTGCGGTCATCTCCGGATTGCCGTAGTAACCCAGGGTAACGCTGATGCCGGAAACGCAAATCTCGCCGGTTTCCCCGGGTTTTGTCTCCGTTCCGTCCTCGTTCAGCAGGACAATCCCGTAATTCCGGTAGGGCCTGCCGATGGGAAGCACCGTGTCCTCGTCCGCCTTTTCTTTGACGATATAATAGGTACAGGAAGCCGTCGTTTCCGTCGGACCGTACTGATTGATAAATTCCGCATCGGGAAGGTGTTCCTGCCAGTTTTTAAGTACCCGCCCGGGCAGCACGGACCCGGAAAACAGCACCTTCCGGACGTATTCCGGCCGGCCTTCATCAAAAAGATGCAGCCGGGTGCAAAGCTCCAGTCCGGAAGCGCTCCAGCAGAGAATGGTGATCTTTTTTTCGTTCAGCGTCTTCAGCAGTTCCGGCATCATGGAGAACTGGTTCTTCGGGATGATGACCGTGGAGGCACCGGTCAGCAGCGGCAGATAGATATCCCGGATGGATGCAATATAATCCAGCGGCGATTGGTTGCCGAGGACGTCGTCGCCGCAAAGCCCCAGCACCTCGTTCACCGCTTCAATATAGTTCATCAGC
>Ga0265298_10005593_pt1 | contig 15704 bp, 12 predicted proteins | sample AusTroGonzalo_MG_3_FD_193486 | JGI IMG/M metagenome (GOLD analysis project Ga0265298, IMG submission 193486) | Bovine rumen microbial communities from tropical cattle in Woodstock, Queensland, Australia - Gonzalo_01 | ecosystem: Host-associated > Mammals > Digestive system > Stomach > Rumen ... | reverse complement strand
ACGACAAGAACAACCATGTAATTCTGGAACAGTATCTGGATGAGCAGGAACGCATTGCCTCTCTAACAAATCGTATAGCTTCAATCCGAATGTTCTATGATACTCGCGGTAACATTCAACGGATTGAATATCTGAGTTCAGCACAACAACCGGTCGAGACGGCGATGGGTTATGCTACCATCGTATTTACCTATGATACACAGGATCGAAAAACCAGTGAGTCCTATCTTGACAAGAGAGGACTGCCCACGCGGATTTCTGCCGGATATGCTGGAATTCAGTATGAGTATGGTGCGCAGGGAAAAGTATGGCAACAGACTTATGTGGATATTTCAGGTCATCCTACTCTGTTCAAAGACGGATATGCAGTTGCTCAATTTCAGTATAATGAAAATCAGTATATAATTCGGATAACTTATTTGGATGACAGTTATAAGCGTACATATATTGGTGCAGGATATTCTGCTATGATTCGCTCTGTGGACAAAAACGGTAATACGTTAACGGAAACTTATTTGGACCTGAATGATAATCCGGTAACCTGCTCTGCCGGCTATGCAATGGAAAGGAACACCTGGGATGAACGAAACCGGGTGATACATCGGGAATATTTGAATGAATATGGCCAGCCAATTGCATTAAATACGGGTTATAGCGGAATTGGATATGTTTATGATGACAAAGATAATCTGATCCGTGAATCTTACTATGACACTTCAGGAAATCTAACATGGTGTCAATATGGATATAGTGAGATTCTGTATTATTATGACGTACGGAATCATTGCGTGGAAGAGCATCTTCTGAATTCAAACGGAAAACCTGCTGTTCATAAAAATTTTTATTACTCCTCATTGAGCAGGGATGTGGATAAGGACGGAAAAGTACTTTCTGTTATGTACTTTGACACAGATGGAACATGTACCCTTTATAGAAATCAGTATGCAGAAGTTCAATACACATACGATCTTGCCGGACGGGAGACTTCTATCAGCTACTATGATCGCGCCGGAAATCCGTGCATGTGTTTTCAGGGATATCATAAAATGACACTGGTTTACAATACTTTGGGAAATGTTACGGAAATTGCTTATTATGATACGGAAGAAAATCTTGTAGACACAACTATGGGGTATGCCAAGGTGACTTCTACGTACGATGATCTTGGAAATCTTACCTTAGAACAGTATTCAAATATAAAACAACTTGGCGTTATTCCGAACGATGAGCGGTATGCAATGGTTCAGATGGATTACGATGACATGGGACGCATGACAGCTGAGCGATTCTATGATGAATACGATATGCCAGTGAAAAATCGAGAAGGTTATGCTGAGCATCAGATCAGCTATACAAAGGATGGCCGGATTGCAGAGGAGCATTATCTTGATGAAAAGGGGAATCCTATAGAAATTGACGAGAAATATACCGACCGGTTTTTGATTTCAGAAAACCATGTAGATGAAACTTATGTAATGCGCGTTCTTAATAACGCAGCATCAGATGACGCCACCTATAACCAGATTATTCAGACATATGATCGTTACGATCGGCCAATCGAAAGTGACTATCTTGACAAAAATGGTAATCCGGCGATAGGCCCAGAGGGAAGCTCAATTGTTACAAGGGAATATACCAGTCGGGGTGATATTGCGCTGATTCGCTATTTTGATGAGAACAGGAACAGCATGGCAGTCAATGGTATCTTTGGTATTCAGTTTGAATACAATGCATATGGAAATCTTGAAAAAGAGACTTGGCTGGGTGAGAACGGAAGGCCAACTGTCAATGAAGAAGGCTATGTCAGCATTTGGCATGATTATGATCTGAGCAACGCTTCTTTTGTGGAAAAATATTATCAATATTATTTGGATATGGCAGGGAATGCCGTAGCTGCAAAGAACGGTGCATGGGGGATGATTATTCAGTATGCCCCAGAAACCAGAATTCACGAGATGATGTTTATTGACCAGGAACGTCAACCGATCGTGACAACGGAGCATTATGCAATCTATCAATATGAAGAAGATGATAATGGCAATATCGTTTGGGAAGGGTATTTTGACGAGATTCGAGCCCAGACAGATAACATAGAAGGATATTCCAGTGTTACTCGAAATTATGACAGTGAAGGTCGACTAATATCTGAACGATATATGGATCGTTACAACAAGTTGACGAATAATGCTGAAGGTGTTGCCAGTTGGAATGGTTATTATGATGAGGAGGGAAATCTCATAGTTACAAACAGGTATGACAAAGATTTGAAACCTGTAGAAATTCCATAAAGAAGGGAGTATGGTTGTTTTGAGGAAGAAACAACTCGTGAGAGCTATAGCTAGATGTATTGTAGTTTTGATTATGGTGTGTATGATGCCATTGAACGCTGTATCTGAAACATCATCTCAGGAAGAGCGGGAGTGGATAGATTTTTTCCTAATCTGCAATGAGGGAATGAGCAACACGGGTGGGAATTCCGGAAATACTATGATGATTGTGTCTATGAATCCGCAGACGGGCAAAATCCGTTTGATGATGATGACATGGGATACATTTGTCCAGTATGCAGGATATGATGTACCGCAAAAGATCGATATGCCGTACAGAAACAACGGGCCAGAAGAAACCATGAAGGTTTTTGATGACAATTTCCATATGGATATCCATTTGTTTATGTCATTAAATTACTTAAATCTAGCATCCCTGATTGACGCATACGGAGGTGTAACCATTGATATTTCCAGAGCTGAGCGTAATGCACTGAACAGTATGGTGGCATCTAAAAAGGAAACCATTCAAGCAAGCGCAAATCGCGGATTTGTCAGTCAGATGATGGTTGAACAATTGGTTAGTGATTATTATCTGGAAGACTATGGACCTGAAACTCACCTGAATGGCTTACAAGCTGTCGGATATGGATGGCTACAGTACGACTCAGTGTATAACTGCTGTGAACGCGAAGTGAGGGTTATAGCAAATCTTTTTAGCCAGGTGGGTAAAACGATCGGCGAAAAAGTAGTGTTGTACACCAATGACTCAGATCTTCCTAAAGAGACAAATGGACGTAGGGTAATCAACCTGGATGATTTGACAGAAGAAGATGCATCCTTCCTGCGCAATGAAATGGCTCCGATTTTCATGATGGCGTACCATAATCTTTCCGAAGAGGAAATCCATGATATTTCCATGACACTTCTTCGAACAGCTTATCTTGCCTCCAGGCAGGGAGTACAGATTTTTGAGAACCTTCAACATAAGGTGTTTCCACTGGAGGCAAAGCAGGAATATGATATTGTTGCCGGAACAAAAGGACATCTGGTAGATTACAAAGCTAATGAGGAGGCCATGAAAAGATTCCTGTTTAACGACGAATGGGAATGAGAACCGACAGGAAGCAGTACTGACCGGATTGGCAGGCTGACAGAATATCGGGTACATAGTGAAGTCTGAGTACGGGGATAACGTATTTGCAAATCACCGTAATGGCGGAGCTATGCCCGAAACGGGGGAAAGCTGTAATGGGAGTGTGACATATGCATGCTTATTGCCTTTTTTGCGAGACTCAACACTGTAAACAAATTGCTGAAATTGTAAATAAAGAATATGGATATCAATGTATCTATCCAAAGATTATCCAACGAAAATGGATTAAAGGTATTCCAACTGAAGAAATACATGATTGGTTACCGGGATATTTGTTTTTGTATTCAGAACAGCCACTACTGATACGACTAAGAATCACAGGGATTATTCGATGTCTCGGAAACGGAGAGCTGACAGGACAGGATCTTGAGTTTGCATGGATGATTCAACGCCGAAATGGGGTAATGGGCAATGTTTCACTGGTTCAGGAGGGTTCCAGATGCAGGATTAATGATCCGGCATGGTCAGAACTTCACGGGGAAGTGATTAAAATGGATCGTGAGCGAAAGAGATGCTGTATTCAATTTGAATTTGACGAAACAAAGCGTACGATTTGGGCGGGATATGAAATCATAGATACAGAATAATACTTGCCATGTCAAGCGCTCTGGAAATATGATTAGGCGGTGTACATTATTATGAACAAAAAGGGTATATCTCTCACTTTAACGAAAATCATCAATACTATTTTGGTACTATGTCCGTTTTTGCTATGTTGGTTTCTGTATTATGAACCAATTACAATGACAAAGGGATCCGCACAAGTTTCAGTATTAGTCATTTTTGTATATGCATTTATTTTTTACTCTTTGGTTCTGAAACTGGATGGATTTCGTGCATCTGTTAAGAAAATCAGTGAGCAGATATATGCTCAAATTGTTGCAACAGCCCTGACAGATGCATGTGCAGTGATTGGGATCTGGATGCTGTCTATTCACTTTCCAAATCTTTTCCCGGGATTTCTGTGCTTCCTTGGACAGTGCGCTATTATCCCGTTTATCTGTTGGTGGGAGTATCAAACATATTATAAATATAATTTGCCGAAGAAAACGCTTGTCATTTTTGACTTGCGCCAGGGGATGGAAAATCTGGTAGAGGCATACGGTCTGGAAAAACGTTTTGAGATTACTCAAGTGCTGCCTGTAGAGGACGTTTTGGAAAATCTGGACGCTTTGAACGGTCCTGAAGTGGTTTTCCTTTGTGGCATTCACAGCCATGAGCGAAACATCATCATGAAAGAATGTATGTATAGGGATTTACAGATGTATGTTATTCCAAGAATCGGAGATTTGCTGATGAGCGGAACGGAACAAATGCATATGTTCCATCTGCCTATGCTACGTGGGAAACGATATATGCCGTTGTCAGAATATCGTATAGTAAAACGCGCTTTGGATCTTTTGTTCTCCGGACTGGCATTGATTCTATTTTCCCCACTATTTTTGGCGATTGCCATTGCTGTTAAAACAGATGGCGGACCAGTATTCTATAAGCAGGACAGATTAACTCTAAATGGAAAAGTTTTTAAAATATTGAAATTCCGCAGTATGTGTGTGGATGCTGAAAAAATGAGCGGAGCTGTATTGAGTTCTGGGAAAAACGATCCACGGATTACGAAAATCGGAAGAATTATCCGGGCGTTACGACTTGATGAGCTGCCCCAACTGATCAATATTTTTCAGGGAGATATGACGATTGTAGGACCGCGTCCTGAACGGCCGGAAATAGCAGAGATGTATGAGAAGGACCTTCCGGAATTCAAACTCCGATTACAGGCTAAAGCCGGATTGACCGGTTATGCACAGGTTTATGGGAAATACAATACCACACCATATGACAAGCTCCTAATGGATTTGATGTATATTTCCTGCGCATCCCTCTTTATGGACTTGAGAATTTGCATTGAAACGATGCGTATTCTTTTTGACAAACAAAGCACTGAAGGATTAGGAGAGGAAGAAGTAGTTCTGACATACGGTGAGAGAAGAAGCGCAAAAGAAGACAATAAGGAAATAAAGAAAGAAAAATAGGGAGACATATCTGTGAAAGACAGCTGTCAAAAGGACATTCTCTTTTTGTGTCAGTTTTTTTATCCGGAATACAATTCATCCGCAACATTACCTTTTGATACGGCCAAATATCTGGCGGCAGATGGATTTACGGTTGATGCGTTAGTCGGATATCCTAAAGAATATACTTCAGCCAGGAATGTCCCGCTTAAAGAGAAGATAGATGATATTGAAATACATCGTCTCAAATATGTACAATTAAACAGAGTCGGGAAAATAGGTCGACTTATCAATTATTTTTCCTTTACTTTCAGGGCCTTGATAAGTATGTCATACCTGAAACAGTATAAGGCAGTGATAGTTTATTCTAATCCACCCGTGTTGCCAGTCATCCCAATTTTGGCAAAGAATCGATTTGGAACAAAGATTGTTTTTGTTGCTTATGATGTTTATCCGGAAGTAGCATATGCATCACAAGCATTGACTCCGCAGAGTATCATCAGTAGGATTATGAATAAGATCAATGACAAATTGTACAGCACAGTTGACTGTGTTGTTGCTTTGACGGATGAAATGAAAGAGTTTCTTCTTGCAAATCGACAAAACCTTGATCGGAAACGTATAGTTACGATTGCAAACTGGGCACATGAGAAAACAATCAAACCAGATTATGATGCATATGGACGATTTGGGTATCCGAAGGATCAGTTTGTTGTATCATACTTTGGTAATATGGGTACGTGCCAGGACATAGAGACAATGATGGAAGCGGCAGAATTGTTAAAGGATAATGATAAAATACGTTTTCTGATTGTTGGACATGGAAACAAAAAGGTCAAAGTGGAAGAAAGGATTCGAAATCATAATCTGAAAAATGTTCAAATTTATGATTTTTTAACTGGAAAGGATTTTCAACAAGCAGTGGTCATCAGTTCATGCTGTATTGTCAGCTTGGAAAGAGGACTCATGGGAACTTGTGCACCAAGCAAGTATTACAGCTATTTGCAGGGGGGAAAACCAATACTTGCAGTGGTTGAACGAGAAAGCTATTTAACAGACGAAATAGAGCGAGAAAAAATTGGCTATAGTGTTGAAATTGGTGATGGGAATTCTCTGAAAAATGCTATTATTTCTCTTCTGGAAAAACCTGAATTATGCTGTGCGATGGGTGAACGAGCCAGGAAGTTATATGAAGATCGCTATGCGTATGAAGTTGCAATGAGAAAATACCGTTTGGTTTTTACAGAAAAATGTGGTTTGAGGAATAAGCATTAGCATACATTTGCGGAGGACTACGATGCGTGCAGGTATTATAGCAGCCAATAATATCAGGTATTCGCCGTATATATTCTTTTATACAGATATACTGAAGCAAATAGATATTCAGTATGAATTGATTATTCCTGATCGAAATGGATTGGACGAAACATTTGATTCTACGTTGTATACATTACCATGGAATCAGGCAAAACCAACGATTTTGAATTATGTAAAATACTCAAATGGTGTAAGAAAGATACTGCATAAAAATCAATACGATGTACTTATTGTGTTGACAAGTATCAATGCTGCGTTTCTTGGAACATGGCTGAAGAAGCATTATTCCAAAAGATATATTGTGGATATACGGGATTATACGCATGAGAATATCTATCCGTACTATCTTCTTGAGAAAGAGGCAGTAGAATACTCACTTCTAAATGTTATTTCATCGCAAAAGTTTACAACTTTTCTGCCAAAGACTGAATACCATGTATGTCATAACTATGATGAAAAAAGAATGAATGAAGAGCTTTCTTTTCAAAGAAAAGAGGGAATCATATCCATAGGTTATGTGGGCGGACTTTCCTATGTTGATCAATGCAGTAAATTGATGAGATTGATTTCACAGGATTCGCGTTTTAGTCTTGATTTTTATGGTACAAGCAAAGAGGAAACAGCATTGAAAGAAACTGCAAAAGAGATCCAATGTGAACGCATAAAGTTTTATGGGGCTTACCTGCCAGATGAAAAGGAAGGAATTCTCAAAAAAGTCGATATCCTTTTCAATGCATACGGACATGGCATTCCGTTACTGGACTGCGCATTATCAAACAAGCTATATGATGCGTTGATATATAGAAAACCAATCCTGACATGTAATAACACGTACATGACGGAAATGGCAGGGCCGCTTGCTTTTCCGATAGAGTTATCTGATAAGAATGCATTGAATGATTTGTATAATTGGTACCAGAGTATTGATGCTATCACAATTAACGAATATGCAGCAAAAATGATAGAATCCATTGAGAAAGAAAATAGGACAACGAAACAATATATAGCCGACAGCATTTTGAGCCTGAAAACAGGGAATAAACATGGTTTATAATACTCTTTTTGCATATCAGAATAGAATGAACAGGTGGTATAGAAAATGGAGAATAAACAAAGACAGAAAGTTCTGGTGTCAGTTGATACTGAAGGTCCGGCAGGAGCATTGCCTGTAGAAAGAATGATCTATAGCCAGGCAAGGGATGGGAAAGAATATGGAATTTTTTTCTTAATGGACATGTTTGAAAAAGAAAATATCAAGGCTTTGTTCTTTGTTGATATACCGGAAATTGTTGATCATGATGAAGACAAAATCACAAAGGTCATGCTTGATATTTCATCCAGAGGACACGACATAGGAGTTCATGTGCATCCTGATCATTTGGCTGACATTAACCGGCGATATTTGTGGCAATACACGTATGATGAGCAGTATGAAATTATAGCCAGATGCACAGATTTTTATAATAAAATATTGAAGAAACAGCCGCTGTCATTTAGGGCGGGAAGGTATGGAGCAAATAACGATACAATAGAAGTACTTAAAAAGCTTGGATATCTTTATGATATGAGTCAGTTCTATGCGAGTCGCTATTGTTTAATTGAACCTCCAATAACATGGAACAGAGTTGTCAGGTATGGCGAAAGCCAACTGAAGGAAGTACCTGTGACTACCGTAAAAAGCTTTGCAACACCATTTTATTCGAGAAACGATCAGATTGATTCCGGTAGAATTCCAAGTGAATTCAGAAGATTTATGAAAGAAATAGAGAAAACCGGTTCGGTTGATGTGGTATCAATGTTTTTTCACAGCTTTCAGTTTATTGACTGGAGACTGAATCCGGATGCACCAAGGTTTTCGAAAAAGAAATATAATGCTGTAATCAAGAATATGGAATACCTGAAACAACAAAATGTTGATTTTATTACCGAGAAGGATTTAATGAATATTACGGAAAATCAGGATGACAAGCTTGGACCGGTAGATTGTTCTAAAGGATTGATACCATATTATTATTTTGTCATACGCGCGGTTGGTGTTCTCAGAGACAGAATGGTCCGGAATGTATGAATCGGAAGTGGTTCATGATTATGTTTCATGAACGAACATAAGAACGGAGATTTGCATGCAATTTTCAGTTGTTGTTCCTGTTTATAATGTTGAACGGTATCTCAATGATTGTCTACAATCAATTCTTAATCAGAACTACACAGATTTTGAAGTAATTCTGATTGATGATGGCAGCACTGATCAATCCGGAGCAATATGTGATGAATGGGGTGAAAAAAATAACAATGTTCATGTAATACATACAGAAAATAAAGGATTATCCTGCGCCAGGAATACAGGAATAAGGATGGCAAAAGGCGATTATCTAGTCTTTGTCGATAGCGATGATTGGATTGAAAAAAATTCATTAAAAGGCTTTGATGAAATCATAGAAAAGACACATCCGGAAATCATAGAAACAAGGCTAATAGAAGAATATGGAGACAGGACTGTTATAAAAGATCAGCATTACTCAAATTATCTGCAACAAGAATTTACCCGAGAAAGAGCCTTAAACTGGATACTTTACGAAACAGATGATACTTGGCCTGCACCAAAGCGCATTTGTAAACGATTATTCATCATTGAAAATGACCTTTTTTTTGCGGATGGCCGATTACAAGAAGATATTGACTGGACAACAAGGCTTTGCTGCTGTGCAATGTTATTTGCGGGTTGTGCTCAGCCATGGTATCATTACAGAATGAAAAGAGAAGGTTCAATTACGAATAACATTCATGCGAAATATATTACGGATGTTATCGAAATGGCTGCGATAGACAGAAGAATGTGTGAATCAAATGATGTTTATACGAAAAAAGCGTTCAATACTATGATGTGTTCAGTCTATATTGCGATCAATTTATATAAATATTGCAGCAAGGAAGATCAGCAAATAGTTAGCTTATGTATAAAGAGAAATATGTGGATTTTTGAATATATGCCTTCTATGAAATACAGGATTTTTGCTTACATGGTTAAATGTATTGGAGTTGAAAAATCTCTAAAGCTATTGTCTCACCTTGGCTAGTGGTTTAGAGAGGATATGAAAAACTGCTACGGAGAATATTAGCTGATTGAAATGGCTGAATCTCAACAAAATGGGAGCAAATTGCAAATACTGAACAAAAGATAACAAAGGACAAAAATGAGCAAATATATAAGGCAGGAGTCAAATTCAAAATCAAATAATGTGTTTTGGCGATTGGGGATGGTCTTTTTTTGCCTTTATCTTGCTGCTTTGTTTCCAGGGACAAGATTATTTGGATCGCTTCCCATACAAAAATTCAGCTTATATTTTCTTCTTATACATGGTGCAATAACTATTATTTTTGTTATACGGAATGGGGTATATGGTACTGAACTTTTTGCTTGGTATGGTTCATTTACACTTTTATCTTTATTATCTTTGATTTTATCAAACGGAAGTTTATCCAACAACGATTTTTATTCTGTTATTATTTGCTTTGCGCTGACAGTTATACAATCCTTCTATATTGTGAACATAAGGGCTTTTAAGGCCGTCTGCTGGTGCTATATTCTTGTTTGCCTGATCAACACTCTTATTCTGATTGCAACAAAGGCATTGGTTCTTAGTGCAGGTGACCGCTTAGGGGTTGAAATGGGCATTAATCCAAATGTGTTAGCCACCTATCTCATGTATGGTGTCACTTATGCTATTTGGCTTATTCTTGTAGAAAAAGACAAAAAAACAAAAATCGTTTTACTATTTATAACTGCAATAATAACATATCCATTGATGTTGACAGGAGGAAGAAAGTTTTTTCTAGCTCCCATTATCTTTCTGGGCATTTATTTGTTCCTGAATGGCGATTCAAATAAAAATAATCCCAGAATGAGGAATCTAATCATTATAGGTGCTGTTCTTGCTGTATTATGGCTTGCAATTATGAATGTACCTGTATTATACAATTCAATAGGCAATCGATTTGAAGGATTACTTAATTCAATTACGGGTAAAGGCGAAGCGGATATGTCATCCCAACAACGCAGTCAATTAAGAAGCTTAGCAGTTCAAGGCTGGTTGAAAAGCCCTATTTGGGGGCATGGCTTTGATACATTTAAATATTGGAGCTATAGCAATGGTCTTCCTCTTATGTATTCACATTCAAATATAACCGAGTTATTATATAATGGTGGTATTATACAGTTTGTTGCATATTACTGGTTCTTTGGAATGATCCTTTGGAAATGTTTAAAGAATAAAATAATGGATAAATCGCTTCGGGCGTTTTGTATTGCGGGGATCATCATGCAAGTTTTTTATGATTATGGAGGCGTTTCATATAATGTATATCAAAGTCAATTATTCATTTTGATGATCTATTGCGGAATGAAGGAGTTTAAGGAAAGCTGCTCTTTACTTTCGACAAATAACATGGTTAAATCAAAATACATTTTGTAAGGGCAAGACTGATGAAAATTATGTTTGTTGCATCATCATTATCATATGGTGGTGCGGAAAAAATGTTAGCTTTTGTTGCTAATGGATTAGATGATAGGAAACACATTGTATATATCGCAAATCTCCTTGAGGAGCAGGAAGAGGTCCAATATTTAAATGAGAGCATTAGAATAGAAAGAATAAATACCAGAGAAAAACGATATGTTGAAAAAATTGAAAAGATCAGAAAATTGAGAAAATATATCCAGGCGGTAGTCCCAGATATTATTGTAACATTTAAAAGCACTCCTGCATGGATTACATGTTATGCAACTGCGCATTTAGATATTCCGGTTGTTTTTTCTGAACGTGGTGATCCATATATTGAAAATCTGAAAAGATGGCGCACCTATCCATACTGGAAAGCTATCAATCATGCAGCAGGTGCTGTTTTTCAGACATATGGAGCAAAAGAATATTTTGAAAAAGGACTTCAAGATCGTTCAATAGTAATTCCAAATCCTGTGGCACAGGTTTTTTATGATGAAAAGAACAGTGATGCTGAAGACAAGGCAATTGTTTCATTTGGACGATTTGAAAACCGTCAGAAACGATATGATGTGATGATTAATGCATTTGAGATGTTTCAAAAAAGGCACGCAGAATATGAATTGAGATTATATGGAACTGGAGAAGATGAACTAATTATCAGGCAATGGGTAAGAGAAAAAGAATTGCAGGATAAAGTCCGGTTTCTTGGATATGCAGGAAAACCATATGAAAAGATGAAAAATGGGAACATTTTTTTAATCACTTCAGATTATGAAGGAATTTCTAATTCAATGCTAGAAGCAATGGCAGCTGGTTTTCCGGTCGTTTCAACAGACAGTTCACCAGGAGGTGCAAGAATGGTCATAGAAAACAGGGAGAATGGGCTTATTGTACCTGCTGGTGATAGTGTGGCTGTTTCAGAAGCTTTGGCGGTCTTTGCAGAGGATAAATTGCTCCGCGAAAAATGTGCGAAAAAAGCCCGGAAAGTCGTTGATCGATTTGCTCCGGACAAAATACTGGATCAGTGGGAGAACTATCTGTTGAAAATATGTGAAGGATATTGAGCACTCTGGCAATATTGGATAAAGGATGGAAAGATTATGATTCAAAAGAAGATAAAAACGTTTACAAATCTCATCTTGCATCCTAGGCAAATGATAATTTTTCTTGCCAGTAATGGATTTCTTAACTGGCTTCCAGACAAGCCATATTTAAAACTGTTTTATTGGGGAATGGTTGGGAAGAAACTAAACCTCAGAGAGCCGAAGGGTTTTAATGAAAAGTTGCAATGGCTAAAACTGTATTTTCGTGATGATGCATATAAAAAACTAGTGGATAAATATGAAGTGAAATCATATATTCATGATCATTACCCTGAAATTAGACTCATTAATACACTGGGAATATGGAATAATGCTGAAGATGTTGATTATAATAGCCTGCCAAATCAATTTGTTGTTAAATGTACACATGACAGTGGGAGCACAATTATTTGCCAAAGAAAACAGGAATTTGATGCAGCAAAATCGCGAGAAATGTTAAAAACATCACTAAAGAAAGACATGTACAAATATGGACGTGAATGGGTTTACAAGGGTATATCACCAAGAATCATAGCAGAAGAGTATGTACATGACGATAATTCTGCAGAACTTAAGGATTACAAATTTCTTTGTTTTGGCGGAAAAGTAAAATGTTGCTTTGTTGGTTCCGACAGATTTTCTGAAAAAGGATTGCACACCAGTTATTTTGATCGCGATTGGAATCCATTACCATTTACCAGGCATTATCCAAGGAGAGATGATATTCCAAAGCCGGGTAAACTCGAACAAATGATAGAGTTAGCTGAACGCATGTCAAAAGATATACCGTTTGTCAGAATAGATTTTTATATCATCAATGATGAGATATATTTTGGTGAATATACATTCTTTCCGGGATGCGGTTTCCTGGAGTTTAATCCGGACAAATGGGATTATGTACTAGGAGAATGGTTACAACTTCCGCCAAGGAGTAATTAAGAAAAAATAATGAAAGGGTTGTCGCTTCTGATGTTGGACCGGGTGAAAATGATACTTCGAAACATATATTTGATAAAGAAACACCCTCATGTTAAATTCAATGGAAGAAATCGCATTCTTTTATCTACAGAAATAATTCAAAGAGAACAAGGGATAATCGTCTTGGGAGAAAACATTGTGACGAAAAAGCGAGTGTCTTTTGCATCGATAGGTGGGCAATTGACAGTAGGTGACAATGTCTTTTTCAATCGCAACAATATTATTGTAAGTCATGAAAAAATAAGTATTGGGAAGAATTGCTCATTTGGACCAAATGTGGTTATTTATGATCATGATCACAAATTTGGGATCCGAGGTATAGAAGCAAGTGAATATAATACTTCGCCGATTATTATTGAGGAAAACTGTTGGATAGGCGCTAATGTCACCATCTTAAGGGGGACTCATATTGGCTCGTGCTGTGTGATAGGCGCCGGTTCTATAGTAAAAGGAGAAATACCTCCTCATTCATTAGTAACATCAGAAAGAAAAATGATTATTAAACCAATAGAAAATTAATATAGAGAGTGGTTGTCTGAAGGAGGATAAAATGGTAACAGTAGTTATTACTACATGTAAAAGAGAACCATCAATTATAAAAAGGGCCATAAACAGTGTTGTCGAACAGACTTACAAGGAATGGGAACTGGTCATTGTTGACGACAGTCCTCAGGATTGGATATTAAGAAATGAGGTAAAGGAAACGGTTAAGTCTTTTTCCAAAGACCATAGAGTGAAGTATTTTGCAAATGAATCCAACTGTGGTGCGTGCTATTCAAGAAATATTGGCTTAAAAAAAGCCAATGGAGAATATATCGCTTATTTGGATGACGATGACGAATGGCTTCCGGAAAAGCTCGAGAAGCAAGTGGAAGCTATGCAAAAGGCATCAGACGAAGTGGCATTAGTGTATGGACCATATTATGAAGAAAATGAAGAAACAAACGGGAGAAAGACAATAGACGTGCCACTTCTTTCCGGATTTCTATATGAAGAATTAATGAGGCAGGGAAATTTCTTTGGTGGAATGTCAATGCCGCTTATGAAGACTCAATGCGTTATTGATGTCGGCGGTTTTGACGAATTGATGCCAGCTGTTCAAGATATGGATTTGTGGCTTCGTATTGCGCAGAAATATCCTGTGACAAGCATACCAGAACCACTGATTATTTATCACGTCTATGCAGGAGAAAAAATCTCAAATAACCCACAGAAAAAAATCGCCGGATTAAAACGCTTAAATGAAAAGAACAATAATTATCTTATGAGGAATAAGCAGGTTCGATGGAGGAAAAATACTGTATTGATTCCCTATTTACTACAAGCGAAGGAGAAAAAAGAAGCGTATAGAATATGTATTGACAATATTCTATTATGCCCACTAAAAGTCAAGGACAATATTCTCATGATGATTCGCGTATTTTTGCAATACAAATAGAATTGTCCTAGCTGGATGATTTTGAGAAGTAAATCCAGTGATTCTTCTTGTGAAGGAATAAAGCGTATTTCCAAGAGAGAAAAGGATGTTTATAATGGGTCAAAACAAAGTGGTATCTAGGACACATAAAGCAAAAATGAATATGTTCTTTTCACTTTTGTCTCAATGTGTATCCTTTGTATGTGGATTAATCGTACCGCAACTAATGATCAACACATTTGGATCGGAAGCATATGGCGCCACTGCATCAATATCCAACTTTTTATCATATGTTGTATTGCTTGAAGGCGGCATGGGTGCGGTTACGCGATCGGCATTATACAAGGCTTTTGCCAACAAGTCAATTATTCAGATAAGCTCGATTGTTTGTGAGACCAAGTCCTTTTTCAGAAAGATAGCTATTGGCTTTATTGTGTATGTCTTGATTATTGCGATATTTTTCAAACAAATATCCCATAATGATGTGTTTGATTACTGGTATTCGTTCAGCCTTGTTATTGTTATTGCTTTGTCAACATTTGCAGAGTATTTCATCGGCATTTCATATTCTGTTCTATTACAAGCGGATCAAGTTGGATATATTGGTATTATATTCAAAATAATAACAACAATACTTAACACAATAGGAATTGTTGTGCTGGTATCTTTGGGATGTGACATTCTGTCTGTAAAGTTATTATCAAGTATCGTTTTTGTTCTAAAACCAGTACTGTTGTCAATATATGTCAAGAAACGATACAAGTTGGTAGAAGTAGAAAGCAATACAAAATATCTAAAAAACAAAGGAACCGCTTTAGGTCAGCATATAGCTTGGACTATACATAATAATACAGATATTACGGTTCTTACACTTTTTAAGGATTTATCTCTTGTGTCGGTTTATTCTGTTCATTATATGGTTGTCAGCCAACTACAGAACTTGTTGAGTTCTTTTACAACTGGGATGGAAGCTGTC
>Ga0265298_10005590_pt1 | contig 15712 bp, 20 predicted proteins | sample AusTroGonzalo_MG_3_FD_193486 | JGI IMG/M metagenome (GOLD analysis project Ga0265298, IMG submission 193486) | Bovine rumen microbial communities from tropical cattle in Woodstock, Queensland, Australia - Gonzalo_01 | ecosystem: Host-associated > Mammals > Digestive system > Stomach > Rumen ... | reverse complement strand
GATAAGAAAAATATATAGCGACTTGTTCTGACTTGGCAGGAGTTAGGTCGGGGTGGTCATGATCTGATGGGAGTTGGTTGGAAGTGAGCAGGACTTGCCAAGACTTGAACTGGATCCTGGCTTACTACCAGGCAATAAAGAACGGATCTGAGACGGTTGGCCAGTGGATTCTGGCGGTTTACGAATATATCGTGAACGGGATCGAGGCGCAGCTGTTTTATTTTGACCAGAAGAAGGCGAACGACGCGGTCAACTGGATCGAGTCGCACTGCTTTCATGTAGAAGGCCCGCTCGCGCCGGGTCCGCTGAAGCTCGCGCTCTGGCAGAAGGCGCTGATCAGCTGCATCTTCGGCCTGGTACGCGAGGATGGGCAGCGGCAGTTCGCCGAGATCCTGCTTGTTATCGGACGCAAGCAGGGCAAGAGCGCTCTGGCATCCGCCATCGCCAAGTATATGTGGTGGGTTGCCGGCGGGTACGGTGCGAAGATTTTCACGATCGCGCCGAAGCTCGACCAGGCTGACATCATATACAACAACCTGTGGCAGCAGGTACTGCTGGATCCGGAATGGCAGCAGCGGCGTGACACCTTAGAGGCCGCCAAGAAAAGTAAGTCGGCGAAGGACGACCCGGAGCTGGCAAGGCACCGGATGACGGACCTGTATTTGCCAGCCAACAACGGCACGGTCAAAAAGATTGCATTCAGCGCCAAGAAGTCCGACGGCTTCAACCCGAGCTTATGCATCTGCGACGAGGTCGCGAGCTGGCAAGGCGACAACGGCCTGAAGCAGTACGAAGTCATGAAGAGCGGCATGGGCGCAAGAGGCGACGCCATCATGCTGAGCTGTACAACGGCCGGATATGTAGACGGCGGTATATACGACGAGCTCCTGGCGAGATCCACTCGCTTCCTACTGGGCAACAGCAAAGAGAAGAAACTGCTGCCCTTTTTATATGTCGTGGACGACCCGGAGAAGTGGAACGACATCAACGAGCTGCGCAAAAGCAACCCGAACCTCGGCGTGTCCGTTCCGGTGGACTTCATGCTGGAAGAGATTGCCGTAGCGGAAGGATCTCTCAGCAAGAAGGCTGAGTTCATGACGAAGTATTGCTGCGTGAAGCAGCACAGCTCACTTGCCTGGCTGCCTGCCGTAGCAGTCGAGCGAGCCTCCGCGGATCCGCTGCCGAGCATGGAGTCGTTCAAGGACCACTACGCCGTCATTGGAATCGACCTTTCCCGCACGACGGATCTGTCGGCCTGCACGGCCGTGATTCAGAAGGACGGCGAGCTGTACGTGCTGGCGAAGTTCTTTATGCCAGGCGCGAAGCTCGAGGAAGCCATCGCCAGGGACGGCCTGCCGTACGACATCTATGTGCAGCGCGGTCTGCTGAAACTGTCCGGCGAGAACTTCGTGGACTACCACGACGTGTACAACTGGTGCTGTGAGCTGGTGGAGCGCTGGAAAATCTACCCGCTGCAGGTCGGTTATGACCGTTACAGCGCACAGTACCTGGTGCAGGAGATGGAGGCATACGGCTTCCACACTGACGACGTGTTCCAGGGCTTCAACCTTACAAGCCCGATCAGGGAGTTCGAAGGCCTGATGAGGGACGGCAAGATCCACATCGGCGACAACGACCTGCTGAAGATTCACCTGCTGAACGCAGCATTGAAGCACGACAGCCAGACGGAACGGGTCCGCCTGGTAAAGATACAAACCAACGATCACATCGACGGAACGGCCGCCCTGCTGGATGCCTTTACGGTGCGACAGAAGCACTGGAAAGAGATCGGCGGACGGCTTGAGAACACAGGGAGGTAAATCCTTGGGCTTATTTGACAAGATCTTCGGCCGCGACACGACGCCGCCCAGGCGCGAAGAGACAACCTTTAGACTGCTGAGTGATTACCGGCCAGTCTTCAGGACGTGGGGCGGCGAACTTTATGAGGACAGCCTTGTGCGGGCGAGCATCGATGCGAAGGCCCGGAACGTGAGCAAGCTGCAGATGGTCTTCCAGGGCAGCGCGAAGCCTAAGCTGATGACGCAGCTGAGGCGGCGCCCGAACAGCTTCCAGACGTGGGGTCAGTTCCTCTACAGGCTGAGCACGATCCTCGACATGATGAACACGGCCATTATCGTGCCGGTCATAAACGAGTACGGCGAGACCGTAGGAGTCTTCCCGGTCTATTACCGCAAGATCGAGGTCGTCGCCTATAAGGGAGAGCCATGGTTGCGTATGGAGTTCGGCAACAATGACCGCGCTGCGGTTCAGCTGAGCAAGGTCGGCATCATGACCCGCTTCCAGTACCGGAACGATCTTTTCGGCGAGAGCAACATCGCGCTGGATCCGACGGCCAAGCTCATCGACATCCAGAACCAAGCGATCGAGGAAGGCGTCAAGATGGCCGCCTCGTATCAGTTCATGGCGACTTTGTCGAACTTTGCGAACGACGAAGACCTGGCAAAAGAGCGCCAGCGCTTTACTGAGCAGAACCTGAAATCCTCGAGCGCGAGCGGCGTTCTCCTCTGGCCGAACACCTACAAAGACATCAAACAGATCGAGACAAAGCCGTTCGTTGTGGATCCGGCTCAGATGAACCTGATCCGAACGAACGTGTTCGAATATTTTGGCACGAACGAAGACGTGCTGCAGAACAAAGCCTACGGCGATGCCTGGGCTGCTTTTTATGAGGGCAGCATCGAGCCCTTCGCGATTCAGCTGTCCGATGTGCTGACCAATATGCTGTTTAGCACGACAGAGCAGGCAAACGGCGCTCTGGTAATGGCGACAGCCAACCGTCTGCAGTACATGACCAACAAGGACAAGGCAGACGTGACTGCTATCTTCGCGGACCGTGGCCTTGCCACCATCGACGAGCTGCGCGAGATCTGGAATATGCCGCCTCTGCCTGATGGCCTGGGCGAGACCATTCCGGTGCGCGGCGAATACTACGACCTACGAGAAAACGATGAGGAAGGAGGCATCCTAAATGCCGACGAATGAAATCAGTGAAAAGCTGCAGCAGAAACTTAACAGCGACAGAGAGTTCCGCGACATGGAAGTCCGGGCGATCGAGACTGAAGACAGCGACGAGATGATCGTCGAAGGATATGCGACCACCTTCAATGAGCCGTATCTGCTCTGGAGCGAGCCTGGCTACCGCGTGTTCGAACAGGTCGACCGTGACGCCTTTGCCGGCACAGACATGAGCGACGTGATCATGCAGTACAACCACGAAGGCAGAGTCTTCGCCCGTATGAGCAACGGCACACTGACGGCCACGCCGGACGACCACGGACTGCTTACCAGGGCGATCCTGGGCGGCACCGAGATCGGCAGACAGCTGTATCAGGAGATCAAAGGCGGCTACACCAACAAGATGAGCTTCGGCTTCACTGTTACGGAAGACTCCCGTGACATTCAGGAAGACAAAGAATCCAAGATGGTCACCATTACCCGCACGATCAAACGGATCGGCAAACTTTACGACGTTTCCGCGGTAAGCCTTCCGGCAAATCCCGGTACGAATATAGCAGCTCGCAACTTTGGCGAAGGAGTTATCGCTGAAGTGAAGGCGGAGAGACAGAGAGCTGCGGAAGAAGAAGCAAAAAGACAGGCTCTTATCAGCGAGATCCGGAAATCGCTGAGAAAGGAATGACACATGGAAGAAATCAAGAACATGGAGACCGTGACGCTCGAAGAAAGAGCCGCGGAGATCGATAGCGTAATCGAGACCGCGTCCATCGAAGAGCTGGAAGGCCTCCAGGAAGAAGCGAGAGCGATCGGCGATGAGATCGAGGCACGCAAGGCAGCCGAAGAGGAGCGCAAAGCGCAGGCCGAAGCCATCGTAGAAGACGTTCACGCTGAAGTAATCAACAACATCGAATCCGTAGAGGAGAGAAAAATGAACAACATGGAAATCAGAAACACCCCTGAGTACATCGACGCATATGCCGAGTACATCAAGACCGAAAGCGACAAGGAATGCCGCGCCCTGCTGACCGAAAACGTCAGCGGCACCGTGCCCGTACCCGAGTTCGTCTATGACATCGTCAAGACCGCATGGGAAAGAAACGAGATCACCAGACTGGTCCGCAAGACCTACGTCCGCGGCAACCTGAAGGTCGGCTTCGAGATCAGCGGCGATGGTGCTATCAAGCACACCGAAGCCGCAAACAGCGCAGCCGCAGAAGAGAACCTCGTCCTCGGTATCGTCAACATGGTTCCGGTCAGCTTCAAGAAGTGGATCTCCATCTCCGACGAAGCTCTGGATCTGCGCGGTGAAGCATTCCTGCGCTACATCTATGACGAGATCACCTACCGCATCGCGCAGAAGATCGCTGAAGACCTGCTCGACAAGATCGCTGCTTGCGGCACCGTCGCAACCACGACCCAGGTCTCCGTTGCAAAGGTTACTTCTACCCAGCTGACCCTGGGTCTCGTTGCCAGCGCTATCGGCAACCTGTCCGGCGAAGCGACCAACCCGGTCGTCGTTCTGCATCCGGCAACGTGGGCTGCCATCAAGAACGTCCAGGCCAATGGATCCTATGCGTATGATCCGTTCGAAGGTCTGCCCGTTATCAAGAACAGCCACATCACTGCATTCACCGCAGCCACTACCGGCGTTCCCTACATGATCGTGGGCGACTTCGGTCAGGGCGCTCTGGCGAACTTCCCGAACGGCGAAGGCGTCGACTTCAAGTTCGATGACCTGAGCAAGATGGAATACGACCTTGTCCGTATCCTGGGCAGAGAGTACGTTGCCATCGAGCCCGTTGCCTGCGGCGCGTTCGTCAAGGTAACCAAGTAAGCCACCCAGGCGGGTTAAGCTTAGATGCCGGCTGCAGGTCGCCTGCTTCCGCCTGTGGCCGGTATTTTCGTAAATGGAAGCAGATAGGAGGCAGGAAAAATGAAGACACTCATCGCAGTGCCGTGCATGGATCAGGTCGCTGCGCATTTTGCCAGCTGCCTGGCCACGCTGAATAAGGTTGGCGACTGCCAGATCGGCTTCCAGATCGGGAGCCTTATCTACGACGCCAGGAACAATTTCGCCAAGCAGGTCATTTCCAATTTCGATGCCCTGATGTTTTTCGACAGCGACATGGTCTTCCCTTCGGACACGTTGGAGAAGATGGTGAAGCATCTCGAGGACGGCAAGGACATCGTATCAGGACTGTACTTTAAGAGGCGCAACCCGTTCGGGCCTGTTCTGTATAAGGAACTCGGCGTACACGAGGACGGCAGCGGATACTTTGAGGATTATGAAAATCTTCCGGAGAAGCGCGAGCTGTTCGAGGTCGCCGGCGTAGGAATGGGATGCTGCATGATCAGCAAGACCGTCCTGCTGGACGTAATGCTGAACTATCAGACATGGTTCAACCCGATGGCCAACTTCGGCGAGGATCTCGCGTTCTGTATCAGGGCTCGGGAGCTTGGCTATAAGATCTGGTGCGACCCGACGATCAGCTGCGGCCACATCGGCCAGCTCATCATCAACGAAGACGTCTGGCGGACGATACCTAAAACGGCACCTGCAAAATAGAGGAGTTAAATATGCTCACACTTGTAAAAACGGCTCTGCGGATCAGCGGCACGGCTTTCGACACTGAGCTTGGCATGCTGATCGCGTCCTGTCTTCAGGAGATGGAAGCCATGAACGTGATCATCGAGTACGGCGATGACGGTGCTCCGGCGTCGGATCAGGTCAAAGCCGCAGTCGTTGCTTATTGTAAGTGGCAGTTCGGAAACCTGAACGAGAAGGACCAGTGGCGCGAGATCTACCACACGAAGCTGGCGCAGCTGAAAACTATGACGGGCTACACGGACTGGGGTGAGATCGATGGCTGAGGCGATCGAGTTCTACCTGGTTAAGGAAACCTACTCAAAGGATCAGTACGGCCAGCTGACAGCCAGCCTCAGCAGACGGACCCTGCTCGGAGAGCGCGAAAGCGTTACCAGGGCGGAGTGGTCCGCTGCAGGCGAGCACGGGCTGCAGGCCCAGTGGAAGATAAATATGTTCGCGCCTGACTATGAGGGCGAAAAGGTGCTCCAGATGTACGAGGGGACCACGCTGAACACGTACGGGATCTACAGAACGTACCGCGAAGGCGACAACCTCGAGCTTTACCTGGAGTGGAAAGTGGGCGACTCAAACGGCCCGGGCGTTGAGCCGGAGGATGACACGACACCGGTTACACCGGCAGAGGATGACAATGGCACAGAATCTGACGGCTGACGACCTCGCCGGAGCCATTAACGACATCCTGGCGGAATATAAGGGCGCGATCGACGAAGACATCCAGAAGGCGGCGAAAGACGTCTCAAGAGGTGCCAAGGACCGCGTATCGAGTTCAGCCAAGCAGCAGTTCGGTGGATCCGGAGAGTATGCCGGCAACTGGCGGGTAAAAATCAAGAACAGCAGCGGGAAAGCCGAGGCCACCGTCTACAACAACAAGACGTACAGGCTGACGCACCTGCTGGAGTTCGGCCACGCCAAAGTAAATGGAGGCCGCGTGGCTGGGCGCGAACACATCGCCCCGGCTGAACAGTGGGCCATCAGAGAGTTTGAGAAAGCCATCAAGGAGGCAATCCAGAAATGACAATCGCAGATCTGAAAACAATTCTGGAAAGCGTAACGGGCTACGCTGACAAGGTCGTCTATTACCAGTGGCCTATCAACGAAGCCCCCGCCCTGCCCTTTGTATGCTTCTTCGAGCGCGAGACCTACACGTTCCCGGCCGACAACATCACCTACTACCAGCGCCCGCGCTTCAGTGTCGAACTTTACACCAAGAACCGCGATCCGGATGAGGAGGCCAAGTTTGAGGCAGCCTTCCGGAATGCGGGCATTTACTACACCAAAGAGACCGAGTATCTGGAAGACGAGCGCTGCCAGATGACGGTCTTCCAGTTATAAGGAGGCCAAACATGGCAGAAAACAAGGTCCGGTTCGGACTGAAAAACGTCTACTATGCTGTCCTTACTGAAAGCACCGACGGAACGAACAATACCTTCGCTTCTCCGAAGGCTGTACCCGGCGCAGTCAGCATGACCCTGGACAGCAACAGCTCTGATGGCACCTTCTACGCTGACAACGTATCGTACTACAAGACGTTCGCCAACAACGGCTACACCGGCAGCCTGGAGATGGCTCGCATCAACGACGACATGATGAAGGACGTCTTCGGCATGACCGTGAACTCCGCCAACCTTCTGGTCGAGTCCACCGGCGTGCAGCCGAAGCCCTTCGCGCTGATGTTCCAGATCGAGGGCGACCAGAGAGAAGAGCTGAACGTGCTCTACCGCGTTGTGCCTACGTCCAAGCCGTCCATCGGCTCTCAGACCGTAGAAGAGACCGTCGAACCTGTTACCCAGAGCTTCGACTTCGAGGCGCTGCCGCTGGTCACCGGCCCGTCCTATCAGAAGGGCCTGATCAAGGCAAGAACGACCGACACGACTGCAACGGCTACCAGAACCGCATGGTTCACGACCGTCCAGATCACGACTACGACGTAGTAAGGAAGAGAGCGGCGGGCCTTCGGGTCCGCCTTTTTCTCGATAAGGAGGCAGACAATGAAAAGAACCATCACGATCGAGGGCAAGGACTACCAGATCGAGTGCAACGCGCTGCTGCCGCGTCAGTACCGGAAAGAGTTCGGCCAGGATCTCCTCGTCGGTATGAGGGATTTTAAGGCCAGATACGACAATGATCCGAACGATCTCGACACCACGGTGCTGGAGAACCTGACCTGGCTGATGCTGAAGGCTGCAGGCGAGGATGTTGGTGACAATGTCGAGGAATGGCTTGCAAGCCTGGACGACAGCTTCGCGGTCTATAACGTTATCAATGACGTCGTGGATCTCTGGCTGCAGACGCAGAAAACGACCTCGAAACCTAAAAAAAAATAAAAGAGACCACCCGGGAACCGAACGGCGCGATCTTTATGCTGCGCTGTGCTGAGCTGGGGCTATCAGACGAGGCCCTGTCCGGCATGACGATCGGGATGGTCTACGACCTGCTTACAGAGCAGGGAAACGACCAAGAAGAATACCCGGTCAAAGCTGACCAGGAAGACATAGAAAGGATGTTTGGCTAAATGGCAGGAAACATCAAGGGCATCACTATTGAGATTGGCGGCGACACTACAGGGTTAGATAAAGCCCTAAAAGGTGTCAATAGCCAGGCAAAGGCTGCCCAGAGCGAACTGAAAGAAGTCAACAAGGCGCTCAAGCTGGATCCAGGCAACGTCGAGCTGCTGGAACAGAAACAGCGTTCCCTGGCGGATGCCGTAAGCGCTACCAGCGAAAAGCTTGACATCCTGAAGGAAGCGCAGAAACAGGCTGCAGATCAGCTGGCGCGTGGAGAGATCGGCCAGGAACAGTATGACGCCCTTACCAGGGAGATTGTCAAAACCGAAGCGGAACTCAAGAAAGCCACCAAGGAGGCGGACAACTTCTCCGTAACGCTGGAGAAAGCCAAGACCTCGCTGAACAAGGTCGGATCCGCGGCGCAGGAAGTCGCCGATAAGACCAAGAAGATGTCGATGGCTGCCGGCGGTGCTCTTACTGCAATCGGCGGCCTGGCACTGAAGTCGGCCAAGAACGCGGACGAACTGAACACGCTGTCCAAGCAGACGGGCATCACGACGGACGACCTGCAGAAGATGCAGTACGCATCCGAGCTCGTAGACGTATCTGTCGAGAGCATGACCGGCGCGATGACCAAGATGAAAAAGGGCATGGCTGATGGCGACTTCGGCAAGTCCGTCTTCGAAACACTTGGTGTGGCGGTCCGCGATGCGAACGGCGAACTGCGGAACAGCAACGAAGTGTTCTATGAGGTACTGACGGCCCTCTCGAACGTAACGAACGAAACCGAGCGCGACACGCTGGCGATGGAAGTGTTCGGCAAGTCCGCAGACCAGCTCGCAGGGATCATCGACGACGGCGGCGCGGCATTAAAGGCTTACGGCGACGAGGCGGAGAACCTCGGCCTCATACTGGACACCGAAACGCTGACGAGCCTCAACGGCGTCAACGACACCATCGACAAGTTAAAGGCACAGGCAGGCGCAGAACTCGCCAAGGCAGGCGCCGAAGCCCTGGAAGCACTCACTCCGGTCCTGGAGACGGTCATCGAGAAGCTGTCGCAGCTGTTCGAATGGATTGGCAACCTCGACCAGAGCCAGATGGAGACGATCATCACGATCCTGGCTGTAGTGGCAGCTATCTCGCCTATTGCCGGCATTATAGCGACGATATGCGGAGCGATCACTTCGTTCCTGACCATCTGGCCACAGGTGCAGGCCGTCGGTGCGGCAATTAAGGCATTCGCCCTCGCAAACCCGATGGCACTCGTCGTCGCGGCGGTCATTCTGCTCGGCACCATCATCGCGGCCAACTGGGACAAAATACGGCCCATTCTGGAGGCGGCGTGGGAAAAGGTCAAGACCGTATTCGACAATATAAAGCAGAAAATCGAAACGGCGATGCAGGCGGTCAAAGGCGTATTTGAAACGGTCAAAACGGCCATTCTGGGCGTCTGGGACGGCCTCGTGAACGGCATCAAGAGCAAAATCAACACCATAATCGGGTTTTTCAACAAACTGATCACAAAGGTCAACGGCCTCGCGAATAAGGCAAACGGCGTGCTCGGCTATCTCGGCGTGACGGTCCCGACCATTCCGCAGATACCGTACCTCGCGCAGGGCGGCGTCGTTTCCAGCGGTTCGGCCGTAGTCGGCGAAGCTGGCGCGGAATTGCTCACGATGAAAAACGGACAGGCCCACGTGCAGCCGTTGGCGACCACAACGAACACGTACAACACCTACAACAATACGAGCCGCCAGCCGGTGCAGGTCAACCTTGTACTGGACGGTATGGTCGCGGCCAAGGCCCTGTACGATCCGCTCAAGGCGGTCGGGGTCCAGCGCGGTCCTGCGTTCGTTACCGAGTAGGAGGAGCAAATGGCGATCAATTTCACATTGCACATAAATGCGGTGGACTTCAGCGAGTACATCCAGCAGGAAACCGACATCGAGGAAACAATGACCAAGGTCATCGGGCCTGCGCAGGCTGATGCGGTGGACGGCACGACGATACCAGACCTCGTAAAAGTCAAATGGAACCCATCGTTCCGTCTGCAGCCGATGCCGAGGGCGCGGATGATGCAGCTCATCTCGATGATGGAGCAGGAAACGGTCGAACTGGAGTACACGAGCATCAAGTACGGCGACCCGACGCTTCGGTCCATAACGGCCATACCTGTGTCGATGACGGTCCAGTACGCGACCAAGTTCGGCGGCGAGCGCGTATATGCCGACACGCCCATCTCCTTTGAGGAGGTGTAGCGAGTGAACTATATCAAGTACGGCCTCTACAAGTTCCACGGAAACGCGGACAAGTACGGCAAGGACGGCCTGTTTATGAGCGGCAACGTGGACCAGAGCATCGCCCTGTTCGGGAACGAACTCGCAGCCGATACGCTGACGTTCGTCGTAAATAGCCGCGCCCTGCAGGGCGACGGAACAGGCTACGCTTTCCTGCTGGACATCAACGAGCGGCCCATCCAGACGAGCGACGGCAAGTGGCTGGTGGTCAAGAACGTGTTTCCAGACTACCGCAACTTCGTCGCAGGCGCGGTCCTCGACCTCTACAACAACCCAGACGGCCAGATCATCGGCCGCTTTTACGTGGAGGACGTCAAGCAGGTCAGCCGCAAGACGGTCCAGTTCACGTGCACCGACTGCATCGGCGTACTCAACAAGATGGAGGACTACGGCGGCGGCATCTGGGAACAGGCTGACAACAAGACCGCAGGCCAGATTATAAGCGAGATTATGGCAGGCTCTGGCATCCAGTACACGGTGCAGGCAGACGTCGCCTCGGTGCAGGTCATCGGGCGGCTGCCAAGAGCCAGCAGACGAGTCAACCTTGGCAAACTGCTCGTGGCGACAGGCGCGACTGTAATCGAAAACCAAGGCGTGATGCAGATCCGCTACCTCGGCAGCGGTTCGCCATCCACGGTTGCGCAGAGCGTCATCTACCTGCAGGGCGGCTCGGTCGGCCACCAGTACCCAGCGACGGAGGTGCAGGTCACGGAGCACGGCTTCTACGACCTCGCGAGCGACGAAGCGGTCACTCTGTTCGACAATACCGACGAACAGGTCACGGCCCAGAGCCAGCTCGTGGTCTTTAGCGAACCGGCGCACGACCTCACGACCACAGGGTCCATCACCATCGAGGAAAGCAACGCGAACTACGCGATCATAAGCGGCATCGGCACGCTCGAGGGCCAGACCTACACGCACACCAAGCGCGTTATCAGCAGGAGCACAGGAGCGGTCGCGGCAGAACGCATCGTGGCTCTGGAAAACAACGAACTGGTCGGCGTTCACAATTCCGCGAACGTGGCCAAGCGAATGGTCAACTACTACAAACTGCCGATTTCGGTGGACTACGAGCAGTTAGACGCGAGCGGACTTCTGGCAGCAGGCACGCCTGTGAACATTACTGATCCGTTCGGCACGGCGAGGACAGGCTGGGTCCGCAAGAAGTCGTTCCCTATAGGCAACAAGACAAAGGGCCATATGAACGTGCTTGTGGACTGGGTCGCAGGGCCGTATGGAAGTACGTATAGCGACTACAGGGTATTCCGTGCAGCAGACATAACCAACGCAGGCCGCCTCAACATACCGAGCGCAATGCAAGGCAAGGAAGCCCTCGTAATGCTCATCGGCGGCGCAGGTGGTGGGCAGGCAGGCTACGACGGAGAGGCAGGCAACTATGTGAGCGGTCGTTGGGACTCTTCCCTTCTCGGCTCGCCTGCAACAGGCGGCAACGGAGGAGCGGCAGGTGCAGGCGGCGAGAGGCCGAACATTTTATCGTTCCAAGTCGTGTCGTTACCTGCATACTACGACGGTGCGGCCATTGGCGCAGGTGGAGCAGGCGGCGCAAGCAACGGCGCACTCGGCTCGGCAGGCGGCGCAACTACGCTCGGCGGCCAAACATCAGCAGACGGCTCGCAACCTATTGCAGATATTGTCAACTTCCTTGACGGTACGACATACTGCACGCTCAATGTAACAGGCGAAGCAGGCAACGCAGGCGGTATTGGTAGCGGTTACGGAACCATCAACCTCAACACTTCCACGGACGGCGAGGCGCACATCTGCGAGGACGGAACGGTCTATGCAGGCGGCGCATACGAAAACGGCAAGTATTGGACGTATAAGTACGGAAGCCAAAACAGACGGTATTACCGTACAGGCGGCGCAGGCGGCGGCGGTGCGGCTCACGGAGCGGACGGAAATGTCGGCTTCACAGGCGAAGGCACAGGCGACGGCGATACAACAGGCTGGCGTTCTATTGGCGGCGCAGGCGCAAACGCCGTAGCACCTGCACAGGCAGCAGAAACGCAAGCAGGGCACGGAGGCCACGGTGGAGGTGGCGGTGGAGGTTGTTCCGCAGGCCGCAGAGATGTTGAAGACTCAACAGGATATTCTTATGACCGAGGCACAGGCGGTGCAGGCGGTAGCGGTTCCGCAGGCGGTCAAGGCGGCGACGGCTTGATAGTGATCTATTACAACGCATAAAGGAGGGCGAAATGCCTTACATCAATGTAGACGAGGCGTATATCCTCGACAACACAGGCCTGCAGGTCGACCAAGTGGTCGATATTCCGTACACGGATGCGGCCCTCACGGACGGACAAAAGGAGCAGGCACGCAAGAACATCGCCGCAGGCGGCACGAACCCGAACCTGCTCGACAACCCGTTCCTAACCGTTAATCAAAGGGGCGCAAGCGGAACTGTCGGCGCATCGGCATACTACCTTGACAGATGGAAATGCACCTACGCAAGCGGTGTCAGCACTTCCGTCGGGACAGGATATGTCACGCTTGACGGAACGGCGAATGGCGACTTGGTACAACCTATTTCGGAATTGCCGTTAGGCAAGACGGTCACGCTTTCGGCATTATTGAGCGATGGCACGATAGAGAGCGTAACAGGCACGATGCCTGCGACCACGCCTGCAAGTGCCACTTGGGTCATTGACGGAAGCGGAACGAATGTTAGGTTGCGTATTCGGTGGAGCGGTGCAATATGGCAGGTGTATATCACTCCTGTTGTGAAGCCTGTTACCATCAATGCCGTCAAGTTAGAAGTCGGCACTGTCAGCACCCTCGCCAACGATACCCCACCGAACTACGCAGAGGAATTGGCAAAGTGTCAGTATTACTTTGAAAGAGTAAAGTACACGAACGGCAACCTGTCTATTTCCACGGGTATGTCAAACGGAACATATCTGTACTTCCCCGTCACAATTCACCCGAAACGAGCGGCTTGCACTATAACAATGACAGGGAATGTTAAAATCGGTAAATCGTCCGCTTCCAACGATGTGTCAAGCATTTATACAAGCGGCACATCGCAAGACCCGTCATCGGGACATATCCACCTTGCGGTTCAAATGGCAAGCAATATCGGGTATGACGAAGCGTGGCGGCTTATTCTCACAAGTGGCTCATACTTTGACTTCTCCGCAGACCTCTAACTTACACAAACCACAACACGGAAAGCAAACTCATTGAAAAATCAATACTTGCCAACTTTCCGTAACTTTCATAGCCTAAAAGCAGAAAGGATTTCAAATGTTCTACACCATCATCATCACCGACACGCAGGCTATCTTCGGCTATGCCACTCAGGCGGCCGCCACGGAAAAGTTCCACACGGAACTCGCATACGCATACAATCAGGCGCTCTCCGTGACCTGCATCGTCATCGACTCCCACGGAGCCGTCTACAAGAGCGAAGAATACCGCGCACCGAACGACGTGGCAACGGAGGACTAAACGGGAGGCGTAAGCCATGGAAAACATCACGATCGGGCAGGCGGCAGCAGCACTCGCGCTCCTCGTCGCCATCATTGCCGGCATAAAGTCCCTCGGCAAAACAATGAAAGACTGGCTCAACGCAGCCCTAAAAGACCAGTTCAAGGACTTCGAGAAAAAGCAGGACGAGATCCTGAAGCGGCTCGACAGCGTAGATCTGGAGAACTGCAAGAACTTCCTCGTGACGTTTCTGGCGGAAGTAGGCCGCGGCGAGTGCAAGGACGAGACGGAGCTGCAGCGCTTCTGGGAGGAGTATGAGCACTACCAGAAGCTCGGCGGCAACTCGTACATACGCAACAAGGTCGACGAACTGAAAGGAAAGAAATACTTATGAAAATGAGCGACAAGACCTACGACGTCCTCAAATGGATCCAGCGGCTTTTCCTGCCCGCGCTGGCGACCTTATACCTCGCCCTGGGTGCCATCTGGAAGGACATCATCTACCTGCCATACCCTGAGCAGGTGGCAGCAACCATCACTGCGATCGACACGTTCCTCGGCGTGATCCTCGGCATCTCCAGCGCGAACTACTACAAGGAGCAGGCCGAACTGCAGAACCCCGAGGTTGAGAAGTAACGAAAGGAGCATACTATGCCGGATACCTTAACACCTATCACGAGAGAGGAACACTTCCTCGCAAAAGCGGGCGGTCAGGATGTTGAAGTGCCTACGCCCATCACCAGAAGAGAGACATTCCTGCAGGGCGTCATAGATGCCATCGGCTCTGGCGGCGGCGGTGGCGGCGGTGGTGCGGCATCCATCAATGTCACGGATGTTCCGTACTTGGCACAGGCTTTGCAGACGTCGGTAACAACGGCGGTCACGGCAGGAGTTACATCCTATCCTAACGAACCGTTTTATTATAACAACTCCGTCAGAAATGAGAATATCGTTGCCAATATGGAAACGCTGATTTCGTTCCTCACGGACAACGAAGGGTCTGCTTTATACCTTGTGTCCGATGGTGTTTATATGCCTTTGACTTATAAGGCAAGCACTGGCTATGTGAGTTTCAAGATGAAAGGTTATGGAACTGCTTATGCGTATGACCTTGATGTTGAAATTGTTAATATGAGAGATGCCGACACTCACGAAATTACCGGTGCGGCATTTATCATCTACGGTTTTGTAACCACAAATGTATAGCCTATGCACCCACGCATTATAAAACCCGAAAAGGGGAACAAATACTATATCAATACCGCAGACGGGGGAGTGAACCCTGCAAAGGGTAACCCCAAACGGCTCAACAAAGACCTCACTTCGCTTCCTAATTGCGTGATGATCTATGGTTGGTTCAACGAAGTAGGACAGAAGGGTATGCAGTACCTCAAGAAAGCCTACTACCCCTATGCCGTTATCGCACAAGCTAAACGGGAAGGTCTTGAAGTGACCAAAGAGCCGACTTTGGGCGGTATTATGGTGTGGACAGGGGGAAAGACGGGCGAAGGGCATGTCGCAGGTGTAGCCCAAATCTTTGACGAGAAACATATCCTCACCGCCGAAAGCGAATACTACGGACAGGATTGGAAGAACTTCAAACGCTACAAGGGTAATGGCAACTGGGCTGACGGCTGTTCCTGGATGACTTCCCTCTACACATACCAAGGTTGTATCAAAAATCCATTCATAGAGGACGAAATGACATACGAAAAGTTTTGCGAATATATGACAAAATGGCTTGAGGAGAACGGCGAGATGCAGTTCAGCCTCTTCATGCGTGCCTGGCTCGCGATCCTGGCTAAAAAGCCTGCGGATCCGTGGGCCGAGGATGCCATCAAACGCGTGACCGACGCCGGGCTGATGGTCGGAGATCC
>Ga0265298_10005589_pt1 | contig 15714 bp, 16 predicted proteins | sample AusTroGonzalo_MG_3_FD_193486 | JGI IMG/M metagenome (GOLD analysis project Ga0265298, IMG submission 193486) | Bovine rumen microbial communities from tropical cattle in Woodstock, Queensland, Australia - Gonzalo_01 | ecosystem: Host-associated > Mammals > Digestive system > Stomach > Rumen ... | reverse complement strand
GAAGAGCAAAGGCAATCTATTTCAAAAGCCGTTCAAGAAACCGAAAAATTGATTGAAGCCTATAGGAATGAGGATTCAGCACAGAGAGCCGCTTATCGTGAAAAGCAAAAAGTGACACAGGCGCAAAAAGAAGCACAGCAGATAGACAAACTGACTATCCAACTCAACAACTCAAAGAAGGGTTCTTACAATGCGTTATCTGCCGAGTATCGCTTGCTTAAAATCCAAATTAACGCAATGGGAGAATCCGAGAAGGAATATGCTCAAAAGCGCGAAATGGAGAAGAAGGCAAGAAATCTGTATGAACAGATGTCAAACTTGGAGAAGGCAACGGGTAAATACACACTTGAAGTAGGACACTATCAGAACGCAATGCTGGGATTACCCGCACCGATTACCCAAGTAACAAGGGCTTTAGGTGCAATGGGTAACAACATGAGGTCTGTTTTCATGTCTGATATGCCAGCCGGAGTAAAGGCAATTAAGAGTATGGAGGTAGCCTTTTTAGGGTTATTAGCCGTTGTTATTGCCGTTGGAAAAGCCTTAACAGGGCTTATAAAGACGAATGCTGACTTTGAGCAACAGAATGCGAATTTGGCTACAGTATTGGGAAAGAGCCGTAAGGATATTGAGAATCTGACTGATACTGCATTGAAATTAGGCCGTACAACCCAATGGACTGCAAGCCAAGTAACCGAACTCCAAACAGAGTTGGCTAAATTAGGTTTTGGCGAAGGTTCAATCATAGCAATGCAAGAACACGTTTTGGCATTCGCTACAGCCGTAGGTGCAAATTTGGCAGATGCGGCTAATATGGCAGGTGCTACGATGCGTGCTTTCAATCTAACTTCCCAAGAATCAGAGCGCGTCATGGGTGTTTTGGCTGTAGGTGTCAATAATTCAGCATTGACATTTGACAGACTAAAACAGGCTATGGGTACTGTATTCCCTGTTGCTAATGCGTTTGGTCTGACTATAGAAGATACTGTTGCATTGTTAGGTGCTTTGTCAAATGCCGGATTTAGCGCAGAAACAGCCGCCACAGGTGCAAGAAACGTATTTATAAAACTTGCAGATGAAAACGGAAAACTTGCACAAAAGACAGGTAGTGCCGCCAAATCCTTTGACGATATTATAGCAAAACTCAAACAACTCCATGAAGAGGGGGTAAACCTGTCAGATATATTCGAACTGACAGAGCAACGTGCCGCCGCCCCCTTTGCCGCTTTGATTGAGAGTTCTGATAAGGCAGAAGAGTTGAGGGATATACTTTCTGATGTGTCGGGCGAACTGAAACGTATTCAAGACGAAAGACTGAATACCGTTACAGGACAGACCTACATACTCAAATCAGCATGGCAGGGTTTGATTTTGTCATTCAAGGAATCCAATGGTGTAATTAAATCATTGATTGAGGATTTGACGGGGTTAACACAAGGTTTGACTAACTTGCTATTCCCAGCGCAAGCGGCTACTATAAATGAGTTTGAGCGTGGACTTGAAAATTACCGCGAGTTTTATATCAAATACGGAGCAGAACGAACCCGTACAATGCTCCAAGACCAACTCAAAGTGGGTAAAGAGTATTTGGATGAATTATCAAAAGATACTACAAGAAGAGGTAGGAAGAATTATGAATATTCTTTAAGCCTGTATAAAGGAACACAGAAGGCTGTTGAGGTCATGTTGCAACAAATAACAAATGACGAACAGGAGGCCGAAAGACAAAGGCAAATGGCGCGTCAACAGGAACAACAGGAAATAGACGAACTTACAGCCAAACAAAAGAAAGACAGGCTGAACGCATTGAGAGCGCGTGTAGAGGAAATCAAGATGGAGATTACCTATACCACCGAGGGAACACAAGAAATGCTGGATAAGCGATTGGAACTTGTAGAAGCCGAGCGACAAGTTGAATTGGAGGTCAATAGACAGGCCGAGGAATCTGCAAGGAAAGATATTGCTATAATCAATGCAAAGTTCAACCACCAAGCCGAGGAAACCGAAAAAGCGCATTGGGAGAAGGTAGCCAAAATCCGGATGGATGCACTTAACAAGGAGAAATCGGCCATAGACCTTCGTTTGTCTGTAGTTGAAGAGGGTTCTTTGGAAGAAGCGGAATTGCGCGTAGCAAGCCTTGAAAAGCAAAAAGAGATTGAGATTGCAAAGAATAACCAACTTACCGAGGAAATGAAACAGAGTGAGTTGGATATTGTTGCCAAATATGACAAGATGATATTTGACGTTTGGTATAACTATGATATTCAAAAGGCAAAGGTTGCCGTTGAGAATATGAAAATTAGATTTGAGATTGAGCAAAACCTTGAAAAATCCAAAAATGATTTGCTTACACAGAACGAGCGTCAGAGAACCATATTTGAAATGAACCAAGAGCGTGATAGACTTAATCACTTATTAGATATTGACAGGGAGGCCGCAACCAAAATGTCAGCAGAAGAGAGGGAAACCATACGCAACATGATAGCAATTATAGACCAAGAGCGCGAGCATTTGCCTTATAACAATATCTATGAAGTGCTTAATCTTAACATAGATAAAAACCAGCAGTCGGCTCTTAATGACTTTTGGGGTAATACAAAGGATTTGTTTGATGAAATCATTGATTCCTACGAAAAAATGGCAGATGCGGCTGTTAAGAGTGCTGACAAACAGGTTGAGGCCGCGCAAAAAACTTTGGATGCAGAGATTGAAGCGCGTAACAACGGATATGCCAATAGCGTAGAAACTGCAAGAAAGGAACTTGCACTTGCACAAAAGAATAGACAGGCCGCTTTGAAGGAACAGCAGAGGGCGCAGAGGGCGCAGATTGCATTGGATTCTGCACAACAGGCGAGTTCTTTGATTACTGCAAGTGCTAACCTTTGGAAAGCCTTTGGCGGTATTCCAATCGTAGGCCCTGCACTTGCATTGGCCGCTATAGGTACGATGTGGGGTTCATTCGCATTCGCAAAGATTAAGGCCGTTCAAGCCACAAAGCAAGAATATGGCGAAGGTACTGTTGAACTCCTTGAAGGAGGAAGTCATGCAAGCGGTAATGATATTGATTTGGGTTATGACAAACGTACAAGAAAGCACAGACGTGCCGAAGGTGGAGAATACTTTGCCGTTGTCAATAAACGCAACTCACGCAAATTCCGGAATATCATACCCGATGTTATCAATTCCTTCAATGATGGAACGTTTGCGGACAAATACCAAAAGACCAGCGAGGTTATGGGAGGTATGGCAGTCAACGTCATGCGTTCAAGTACCGATGTTTCTCATTTGGAAAGAAAGGTAGATGAAATATGCAGGCAGGGCGAAAGACAGGTATATACTGATGGCGAGAATGTTATTGTCAGATACAAGAATCTAACTCAAAGAATTAGAAAATGAATCCGAGATATATGTTCATAATAGAGGGAAAAAGCAGTAACTTGCTTAATCCCTTTGATGTTATAACTCTGCCATTGGGTTATAAGTCGCAGTTGATTCCAATAGATTTTGGCGGGTATAAGGTATTAGTAGATGATGGAAGCACCCCCACCGTTTTGGCACGTCTTTATAACGCGAGCAAGACCTTTATACAAGATGTTGCTATCACGATTGGCGAATGGTATCCGTTTACTACGCTTTATTCAAGCGCACGATACGTTGAACTTTCGTTTTCAAATGATACAACTCCCGAAAATGTCTATTTCGGTCAAGCGGAAGAGTTTGAATCGTGGTTTAATAGTATAGTCAATCCTATGTGGAATGATCTTGCTATGAATTTCTCCAAAGAGAGCCAACAAGAGTTCTTCAGGCGCAAGTTAGAGGGCAAGATGACATTTGTAAGGGATGATTATGAATTTATTTATCATAAGTGGTTTGGTCAGAACGGGAATTTTGATACCCCGATGAAATTAAGCATATTTCTTGCCGATACCCACACACGCTATTGGAATGGTGTGTTCTATGCCACCGATTGCGAGATAAGCGAAGATGATAAGACTATCCGCGTAACCCCGACCTCCAATGATGCGTATGCCAATGTGTTGTCCGCTATGGAAAAGGAGTTCAATCTGATTGATATACAACCCGCGATAACCCCGATACACCTTGATAAAAGGCCGATTATCCAGATGTATATTCAGAGTGGTGTGATGTCACCGCGTATAACGAGTTTCTTGGGCGGGAACTATTGGGAACAGGACTGCGAATATGAAACAAGTATCAATCGCTTGACAAGAAACTTACATTTCTTCCTGAACTATGCTTATTGTGAGATGGGATTGGCTTTCTTATCGGGTGGTGGTGTCCCCTACCCCGTTCCTCAACAAGCGATAACCGGATTGTGGCGAGGTGGCATTTTTACGGAAGAAGGGTTGGATTTATGGCGATTGTACTATTCCGATGATTATTATACCTATGAATGGAGGCAAGGCGAGGGAACGGTAATCCCGAAATTCCGAATATCTCAAAAGAGTTCAGGAGTAACCTTCTGGGAGGGCCGGATGGACTTTCCGAACGGTAGTACTTATACTATTTCAAGTCCGCAAGGCTATGCGGATATTAACGTGTCTTTGGATGCGATAGATATAATCTATGCGCGAATGTTGACTGATCTTGAACGTATAGGCGCGGAAAACACATATCCTTTCCCCGATGATGATATAGCACCCAACGAGAACTATAATCGCGTGTTGGAGGTTAATCTGCAAGGATATATCAATTATACGGATTCTTATTCAAGTTCCCCGACCAAGTGGGGCAGACACGATGTGAACGAATACTTTACCGAACCCGCATCTTCGCAAGTTATTCCGAGTTGGCAACCTATTTGTCAGAGTGCGTGGTTGGATAATGCGTATTGGTTGGGCATCGCGTCTACGGTTGCGCTGATAGATGAGAACGGGCGCACACCGATAGTCTTGAAAGATGCGTATGCGCTTGAAGATGTCATTTCCGCCTTATTGAGCAAGACCAACGCGGGGATCAAGTTGGCAAGCAACACATTTATATCCTACAAGCAAGATAACGTATGGTCGGCAGAGATAAGGAAGTTCTTTATTACCCCGAAGTCCAATATGACCAATATAGATTATGATATTCCCGCGCAGAACGCGCCTATCAGTCTGAAAAAGATATTTGATATGTTACGCGATTGCTATCGGGCCTATTGGTACATAGAGGGCAACGAGTTGCATATTGAGCAAGTGGAGTGGTTTGTTCGCGGGGGAGGTTATTATCCTTACACCCCCGACACTTGGATAGACCTTACCCGTTGCATCGTGTCGCGTAGCGGAAAGGCTTGGGCTTACGGAACATCACGATACACTTTTGACAAGCCGGATATGACCGAGAGATACGAATTTGGATGGATGGATGATGAATCCGCGCCTTTCAATGGCGAGGCTCTCAATATGGTCGGAAACTTTGTGGAGAAAGGCAAGGTTGAAAAGATTTCCGTACAAGACTTTTCTGCCGATGTGGACTATATAATGGCCAATCCGAATGGTGTTTCCCCCGATGGTTTTGTGTTAATGGCCGCCTATCAGTCAAGTTCCGATTGGTATCTTCCTTATAAGGAAACGGGAATTGGTACGAACATCATTCTCCAGAACGGCTATTGCGCGTTTTGTTTCTTATATGTCTATTATCTACAAGATATTCCGAGCAATAAGTATCGTTATGGCGATGGGCCGGAGGTCAGCGCGGGATGGAGTAGGAAGATATTATCGCAAGACGTGAATTTTCCCTGCCCCACCGACCCCGATATGAAAAAACTTGTAAAAACTTTCATCGGAGAGGGGCAATTTGAGAATTTAACTATAAATTTGTCAAGTCGTAATGGGAAAGCGACCTTAAAATATACACCTGAAAGAAATGAATGAGTATAACAATTTAAGTGTCCTCCCGTTCTATTCGCGCATAGAGGATCAGAATGCCCGAAGGTGGTGGGTGTATGAACGCATTTACCCTTTATTCACACAGGCTATGTTTATACTTCCCTTTCAGATTATGAGGGAGCATAATGCTGGGTATGATACAATAACACATTTTATAGTATTCAAAGCCAACGGAGAGCAAGTAGGGGATTTTGCAAGTCAGATAAATCCCTATATCACACTTAAACAATTTACTGATTATGATGTTTGGGTGTTTGCAGGTCAATTTCCTGTTTTTACAACTTTCCCTAACGGTCAATATTATGCAATGATACAAGACGGACTGAACACATGGTATTCAGAGGTCTTTACTGTTGTAAACGATATTGAGCCTTATCTTAAAATTGAGTGGTGGGACGCAGAGGACTTTGTAATGGATGCAGGTGTTATCGTATATAAAAACCCTTCATTCCACAATGTACTCTATTTAGATACAGATTTGGCAAAACCAAATTACACCTTTGAGGAAGAAGTGGAGAATAGGGATGGTTATCTGTTTCCTATCAAACAAATATCAGAAAAAAGGTATCGTTTCAAGTTCTTTGCAAGCGAGTATCTGTTAGACGTAATGCGATTTATCCGAATGGCCGATTACGCCCGCGTAACGTATCACGGACAGACATACGAATTGGATACGTTCTTAATCACGCCCGAATGGGAAGATAACGGGGACGTTGCAAGCGTGGAAGCCGAATTCGATACGGCAACGGTGGCAAAGAAAATCGGACGCGGGTACGTTGTACCAACGGGCGGTAACTTTAACAATGACTTTAACAACGATTTTAATAACGATTAAAACATACGATTATGGCCGGAAATTATGCACAATTATTGGATATTATAAACAATCCAACACAACACGGATTGCCCGCGTGGGATAATAACGCAAAACAGATTGAGGGCGAAACCATCCAACAATATTTGCTCTATCTTGTAAATTCACTGACCGTTGGGTTTCAATTTATGGGTGTTGCGTCCACAGAAACACAAGGCGGTACGCCCGACCAAAACGTTTTCTATCTTGCGGGTGCGGGTACATATAATGGGTTTGGTGGAAATGCGATAACAATTAATCCGGGTTATATTGGCGTAATAAAATGGAATGGTTTATGGAATTATCAGACAATTAAGACATCTGACGTTGAAATTGGCCAATATATGGATAATGATATTGAGCATTTGCCATCCGCTGATTATATAACCATTGGGGATAAAAGTTTTAATATTGGCAATAATAGTCCGATATTTTCTTTTGATTTTGTTGGTAATGGTAACACATCACAGGTAAAACGAATAAAGGTAAACCCCAATGAATTATATAAATTGAATCTTTCAACTAATCAATGGGACGTTTCCGGTGTAAGCGGCCTAATTTTTGCCATAAATCTTGTAATAAACGGCGTTGGTTCTAATTATCACGGTATATTAACATATAATATTGCAGACGTCAAAAATGAATATTATGTTTATACACCCGATGGATGCACCGAAATTTACATAATATTTAAAGGTGTCGTTGGAACTGAACTTGAAATTGGTGTTGAAAGGTATAATTTATCGCCATTACAACAAATGCGTAAATATGTTGATAGTGGCAATAGCAATGGCACGTTATTTTATAAAATCCCCATAATAAAAGGTCATAAATATTTACTCAATATTAATTTTGACAATCTAACATATAACAATGTAAGTGCGGATGCCGTTATATTTTCTGTTGGGTATCACGATGGAACTAACCATATTTATAATGGCTTACAATTCCAAAAAGGTGCGGAAATAAACCAAAATGAATTCATTTTAATTCAACCAAACGATAATACGGAATATTTTTATGTCAATTTAAGGGCTGACCGTGACAATGAGGTTGAATTCCAAATTATTGATATTGCAGAGGGTTGGAAAAATATTTCATACCCCCATTTGTTATATGGAAATAATGCCCAATGGATGTTGTCGGAAATACCATTAATTAAAGACCATAAATATAAAATAATTCTATCCAAAAACATTTGGAACATATCATCTATTCCCGTTGGACAAGGTTATACTATATTTAGCGTGTTAGATTCTAACAACCATATTGTAAACGATACAAGGGGTTTTAAGATTGACATTGTAGAGGGACAAAACGTTGATTTATATTATTTCTTCATTTGTCCGACCGATGGTTGTAAAATTGGTTTTAGGTCTGATTTAGGCGATTCAATAACCGTTATATTTGAAGATATAACAGACGAAATGGCGGGAAATGTAACCGAAAATCAAAATATAACATTTGATATTGAAAACGCTTTAACCATCTTGTCGAATGAAGATTCCGATGCAACACAATATGATGATGCAAGAATATTCCATCCATCAATTGTGCAAATAAGCGATTCAATGTTTTATATGTATTACGGTTGTATGGGTAAAACCGATAGTGGTACAGACCAATCGCAACATTTCTGTTTTGCGTATTCCACGAATGGAACTACTTGGCACAGGGGATTCCCCACTGGAGTAACTCCCCCATTCCCTAATGAAGAAAATATCATTATGCACAATGTTATGGAAGCGTGCGTATTTAGGGTTTGGGATAACGCATACCCATTCCGTATGGTCGTAAACAAATTTGGTGGTGCCGAATCCGTAAGAATGGTATATTACAAATCGTCGGATGGTATTAATTGGGATGAAAGTACCGGCCGGGTATTAATACCATTTAATGTTGTAAATCACGTTTGGGGATTTGGTGGTAATTATTCCGATACCCAACCATCGTGCATTGTTCGGGGTAATTATATCAAAATATATATGCGTTTGTGGAAAACACATCGTTATATCGGAACAATGGTAATTGATTTGGACGGTAACATTGTAAAGATTCCATCCATTGAAATTAACATACCTAAATTATATAATCCATCTGGCTTTGCTATTGATGAAAGACGGGAATTGTTATTGCCGACAGATTATATTGCCGGAAATGATGATGAATTTGCATACCGTGCATTGTTGGTTGATGGTAAGAATTTCAAAGAATTAAATTCCAATATTAATGATTTAATCACATCCGGTATTGGTTGGGGTTATTTCGCATCGTGTATGTTGCATATTAACAACAAACAATATGTGGTTTTGGCTGACCAAAACGAAAAACATCAATCAACGGCCCCGTTATCAGATTATGTAAGCCAATTCAAATTGATAGAAATTGACTTTTTGAAATAAAAAGGTGCAACCAATCAAAAGGTTGCACCATTAAAACCAAATTAATATGAATAGTCGCAAAAAACGATTTTGGAAAGTTTGGTATGAAAGATTAAAGGCACTTGCAGATGTGGACGTAAAAAAGGCAAACAAAAGAATTGACGATAAAATACATAAATTATGAAAAAGATTCTATCAGTATTATTTGTATTTCTTTTTTGTATAAGTTGCACAAAAGAGAAAGACAACGGATTAGTTGATTTCGTTGTTGATTATCGGTTAGTGGAAAGCAATTCAATGTATGCCACAAAAGCGGTAACGAATGAAGATATATTGTTTGCCATATCGCAAACATTACCGTCAACCGTGCAATTAGTGTTCAAGAATAGCGCGGGTGCGTCAACCGTTGTCAATTCGGGGGAACGCACAAAGTTAGCGGCAGACCATTATTCTGTAACGGGAACTTATATAGCGGGTTCTTTAGGAGATATTACCACAGACGTTAAGTTTACTGCAAGTCCTTATATTACTTTTTATAGTTCTTTGGATATAGTGCAGGGTGTTTCCAATTATACTGTCAATGGAACATTCAAATCACTTGCCCTTGCTATAGATTATGATGAAACTCTGAAAGGTTATTATAACGAAACCCAAGAGATACCATTTCAAAAATACGATGATTTAGGTTTGGTCTTTGTTCAAGGTATAACCTCCAGCAAGGAGTTTGAGGTTATATTAGAACCCGCTAATTCAAAGTATGAACAAACGTCATTCAGATTTACAGGAAATGCAAATACCACAAAATATACCTATGTGGAAAATGGCAAATTCTATAAATTACACCCAGCGTTGAAGGGAAGTAGCGGAAGTGTAGTAGAGTTAGGTTATCCGGAATTTGTTGAAGGAACAATCAAAGAATAATAAAATGACAGCACAAGATACAATGCGCGAATTTCGCGTAATAACAAAGAGAGTTAGCACGTCTACAACAATAGCATTGTGGATATGTCTGATAACTACAATCGGATTGTTTATAACGTCTGCATTGTTACCCCCCAAAGGAGCGATAGACCCGTCAATGTTCAAGGCGGCTGGGTATATATTATCATTCGCTACATTGATTGTCATTCGTGAAGCCATAAGAGAGGGTTTAGGGGTAAAACTTACTCATGGAGATACAACGGTAGAGGTTAAGGATTTAGATGGGAAAGATAACAATTGATTATTAACAAATTAAAAACTAAAGAAAATGACACAAGAGCAAATGTTGGCAACTATTGCCGAAAAGATTGCCGGACAAGGCAACCAAGTAGATTGCGGTGGCGCACTTGCAGACGTTCTGATTGAATTGGTAAAGGGCGCAGTACCTGTAGAAGTAACTGACATTACTGCACTCAATGGAGAGCAGTTGGATGGTCTAAAATGTGGCGACAAGGTTGTCAAGGTAACTGGCAAGCAGAAGCACGCTTATATCGTTTCCTATAAGGGAGAGGGTGTTGGCGAGGGACTATGCCTCACTTATGCAGACGCGAGCGTTATTGAAACTGTATCTTATGACAACACTTCGGAGGGCTGGGCTTATAACTCAACAGACAAGTGGGAGAAGGGGTAATCAATCAAACTAATTAAAGAGGGGTATAAAAGCCCCTTTTTTTGTTATGAAAAAGTATCTTAAATATATCCTTATCGGATTGTTTGCCTGTATGGTTATAGAGATAGTCATACAAGACAGGAAAATAGAGAACTTAACCCAAGAAAGGGATAAGTACAAACAGAACACAGAGATTCTGTTGGGAGAGAGCAAGACTTACAAAGTGAGGGATTCCTTGAATGCCATTAAGGTGGAATCGTTAGAACTCACTATGAAGGAGTATGAGAAGTATAGAGCCGAGGACGCTGGACTGATTAAGGACTTGAAGAAACGTAACGAGAACTTGAAGGCCGTAAACAAAACCCAGCAAGAAACGATAATCCGGTTGTCTGCCATTCCGAAAGATACGATTGTACTCATTGATTCAATCCCTATCAAGGCAAAGAAAGTGCAATGTGGGGATGATTGGTACACGTTCAAGGGATTAGTTACGGATGATACGTTTGAGGGGACGTTGGAGAATCGGGATTCAATACTCATATCAGAATCCGTCCGGTATAAAAAGTTCCTATGGTTCAAGACAAAAAAGATAAAGAGCCGAGAGATAAAGGCCGTATCAATGAATCCGCACACAAAAATATTGGGTATGGAGCATATATTAATTGACAATTAGTATATTTGCAACGGTATTATGTTTTTATTCATGGTAAATAGTTGACGAGGGGTGTTCGGGAGAATACCCCTTGTTTTTAGCCATTTTAAGGCGATTTAAGCCACTTTCTCCTTTCAGACGTACAAGTTACCACAAGGCAAAAGATAATTGATTGTAGAGGAAATCAGAGGAAATTAAGGGAAAATTTCCCCTAAATGAAATTTTTTCGCAAGAAAGTAGCAAAAAGTTTTGGCGGTTAAAGAAAAACCTATATCTTTGTCGCAGAAACTCAATCAGACGTGGCTGTTTCCACGAAAACGATATGACAGGATTAGTTTACACAACAAGAGAGATTAACAGGAACTTTAAGATTAAGGTTTCCGGAATGTATGAGGGTAAGAAACTGCATACCCTTGTAGGAGTAAGTGGTCTTTTAAACCTTATAGGTGACATAGACCTTACCAATCGTTTGCTGGAGCGAGCATTCAACTCAATGGATGATAAGTGTTCCTGTAAGTTAAGACGTGGTATTCGCGTGGATTTCTATGTACATTAATATTAAACTAAACGATATGACAGAAACAATCAATTACATTAACAAAGAAACGGGCGAAGAGAAGATAGTAACCCGTTTCTCTTCAAAACAAGGCCAGCGTTCATTTTGCACAGTAAGGACAGGTGGCATGGGTGATTTAAGGACATTTGGAACGCTGGAAGAAACAGAGGATTTCCTAACAAAGAACGGCTTTGTCCGTAAGGGATTTCGGGATAAAAGCGGAATTGTCCGTCATAGCCTATCAAGGGGTGATTTAGTGATGATAGAAAGGGGATTGGATAAACTCATTACTGATATTACAACAGAGGAATTTGAATCCTGTAAGGGTGCTTTCTTACTAATAAAGGGATTGATTGACAAATTAAAAAAGGAGTGAGAAATGAGGATTCCAAAAAGATTTAGAAGAATAGCAGACAAAAGACCTTGCCATACTATTGCAGTAGTATATGATGGGGATATACAAATCATCATTTACAAACAATGGATTCCATGTAGAAAGTATTGGGTTTACCACGCAATAAAAGGAGATTCTTTGTATAGGGAACTATACTATAAGAGATATGGTAAATTTCCAAAAAACAAGTAGGTACTTGCAAAGTTAAGAGCAAATTAAAAGCAAAGTTAAGAGCAAAAACAATCGCGCCCGATGAATCAGAAAGCCGGACGCGATTGAAGAAACGGAAAGAATTGTCGGGCAAATATAAGGGTTATTTCTTTTTCTCCCTATATCCGGATGCGTAAATCGCTTTCGCTTGTTTCTCCGCTTCGGCTTTAGTTTTATAAACCTTACCCGAAGAACCAAATTGATAACCTCCGTTTGATGTCTTATGTACAGGCATAGTTATAATGTTTAATAGTTACCCAGCAAAAATAGCGTTTAGGAGTAACTAAACCAAGAAAATAACAAAAAACTACAAAAAAGTAGCAAAAACCTTTGGTACTTAAAAATCATTCTATATCTTTGCATCAGTATTAACCGATTGGGCGATTACCCAGCAAACAAAACGAGTATGAAAAAGTTTAGTTCAATTTACTTTGGAATTAGCCTTTTGGCTATGTGTTGTGAATCCAAGCATTTATGGTGGTATCTGTTGGTAGGTGCAAACCTATTCGTGAGTTTCAGACTATTCAAGAAACATAATCCGGAATATATACTATGAGCGATATTGACGATAGAAGGTTGGATGCGGAATATGACAGATATATGGATAACCGCACAGACGCAGAGATATATCAAGATGAATTAGACGAACTGGAATATGCGATAGACGAACTTTGTGCAAGTCACCCCAATATCAGCAATTACGATATTATAGGCATATTAGAAAACGAGATAGAGTATTTAAGGAAATAAACCTAACAACAATATAAATTACAGAGAAATGTTTAGAATCAATGAAGCAATCCTCAAATCGGGATTGAATGGAAAAAAAGTGTTTAAGAAGGATTTGGCCGCAAAGATATGGCCGGATTCAACAGAGGCCGCACAACAGGTCAATATGACTGCATTGTGTCGCGGTAAGAAATTGAAGGTAGCACCCGAATGGGTTGTCGCTATCTGTCAAGAGTGTGGATGTTCAGCAGACTTTTTATTCGGACTTTCAGAAGAGTAACTATGAAACTTAACAACATTAATTTGCTTTTGGCTATCGTATGGTTAGCCGTATGTGTGTTCGCATTTATCCCCAAAGAGAGTTGTGCATGGGTTGTACGTTGCATAACATTCTTTTTCGGAGTGGTCTATTTCAAAGGTTGGGTTGACGGAAAGAAAGAATAACTATGGAACAGAAAAAAGAAACGGGAGAAATATTCCCCAACATGAGTGTTGAAGAGATTAAGGCATTATTCTTTGATGCAAATGCTCTTAAAGAGCCGCCTTACAGAATCTATCAGTTGAATACCGATGGATATAGATATTACTACAGGTTTGACGAGAATGGAGAGCCGCATTTCTATCCGTCAGTAACAACTATGTTGAGTGCTGTAATGCCTACAAGTCCATATCTTATTGAATGGATGATGAAGAACGGCAAGGAGGGAGCAGAAGAAAAGCGCGATATAGCCGCTATGTATGGCACATTCATGCACAGTCAGTTTGAAGAGGTCATTATCAATAGACGCTATGACTTTGACGAAGCACCGGAGAAGTTGCGCGACTATCTTGACAGGGAGAATCTGCCCGATAAGGTATTCAACGATTGGCTGGTTAAGATTCGTAAGGATGTGCTGGCTTTTGCACAGTTTGTCAAGGATTATAACGTAAGACCTTTGGCTGTTGAGATTGGTTTGGTACACCCTAAGTATAACTATGCTGGATGCGTGGATATGCCATGTATTATGAAAGACCCCAAGACAAAGGAGGATTTCAAAGCCATAGTTGATTTCAAGAGTGGCCGTAAGGGATTCTACGAAGAGCATGAGTTACAACTTGCTCTATACACAATGATGTGGAACGTAAACTTTCCCGATGTCAAGATTGACAGGTTCTTTAATTTCAGTCCAAAGGATTGGAGAAGCACCCCAAGTTACAATCTGAAAGAGCAGACTAAATCAAAGAACATTGAGAAGATTCCGCACCTTCTTGCATTGGCCGCTATTGAGGACGAAAAGAGGGACAATACAATAACAGTAGTCAAGGGTGTGCTGGATTTGGATAACGGCAAACTTGAAGATAACATATTGGAGTTGTCATTGTCCGAACTGATTAAGTCAAAGAAGTCAGATGATACACCCGACAAACCAAGTAATATTGACGCGGAGAAAGTATCAGAAACAAAGGAAAATCCAAACAAGCCAAATGAGGGCGAAATAAAGCCTTCTGACGAAGTTTCGGGTAATGAGCCGATAGTTGATACACCCGAAGGGGAGAAAAGCGATTCTACGGCAAATTCCGAGAAAATAGAGCCAAGTGAGGTTTGTAGTTTCTGCGATAAGTTTGAGGGATGCGACCACAAGGTAGGTACACATGACAAGGATTGCTACGATGCAGACCTACGTTCAAAGTATATGCCGGATTCCAAGAGCGATTTGTTGAACGATAATTTTGATATGTAACTATGGGAGGTAGAATTATCAGACCCGAAGAAAATCAGTCTATGCTGGAGTTGCCGGAGATAGGCAGACTTCACATAGGCATGAAAAGCGAGAAGGGTTATCCTATGTCAATAGATTGGTTCAGACCTACAGGAAAGTATGAAGGTCTGTTCAAACAGGCATTGGGTGAGAAACCGAACACCATTCAGATTATCTTTCCCGATGATGACCCCGAAAAGGTATGTAACGAGCGTTACACCTACAGGGATGATAAGGGCGCATTGGTAGCGAGAGGTGACGGACATACCTTTGAGGTGTGGAACGGCAAAATCTATGCTCCCTATTCCATTGACGATTACCCCGACATAATGGAAAAGATAGCGGCCAGCAATCCGCTTAAAAACGATAAGGGCATAGAGAATTGGACTATAGAATTAACTATGCGCTTTATCATTCCAGCCGTAAGGGGAGTTGTAGGAGTTTGGCAATTCAGTACCAAAGGCAGAGCCAGCAGTATCAAGAATATTAGAAACTCTTTTGATAGTGTACAGATGATGTACGGCACAGTCATGCAGACTGTCTTTGATTTGTCTGTACAATACGCGAAGAGTAACAAGCCAAACGATAACTCACGATACCCTGTTGTCAATCTGATTGCAAACGCAAACCGGATTGACGAGGTAAAGGAGAATATGCTACCGAAAAAGAACCTATCATTACTATTAACCAATAAACCCGTATGATTATGAACAACAAT
>Ga0265298_10005588_pt1 | contig 15714 bp, 17 predicted proteins | sample AusTroGonzalo_MG_3_FD_193486 | JGI IMG/M metagenome (GOLD analysis project Ga0265298, IMG submission 193486) | Bovine rumen microbial communities from tropical cattle in Woodstock, Queensland, Australia - Gonzalo_01 | ecosystem: Host-associated > Mammals > Digestive system > Stomach > Rumen ... | reverse complement strand
TTGATGGCGGCGAGGAGCCGGGTGTGTCCGTCAACGACGGTCAGTTTCTTCCCGGACCAGACCACAATCGGGTGGCCGCTGTCGAATCCATGCTGTTCCATGTCCGTCACGATTCTGTTGAGGACATCTTCGCGGATCGGGAAGAGGTTTTTGAAAGGATCGGCGGTGCGGATGGAATCGGTCTGTGCCATCATGATTGTTCCGTTTACGAAGGTATAGCCCATATCCTGCTTGGAGGGATAGTTGGTTTTCATGGTCAGTTGTCCTTTTTGAGTCGTTTGAGTTCGTCTTTGAGTTTGTCGATGATTTTCACGGCGAGATCAGTGAGTTCGTCGTCCGTATAGCGAACATCGGGGTACTGCTTCAGTTCGCGGTCGGTCCGGGCAGTCAGGGCGCTGCAATAGCTGGCCTCCAGGGCGAGCAGGCGGTCTGTCTTGATCTGTTCCGGATCGCTGTTTTCCCTCTCGGCGGCATGACGGGCTTCCATCGTCGCCTGATAGGCTTTGTTGGCCGACATCCTGCCGGACTTGACGGCTTCCTTGACCTCATCGGTCGCGTGGTCGTTGACGGCACGAAGGCGTTCGATTTTCGCCTGGGACACGCCAAGGAGCGTTGCCGTTTGTTCCGCGCTTTTGCCGGGTATAGCATCACGTGATGCTATACTTTTTGCCGGACCTTTTTTCTTTCTTTTATCAAGTTCCGTCAGGCAGTTGAGGAGTTCGGCATCGGTCAGGTTGCGGCGGTTGCGCTGCGTCTTGATGGCGTATTCCAGAGCCTCGGCCTCATCCTTGAAATTCTTGATGATCGCGGGGATTTGCGGGAACATCAGCTTCCTGGCCGCGGCCAGGCGGGTATGACCGTCGATGACGGTCATATTGTGTCCGGCCCAGATGATGACGGGGTGCGCGGAGTCGTATCCATTGGCCTTCATGTCCGCCTCGACATTCGCGAGGTCGGTCGGGCGAACCTGGAAGAGGTCTTTGAACGGGGATGCCGTTTTCACGACATCCGGGTCGATCATGGAAACCGATTCGGAGGTAACGAAGACCTGTCCGTCGTATTTTTTTTCGGCGTTGTCCATCAGAGCACCTCCGGCATGGGCTCGCTGGCGTTCCAGCGGATGGTCGTCAGGTCTTTGCCGCGGACGTAGGCGTTCCAGACGCGGATGTAAGCGGCGAGGGTTTCCTGGACGGAAAGAGACCGGACGCCAAGACGGTTTTCGAGCAGTCTGTTGCGGAGAGTCATGATCGGGTGTTTCATGCCGATATTGGAGCCGGTCTTGAGCGTTTCGAAGAAAGCTTTCACTTTGTCGCGGTGGGCGGTGTTGCGGCCGATGACGCAGAGGGCGAGCGCCATGTGGGACTTCACAAAGTGGTGTCCGCCGTGTTCGGCAATGTCGGCGGCCAGTTCGATCATGTCCTTGCGTTCGTTGTAGAACGTGCGGAGACTGTCATTGCTGACATCCATGCGGCAGGTTGCGGGTGAGAGGTTGCCGTCAATGAAATCATGGAGCCAGAGGAGCTTCGTCAGCATGGCCGCGGTGACGGAGTGCGCGGACCGTTCGATCTGCAGGATGTTGCTTGCCGTGCGGGTCTTGCCGATGTCGAGGGTGACGATGCTGTCCTTATCCGCATTATAGACGATGAGAAGCTGAACCGGGATGTCGGCTTCGACGACTGCCCAGAGGCGGTGCTGACCGTCGAGGAGCGTTCCGTCATCGGAGAAGACGATGGTCGTGCCGTTCATCTGCCAGCGGCCGCCCTTCATGTCCTTGGCGTACTGGCGGACACGCTTTTCATCGATGTTCCGGTTCATGGTGTTCTTCTCAAGCATTTCGAGAGCCATGTCGGGGGTGACGGTGACGAGCTTGACGACGATTTTGGGGGTAGCGATTTTGTTCATGGTGGATTTCTCCTTTGCTTTGTTGGATTCTGTAATGAAGGGAATTAAAGGGTGTCGATGATGCGGATTTCTTCGAAGCCGGTCGGCCAGATGCCGGAGTTGTCGCACTCGCGGTAGTGGTTCAGTGCGGCTTTGTTCGTCTTCTCGGCGAGGTCGAGAACCTCGTCGGTCAGTTTCCAGACGCCAGCGGAGAACGGCTCGTTCTTCTCGACGGCGATCATGTAGACCGGGAAGGTCGTGCCGGAAACAGCGCGGAGAACCATGCGGTAGAATGCCATCTGGTGGATGTAGCCGTAGCGCCGGCAGTCGGACTCGAACCAGCGAAGGGAATCGCAGGTCTTGAGGTCGACGAGGCCGTATTCGGGATTGAACCAGTCCATCCTGATCTGGCACGGGACTCCGTTACAGCAGGCCCGGACGACGCCCTCGGCCTCGCCGTTCGCGAGGAGTTTCACTGCTTCGGGGTGGACGCAGACAGCCGCCTGGAGCTTCATGATGAAAGCGAAGTCTTTTTCCGAGATGACCTCGCGCTCCTGTTCCTCCAGCCAGTCGGCGTAAGCCTTGGTGGTCTTACCGAAGGGCTCGCCAGTGCGGGGATTGATGGGACCGTTGCAGACGATGTAGTCGCGATCAAAGGCGTGACGACCTTCGAGGATCAGGCTGTGCGCGGCGCGGCCGAGGGTGAATGCGGCGGATTCTTTCGGGTCGATCTGCCCGGATATTTCCTTATAGTAGAGCGCGGGGCTCTCGCGGAAGTCGGCCAGCAGATGGCTCGACATATATTCGCCGCTGCGGCTGCGGAAGTGGTAGCTTTCCGCCGGTTCGTGAATGATGAATGATGTATTTGTCATGGTGTTTCTCTTTCGGTTGAGATGGCTTGTTCCTACCAGTATTATTTCAGAAAATCGGGTAAGTGGACGGTATAAAACCGGGCTTTCGGGACAACTTTTTTTGTTTTTTTTAAAATTCCCGGCTTGTTTTGAGGTTGGAGCGTCATTCAATAATTTTCTGTCTTACGCACCGTCCTCTCGATTCTATCCGGTGGATTCCCGCTTTGACGAATTCGGCTTTGAACCGATAAATGTATTTTTCCCGGAATCCGGCATGGGACTTGTATCCCAATTCTTTTGCGAGCTGGCGCTGGGAGACGCCTTCGCAGAGCCGTTTCCAGACATAGCGATACTCTTTCGGCATGGTTTCCAGAACTTTATGAACTTTCTCAATGCGTTCGAGTCGGGCAAACCGTTCTTCTGCGGAGTAAACATGATCATCAACCAGAACATCAATGACCTTCAGTTTTTCTCCTTCTTCGGAATCGAGGGAAACGTCATCAGACCAGACATGCCCATCGGCAACGGCCTTTTTCCGGGCCTCGTAAATTCGGAGACCGGCAAGCCGTCTGATAATGGACCCGGCGAAAGCGTTGAAATCTCCCTTCTTCGGATCGAAGTTGCTTTCGTGAATCTGTTCGAGAAGCTTCAGTTTCAGATCCTCTTCCTCGTCTTCACGGCTCCAGGGAGGGAAGAGCCCGGACGAAATGAGACGATTCCCCGCAACACTGATCATGCTGTTGATTTCGGGGGATGTGTAGATTTCCTCATCGGAGGGAATCCCGATACGGGCGGGAGCGACCGTAGCCTTCTTGATTGTGTTTTGCATTGCGCACCTCTTGGGTTCGTTTGGTTTCTTTGCCGGATTTTTTCCGGGTGAACACCCAGTGCGGAATTGCAAAAGTTTTCGTTCGTTGCAAGAAATGCTATCCTGCAACTCTATGACCGTCAACGGGATATAATTGTATATTTTATTTTTTGCGTCTTGCAAATCGGACGTTTTCTGCAATTCTGCAAGAAAGAAGTTGCATTGCCGTCTTTCTTGCATTTATGTTTCGTCCGATGTCGGGGGACGAAAAAGCCCCGCATCCGGCAAACCATATGCCAGTGCGGGGCAACCCTTAACCGTGACTTACAAATGCGTTGTCCGGCGCAATCCTAAATCACAAAGCCTTTTTGAGACCTCAGCGGACATCGCGGAGCTTCCGAAGAAGTTCCGGGTAATAATTGTGGAGGAAAGTGACGCGTTCCTCTCTTGCATCAAGAAGATTGCAACGATCCTTTTGCGGCGGGATGAGGATATTGAACAGTTCCTTGTAAATGACGCCGAAGGGACACTCCTTTTCATCATCCCATTTATCTTTTACGCGAGAAAGCTGATAATCCTCAATGGATACTTTCTTGCAGAAATCTCTGTTTGTGTAACCGAAGACCGCTGTAAGACATTTTGTTTCCGTTTCATTCAAATCGTCTCCATCGATGTATCTCTTTATCAGATCGACAAGCGTGATTCCGTGCTGCCAGACGTATCTTTCGACAGCCTCCTGAATCTGCTCCTGTTTGCCAGGAGTTTTGACGCGCCGTTTGACCGGGCGTCTGGCAAACATGGTCTTGAGATTCTCCCAAATAGGTTCAGCTGAAACAAAAAAGCCCTGAGTATCAGAATACTCCACAAGTCCATTGACGTCATAATATTGATTCTGGAGGTCAGAAGCCACGCCGGGGATATCGGAAGACCGGTTCCCGATACGGATTTGTTCCGGCTTGTCGCCAATATAGATGACAAGGGAACTGTCCTTGACTCCTCTAAGGAAGTCACGGACATCCTGAAATCCATGCCAGTTGCGGACGAAGTATATGTTGCGGCCTTCCTGTCCTTTGTTTCCGAGCCACCAGACTTTGTTGTTCAATTCCATTCTGGTCTGACCTCTGCATTCCAGTTCGTCATGCAGAAGCGAGGCCAAAGCGGAATAATCAACCAAATACCGTTCAATATCTTCATCTTCAATATCTTCGATATCTCCGTTCTGTCCGATTACGACGGGGGCAAGATCATCTCCGCTGGCCTTCCGGAAGTATTCGACTTTGAATGCGGAATCCCCGATTTGTATGGATGCAGCGTTTTGCGTCCGTTTCAGAAAACCCCATTCCATCAGACCGTACCGCACGGCACTCGGCAGCATTTCCCGATACTGGTAGCTCATGATCGGTTTTTCGCCGGACGAAAACTTGATAAGTTCCATGATTAAGGTCGTGCTGAGTTGTTCTCCGGCAAGGCGAAGCCCCCATCTCCTGATGTATTTTTTCAAAAGTTTTGCCTGAGCATCTGTCTTTTCTGAAAGGTTGTCGCCCGTCAGACTGAGATCAAAAGTTGCCTGACGGAACGCCGTAAACTCCGGTCGCATCCTGAACAGGACAACGGCACGGACGAATTCGATGTTCTCCAACTTCAGCTCTTTTTCGTCGAGATACCTGTCGATGCAGTGGAACACTCCGTCCTCCCCGTTGCAGAACGTAATCTGACTCTTGGGATCGTCAATCGGGCGCACCGTTACGCTTTTGAAAACAACTTCCTCAATTCCATCCGACCCGTCAATATCGAACAGAAAACTCCTGTCTTTCAAAGGGGACAGATTGTAGATCGGCTTCGGCTCCCGCATTAGTTCGCCATTATATCCAATCAGCACATTCAGGAGCAAGGATGCCAGAGTGTTGCAGTCGGAAACGCCGTCCACACCGTAAAGGGAGAACACACCCTCCTCCTCGTTGAACGAAAAGACGAAACGGTAAGGCAGGATGACACGGGTCGCCTCAAACATGTCTTTTTCCGGGTTGTCTATTTCCAGGACAATGGGTTTCTCCTGAAGCGTCGCGAAATAATGGTAATTCGGACCAAGCCTGTATGTTTGAACAACGCTGCTCCGGCTGCCTTTGATAGGGCGGAAGAAATCGACGGTGATCTTCTCCATAGCTTTCAAGTCCGACTTCTTCTGTGTCGGTGTCTTCAAGGGAAGATTGGGGTACTTGATGCAGGTCTTCTTCCGGCTACAGTCGCTGATAATGACCAGATTCGACCATTTGTCCCAGAATCTCTTGCTCGAAAAAAAGATATATGCGGCCTGTTCATACCGGTTCCATTTCCCGAAGTCTTCATCCAGCTCCATGCTCTCGTCGCTTTCCGAAAGACGTTTCGCGATTTGAACACCATCGCACGATGAATCGTGTATGGTTTGGAAGGACTGAAGGGTGTCATGGATTTTTGAAATGAGGCCTGTTTCTTTCGGCGCATGATCGGTGCTGAGGCAAATGTGCCAGCGTCGCCCAAGTTCGTCAATGTCTTCGAGCAGATGATTGAATTCAACGTTCTGGAATTCGCTGGAAGGCTGTTCGAGGAGTCTGCTGATCGGGGCGAAGATTTTTTTGATGGTTTCAGGTTGGAGGTGCTTGATCAATGAAATTGTATAGTAGGTTGCCATTGTCCGAAATCCCTTATGCTTTGTAGTCCGAATTACCCGTTTGTGTGGTCTCTGGGGATAATATATACCGACTATTTGCCTTCTAACGTCAGTTTGCGACGGTGGCATAAAAAAAACTTGATTTTTTTTCCCGGAACATCGCGTCATCTCTCCGTTGTTATGTTTCTTCTTTCGGAGCGGAATCTCCATAATTCCGAATTATCCGTTTTCTCCTTACAGCATTAAAATAGCACGTTACACTGCCACTGAGTGTCAGTCTAAGAAAAAAAACGAAAAAAAACCGAAAAAAAGCCAGTTTTATACCGTCCACCTTGCCGTTTTTCTGAAATAATATTGGTAGGGAGAGCTTGTTTTCCGTTTTTTTCGGGGCAGGATTCCTCTCCGCCATCATATAACATGTCTTTTCGAAGGAGCCTTTATACAATATGAACTATGGAAGCATTTGCAGCGGCGTCGAAGCCGCGACGCTCGCATGGGAGCCGCTCGGATGGAGGGCAGTTTTCTTTGCAGAGGTCGAACCGTTCCCCGCCGCCGTCCTGCAGCAGAGGTTTGGAGCGACGCGCCCCCTGCGTCCGCTCCTTCCGTCTGAGGCGGAGACGGAGAAAGACCGGAAGACGCGGGAGTCTTGGCAGAAGCAGATTGCCGAGCTCCCCGAATGCGGAACGATCCCGAATCTGGGAGACTTTCCCAAAATCACGAAGGAGGATTTCGATGAACCAATTGACCTGCTCGTCGGCGGGGTCCCATGCCAGTCCTACTCTATCGCCGGACTTAGAAAAGGCATCACCGACCCGCGCGGACACCTTGCCCTTGAATTTGTCAAACTGGCTTATCGCACAGGGGTACGATGGACGCTGGTCGAAAACGTCCCTGGTCTTTTGTCCAGCGGGGCCGGAAAAGATTTTGCCAGCTTCCTATCGCTCCTGTGCGGATGGGAAGTCGAAGTCCCCGAAGGCGGCTGGCGCAAGTGTGGAATCGTCGTGCCTGCACCGGGATGCTTTGGTGTGGCGTGGAGAATTATTGACGCTCAGTATACCCGAGTTCCCGAATTTCCGAGGGCGGTCCCGCAGCGAAGGAGACGTCTCTTCATTGTCGGATATCTTGATTCGTGGCTCTATCCCGCAACGGTACTATTTGACGGCGAAATGCGCGGAGGGGATACTCCGCCGCGCCGAACGAAGAGGCAAGCCACTTCCGCCCGTTCTGAAAGCGGCGTTGGAGCGTCAGGCGAAATCATCGAAGCAGAGTGGTGGGATGGCAGCGACCAAGCCGGAACCCTGACCGGGACGAGCAACAATCAGCTGATGCCGGACAAAGGACGGCTCCAGTGCGTGATCGAGCCTCCTGTCGAGTGTATTGACACCAGACAAGTTGAGGTTCAGGAAACCGAGCTTGCACCGACGCTGATCGCCACGGACTACAAAGGCGGCAAGGCTGTCGGAATCGGACGCGATGTGTTCAATCAAGGGCAGAATGCCAAATACGGCATGAGTCTTTCGGAAGATGTTCAGCCCACGCTGACAGCCAAAGGTCCCGGAGCCGTCTGCTTCGAAAACCATCCGTCCGATGCGAGACTGAAGGAAGTTCGGGTCTCCCCGACCGTGATGAGCCGTTGGGGAACAGGCGGCAATCAAACTCCGCTCGTGATGGACGATGTTCAGGAGAAGGACGTCGCCCCTACGCTCATGGCCTCCATGTATGGAAAGAACACGATGGAGGACTGCGACAAATATATGGTCGAAGGCAAGCCTGTCGGCTTCATCAAGAATGATGCCGGAGGCGAACAGCAGGGCTTCTGGGGAGACACATTCCCGACGCTCAGGAGCGGTGCTCTTCCCGCGGTCGCATACAACGTCACGTTCTGCGATGCCAACGGAACACGGAAAGACCGACCGAACGGCGGGCTGTATGTGACCGAGGCCGATGCGGGAAAGACCGTGACGGCAGGCGGTCCGAATGCGGAAATGGTCGTCATCGACTCCGCCGAGTGTGTTCCTCTTGATTTAAGGAACGCGACGCGCGATCCAAATAAGAAAGATGAGCAGAACCGGCAGGGCGTCGGCGTGGGCGAGGATGGTGCTCCGATGAACACGATTACCTCCGCATCCGTCCCCGGCGTCGGCTGGCAGGCGACCGTACGCAAGCTCCTCCCAGTCGAGTGTGAGCGTCTGATGGGCTTCCCCGACAACCACACTCGTATCGCGTGGAAGGGAAAGCCGGAAGAGGAATGCCCGGACGCTCCGAGGTATAAGGCCTGCGGAAATTCGATGTGCGTGAACGTGATGGCGTGGATCGGGCATCGGATTCAGGCCGTCGAGGAAAGTATAGCATCACGTGATGCTATACCCAAAACAGGAGATCAGACATGACCGAACACGAAAAAATCACCGAAACTATCGTCAAGAACGCGGCCGGTCCGAAGTCCGCCGAGGTTGACGGGCAGCGCGTTGAACAGCATACCCTGACCGAACAGATCGCTGCCGACAAATACCTTGCATCCAAAGATGCGGTGAAGCGCCGCGGGAGCGGGCTGAAATTCTCGAAGATGACACACTCGGGGGCTGTGTAATGCTGGAGGTGCTGAAGAACTTTTTCCGCACCTCGAAGCCACAACAGGAACAACACTTTCATCGCCCGATCCGGGCGAGGTTCGATGCCGCGCAGACCACGCGGGACAATGCGAAGCACTGGGCGTATGCCGACCAGCTCTCCGCCGACATGGAAGCCTCGCCGGAGGTCCGACGTACCCTGCGTATGCGTTCGCGTTACGAGGTGGCGAACAACAGCTATGCGCGAGGGCTCGTCCAGATGCTCGCGAACGACACCATCGGCACGGGTCCGAGGCTGCAGATGCTCTCTTCGGATGAAACGTTCAACGATGAGGTCGAGCGGGCGTTCATGAGGTGGGCGGAAGCCGTCAGGCTTGCCCCGAAACTCCGAACAATGCGGATGGCACGATGCCAGGACGGAGAAGCTTTCGCTGTCCTTGCGACAAATCCGAAAGTCCGCAGCCCCGTCAAGCTGGACCTCATGTTGATCGAGGCCGACCGGGTGTCTGGCGGCATAAAGCTCCTGGATGACGGGCAGTCTGTGGACGGCATCACGTTCGACGAGTGGGGAAACCCGACCTCGTACCGGGTGCTGAAATACCATCCGGGCGATGTGCGGTTCGCCACGGGCGACGAGGCCGTCGAGGTTCCCGCCGAGTGGATGATCCACATCTTCCGGCAGGACAGGCCCGGACTTCATCGCGGTGTGCCGGAGCTGACCTCGGCGCTGCCTTTGTTCGCGCAGCTTCGTCGGTACAACCTCGCCGTCCTGAGCGCAGCCGAGGCGGCCGCCGATTTCGCCGCCATCCTCTATACGGATGCGCCGCCGAACGGAGAGGCAGATGAAGTCGAACCGATGGACATCATTCCGCTCGAACGTAATATGATGCTCACCGTGCCCTCGGGCTGGAAGATGGATCAGCTCGACCCGAAGCAACCTGCGGCAAACCACGCGGAATTTGTCAAAATCATCCTGAGCGAGATCGCCAGATGCGCCGTCACGACATACGGGACTCTCGCGGGCGACTACAGCGGACACAACTATGCCTCAGGCCGCCTCGACAACCAGATCTACCACAAAAGCATCCTGGTCGACAGGTCCTTCTGGGAAACCGAGGTGCTGAACAGAATCTTCGAGGCGTGGTTCAGGGAATATCTCCTGACCGAAAATCTTGTTCCGCTTGAGGAAAACCACACTTGGTTTTGGGACGGCTTCCCGCATGTGGATCCGAACAAGGAGGCCACGGCACAGGAGCGCCGCCTTGCAAACCTCACGACGACGCTCGCCGCCGAGTGCGCGAAAGACGGTCGGGACTATCTCGGCGTCCTGCAGCAGAGGGCGAAGGAGATCAAGCTGATGAAATCTCTGGGGATTCCGATCCCAGGTGAGAACGTGAAAGAACAAAACAACGCCTCAGAACCGGGAGAGTCCGGCGAGGAAGAAACTCAAACAAACGAGGTTACATGAACGAATTTACCCTGATTGAAGCTGCCGGAGGCGCTCGACCGAAAATTGTCGGTACCGCGTACTCCGGGGGCAAGATGTCCCTGCCGGGCTGGAAGAACCCGGTGGTCGTCGATCTGAGCGGAATGGAGCTGCCGGAATCCGTGCCTCTGCTCGCGAACCACGAAAACCGGACGAGTGCCCGTATCGGCATGGTGTCCGCAAGCGTGAAAAACAATGTGCTCGAAATCTCCGGCGAAATCATCTCCGAAGGTTCGGAAGCCGCCGATATCGTAGCGCAGAGTAAGGCGGGAGCAGACTGGCAGCTCAGTATCGGAGCCGACGTGAAGGAATGCGAGCTCGTCCGAGGTAAACGCGAGGTCAACGGGCAGGCCATCGATGGTCCATTCTACCACATTCGCAAGTCCGCTCTCCGTGAAGTGAGCGTCGTCGCTGTTGGAGCCGACGCCCACACGAGCATGAAAGTCACCGCAAAATTCGATCTTACAAACCCTAACCCCGAAGAGGAAGGAGACAAAGATAACATGAACGAAAACAAAGATGTTGAAGCCAAGGCTGACGTCAAGCCTGAGGTCAAGCCCGAGGTCAAGCCCGAAGCGAAGCCGGAAGCCAAGCCGGAAATCAAGGCCGAAGCGAAGCCCGAAATTCAGGCGGCCCAGCCCGAAGTCAAGCCCGAACCTGCTCCTATCGACGTGGCCGCTGCTGCCCGCGATGCCGCCGCTGCCGCGGTCAAGGCCGAACGCGAGCGCGTCGCGGCAATTCGCGCCATTTGCGACGGCGAGTTCCCCGAAATTGAGAAGGATGCCATCAGCTCCGGCTGGACTCCCGAAGTCGTGACGAAAAAGGTGCTCGAAACCATCCGCGCCGAACGGCCTGCCGCCAACGTCCACATCTCGGTGAAGACCGAGCCGGAAGGCGACAGCCTCCGCAAGACCATCGAAGCGGCCATGTGCCTCCGTTGCGGCATCTCCGCCGACGACCTCGAAAAGTCCTACGACGGCAAGACCATCGAGGCGGGCATGCGCGAAATGGATATGCCCCTCAAACAGCTCCTCGTCGAATGCATGAAGCTGGACGGCATCCCGTATGGTCGTGGCTTCGACAACGAGACCATCCGTGCCGCATTCTCCAGTGTGTCCCTGCCGGGCATCCTGAGCAACGTCGCGAACAAAAAGCTTCTGAAGAGCTTCGAATCGCAGCCGATCATCGCGACCAAGCTGTGTTCCACCGGCGACCTCAACGACTTCAAAGAGAACGACAGATTCCGTCTGACCGACGTCGGCGACCTGCTTCCGGTCGGCGCTGACGGCGAGATCAAGGATGGCGGCGTCACCGAAGAAGCGGCCAAGAATCAGCTCGAAACCTACGGCAAGAAGTTCTGTTTGACCAGAAAAATGATCATCAACGACGACCTCGGAGCCTTTATGAAGGTTCCGGTGGCGATGGGCAACAGGGCCGCTCGCCTGATCGACCAGCTGTTCTTCTCCCGTTTGCTGAAAAATCCTGTGCAGCTTGACGGCAAGGCTCTGTTCAGCGCCGCTCACAAGAATCTGCTCACCGGCGCAACGAGCGCACTGTCTTCCGACAGTCTGAAGAAAGCCATCCAGCTGTTTTTGGATCAGGTGGACGCGGACGGTCAGCCGGTCAGTGTCGAACCGAAGTTCCTGCTCGTCCCGACCGCCCTCAAGCACCTCGCCATCGAGCTCACCCGCGGTGCCACCCTCATCACCGCTGGCGGCGCCGACAACGTTGTCCGTCCTGCCCTGAACATCCTCGCGGATGAAAACCTGCAGGTTGTCAGCTCCCCGTACCTCGCCAACAGCGCCTACGAAGGAGCCTCCTCCACGGCATGGTATCTCTTCGGTGATCCCCGCCAGGTCGACACCTGGGAGATTGGCTACCTCAAGGGCAAGCGCACTCCGACCGTAGAACGCGGCGAAACCGATTTCAACACCTTGGGCATGTGGTTCAGGGTCTATTTCGATCTCGGCGTCAGGGAACAGGAACACCGCGGCATGGTCAAGTCCGCTGGCGCGGCTGGCTGATGACCGCCGGAGGCGGGACAACTCCCGCCTCCGCACTTCAACTTGAACTCAAACAGGAGAAACATCATGATTGCACGTTATGTTCAGAAAGGCGAGAACATCGACTTCCGCCCGACCGAGAATGTCAAGGCCGGAACCATTTTTCCGTTCAACGGTTTTGTCGGCATCACCCGCCTCGACATCCGAGCCGGTGAGCTCGGCGCTCTCGCCGTGTCCGGTGTCTTCGAAACGCCGAAGGCGGATGAAGCCATCGACGTCGGCGATCCAGTCTACTGGGACGAGGCGAACGAAGTCGCCACGAAGCAGAAGACCGACATCTACCTCGGCACTGCCGTCTACAATGCTCAGGCGAGCGCGGAATTCGTCTACTTCCTGCTCAATTCCGGGGCAAAGGGCGGCTCTGCAGGCGGTTCCGGCAGCTCTGCCGGTGAGGCCATCGCCGACCTCGGTGCGCTCACCAGCGACTCCGGGTGCGCCGAGTCCATGACGACCCTCCGGGAAAAGATCAACGCAATCCTCTCTGCCCTTCGTTCCGCGAACATCATCGCGGCCAGTTAAGCACAATGGGACTGCTGGAAGAAGGCCAACTCTGGTTGACGTCCCAGCGGAATGCCTGGCTCTCCGTCCCTGTGGAGTATCTTCGCAGGGACGGGGAGAGGCTCCGTGTTCATGCAACGCTCGGCCGGACGCTCTTCAAGGTCGAAAACTCCTACGGAACCACCATTCACGTCTATTCCCGTGACTTCCTGATTCCGGTCGAGGTCCTGCCGAAAGAGCCGCAGTCAGGAGACAAGATTTTCTACGACGGCGTCGAGTACGAGGTGCTGGCACCGCAGAACGAGCCGGTCTGGCGTTGGAGCGGGACGATACACCAGGTAAGACGAATCCACACGAAGGAGATCGGAAAGATATGAACGAAAACAAAGACAACGTGCCGGACACCCGCGACCTCTGGCACGAGGTAAACCAGGCTCGGCTGGATATCGCGGAACTCCGGGGGATGCTGAACATGCACTTCGGCAGCGGTCAGCACCATTTCCCACCTTGCAAGCCCGCAGCCGAGTTGCAGAAGACGATGCTTTCCACGCTCGCCGCAGCTGTTATCGCGCTGATCGCGGCAATGGGGAACATCTTCATGGAGCTGATGCGGAGATGATCGACAATATGGACTGTCTGGTTTTGAGCGAGGCGGTCGCCGCGTCGCTCGACGACTGGCATGCGAAGCCCGTGCTTGCCCCCGAATTCACACTGCGTGAAATCGAAGAGCTGAAGGTCGTCGTTGTCCCCGTGGAACTGACCTACAAGAACATCACGAGGGCGCTCAAGGAACGCACGGTCAAGCTGCAGATTGGCTTCATGAAGCGGGCGAAAGACGAGGAGCTGGACGAGCTCCTAGCGACCATCGAGAAGCTCGGAATGAGCTTCCTGAACAAGGAATTCTGCGGCGCGAAGTGTGTGGCGGTCGGATTCAATCCGATCTACTCCGCCGACGACCTCAGGGAACGACATCAGTTCACGAGCGTCATTGAGCTCGTGTTCAGGGACACCTGCAGACGGCAGGAGCCATAAAAAAAGCTCCGAACCGAAGTCCGGAGCGAGGAACCTTCAAAGGAGAAAGGCGGGGATTACTTCTTGAAAGCATCCCAGTCAGCCTTCTTGACGAAAGCGGTCAGATTGCGGCCGTCCTTCGTGAGGGCCTTGAACGCATAACGGGTGGCCGTGCCCTTGCCGTATTTGACCTTGGCAGTGACTTCGGCTTGGACTTTCTTTTTCGCTTTGACGTCGTAGAAGCTGTGTTTCATATTAAGCACTCCTCCATAGGGTTGAGGTTAAGGGTTATCTAAATATAACCTCGAATCCACCTCGTGTCAAGCGAAAAAAGTTATTTTCTCGCAAAAATTCAAGGATTTACGCCAAAATGTCTGCAAAAATGCGCTTCGAGTTCGATTCGAGGCGGCTTCTGGGGGCAGTCAACAAGGCAAACTTGGCATCCTTGCGGAGGGCTGGCGCGTATGTCCGGAAAGCGGCTCGGAATGCCGTCTTTAAATCAAAACGCGCCTCCGAAAAGGGAACGCCTCCGCACACTCGACGCGGACTGTTGAAACGCTCGATTCTGTTCGGCGTGGATAAAAGCCGGATGAGTGTGGTCATCGGTCCCGCCAAGAAGTTCATCGGCGTGTCCATGACCGCCCACGAATTCGGCGGAATGTACCGCAGACGCCGCTACCCGAAACGTCCCCTCATGGGACCCACTTTGAACAAAACCGCGCCTCAGCTTCCGAAGCTGTGGGAAAACGCGGTCAAGAAACAATGAAAGGATCTATCTATGGCCATCAAACTTGGTCTTGATGCAAAACTGTTCCGCGGTACTGCCGGAACCCAGGGGACGATTGAGGTCACCAACGTGAAGGACGTTTCCCTCTCCCTGGAATCCGGCGAAGCGGATGTCACGACCCGAAAAGCCAAGGGCTGGAAATTGAGCGTCGCCACCCTCAAGGAAGCCTCGCTCGAAATCACGATCCTCTACGACACCGAGGACGAAGACTTCCTCGCGTTCAAGGAGGCTTACTTCTCGAACACGCCGATCTCGCTGTTCGTGACGGACGGCGATACCACGGCACACGGACTGGATGCCGATTTCTCGGTTACGGGCTTCACGGTGGATCAGCCTTTGGAAGAAGCGGTAACTGTCAAGGTCACCGCGAAGCCCACCGCGTCCGACCGGGCTCCGGTCTGGGTGTGAGGTGAACAATGAAATCCTTTACCGACAATAAGGGGCGCACCTGGACACTTGAAGTGACCGTGGCGACCGTCAAACGTGTTCGCGCTCTGTGCAAGGTCGACCTCAACAGCATCGTGGAACTCGACAAGAACAACAAGCCGTCCGCCGAACTGCTCGAACGTCTCTCCTCCGACCCCGTCCTGCTCGTGGATGTTCTTTATGCCGTCTGCAAGCCACAGGCCGACAAGCAGAACATCACGGATGAGGACTTCGGGGAATCCATGGCCGGAGACGCCATCGAACATGCGACCACCGCACTTCTGGAGGAAGTCATCGATTTTTTCCCGGAGGCGAAGCGGCTCGTGATGCGGAAGATTCTGTCCGCCAGCCGCAAGTTCAGCGAAGCCGCAAGGAAGAAACTGGAGGCCGAGTTGAACGGAGAGTTCGAGAGCCGGGTGGTCTCCGAGCTGGATCGGTTGACCGGCTCATCTGGGACTGTGCCGGAATCTGCGGAGTAGACCCGAACGGATTCACTCTCCGCGAGCTCGTCCGGATGACGGAAGCCCGCGGCAGGTTCGAGTGGGGGCAGACAGCTTCGCTGATGGCTCTGATCGCCAATGTTCTTCGTGATCCGAAGAAAAGCAGGACCGTGAAGCCGAGCGACTTCAATCCGTACAACATAAAACAGAAAACGAAAGCGCCAGTCAGCATCCTGCGGGACATCT
>Ga0265298_10005587_pt1 | contig 15714 bp, 13 predicted proteins | sample AusTroGonzalo_MG_3_FD_193486 | JGI IMG/M metagenome (GOLD analysis project Ga0265298, IMG submission 193486) | Bovine rumen microbial communities from tropical cattle in Woodstock, Queensland, Australia - Gonzalo_01 | ecosystem: Host-associated > Mammals > Digestive system > Stomach > Rumen ... | reverse complement strand
TTTATTTTACTATCATCTTTTTTCCGCGAGCGATATAGACACCAGGATCCATCCGACCTTGAACCTTGCGCCCTTGCAGATCGTAAATCTGGTCGGTATCATCGTTCTCATTCCATCTGGCATCATTTATCCCTGTCGACTCATCAGGAGAGATTGTGAATCTGATGCTGCCCGACTCCGAGTCCTCTGTGATATCAGTGAGCATGAAACCAACTGGCTTTGGGGTATCGTCATGATAGAAACAATAATTGGGCAACGCCATCTGGTCGTTAAGCGACGTCACCTCATTAAGGCCAGGGAAGGGAGATGATGCAATACTTTCCTGCCATTCTTCTTTCGTATACGTCTTGCCATTACCACGCAGATAACTACTGATTAAAAGACCGCCTGCTGGTACGACAGCCACAGCGGGGTGACCAGGATTATTGTTAGGAGAATCGCTCATCATGACGCTTTCATAGGGATAGTCGACATGATAAACCAGCAGTCCATGACCATCTGCATTTCGGTTGAGTCCGCGTTGCTGAATGTTCTCCATCACGATATAGTCGCGATCATTATCGCTATTCACCAATTTATAGGCCTTACCACCTTCTATCAAAGGAAGGATGTCGCCTATTTGGCATGATCCGTCTTCCATCATACTGCCGACATCTTCTATCTCCGTCCACCCCATCGTTTCCTGTTCCCAGGCCGTATAGGCAGAGGGTGCAAAACTATTATAATTATAAAGTCCATAGTCCATAATACTCCAACTCTCCATGCCTTGGTTGTTGACGTATGCTGTCGACTTGGTCGCGTAAAGGTCGGGCAGTCCCATGCAGTGGGAGAACTCGTGGATAAAAACGCCTGTGCCATTGATGTAGGTAGGGCGTTCGGGATGAAAGAGTTCTGGACTACAGTTGAAACGAGTGATGCGCAGATTATCGTTCAATTTCAGGTTCTTACTGGATGCCTTGGCCCAAATCGTGCTGTCAGCACCACCTTGGTTCTGTCCGTAGCCTGCAAAGATGACACACACCAGTTCGATATTGCCGTCCTTGTCATTGTCGTAGACAGACCAGTCGCTCACCAGATCCCTTGCCTGATCCATAGCATCCTGACAGAATTCCGTGAAATTATCATCAGAACCATTATTCTTTTTGCCACCATAATAGGCCATTTTCTGGGGCAGGGTGACAGGTCCTACGATATCAAACTGTGGCGAGAACAAATCATGACTACAGTTTTCAAAATACTGGCGCACACTGGCTATATTCAACTGGTTCATATTGCCAAGATTTACCTGTTTTTCGCCATTCAGATATTGATTGAAGGCCCTTACAGGATCGTTAACGGTGAAGCCCAAATCCTGAAAGGCGGCCAAGATGGTCAAAACACGCGGACTGCCCGAATGGGGCAGATACCTCCCTTCGCCAATGGTGACAGCACGGCGAGACGAAGCCGTCTTCCTGCCCTGTTCATGGAAAAGGGCACGACGTGCTACCTGTTGGCTGACGACAGCCTGCTCCCGACTGTCACGCTGTGCTGGTTCATGAGCCAATACATCAGTAGCCAATAAACGACCCTCTTCATCTATCTGGGCAATGCAGTAGCCCTTGGCAGTAGACACGACAAGAGCACCATCGGTTGTAGCCGTCCAATGAAACCATTCGTCGCCAAACTGTTCGATAGTCAGCAACGTACCATCGGCCTGCTTCACCTTAAAAGGACCTCTCAGCGCTGGTGCAGCCTCAACACCAACCGCAAATATGCAACAGCATAAAGCCAAAAACAAGAATCTTCTAATCATCGTTAGTAATTTGTGGGCAAAGATAGGCTTTTTCCTTGATAATTACAAATATCGGAACGGTTTTTTCTTGATATCGCTCATAATCCACAGTTTTTTTATACTTTTGCAGCATAAAAAACAAAAACTATGTGGATGCTGATTTTTACACTATTGCCATTAACGGCACTCGCCTATATCGGCTGGCACGTCTGGTGTCTGCTGCCGCTCAGTTGGATATGGAAGGTACTGATTCTGGCCCTGATGACAGGCGCCTTCATGCTGTTGTTTGCAAACTTCACGCGTTCTACCGATCGGATGCCTATGCCGTTGGCTATTGCAGCCTACGAAATCGGCACATCGAGCCTCATCATTCTGCTCTATCTGTTCATGTTGTTTCTGGTGCTCGACCTCGGAAGACTTTTCCACTTGGTACCTCGCACCTTATTATATCATAACTGGTGGACGGCTGGAGGCATCACCGTTGGCATGTTCGTTCTCTTCCTCTATGGCTACCTGCATTATCAGCACAAGCATCGCGAGGAGTTGCAGTTGACTACACAGAAACAGATCAGCAAACCTGTGAAGATTGTGGCGATGAGCGACCTGCATATCGGCTATCACAACCGTCGCAGCGAGTTGCACCGTTGGGTGGAGATGATCAATACCGAACAGCCTGACCTGATTCTCATTGCAGGCGACATCATCGACGGTAGCATGCGACCCGTGATCGAACAGCAGATGCACAAGGAGTTCCAACTTCTGAAAGCGCCCGTCTATGCCTGCATCGGCAACCACGAATACTACAGCGGAGAGCCGCGCGCCCGACAGTTCTATCAGGATGCAGGCATCCACTTGTTACAGGACTCCTGTGTCACCGTTGGCGACCTCTGCATCATCGGACGCGATGATCGCAGCAATTTTCACCGCGATTCGTTAGAGATTCTGATGAACAAGGCCGACCGTTCAAAATACTGTATTCTGCTCGATCACCAGCCTTATCATCTGGATCAGGCAGAGCGCCAGCAGATTGACTTCCAGTTCAGCGGCCACACCCATCACGGACAAGTATGGCCCATTTCCTGGATCACAGAGCATGTCTATGAGTGCGCCTTCGGTTCTCACCAGCGAGGCCGCACCCATTATTATGTCACCAGCGGAATCGGTCTCTGGGGCGGCAAGTTCCGCATCGGCACCCGCTCAGAGTATGTCGTCATCACGCTGACGAACTAAAACGTCAGATGCTTAGAGGCTGAAGAAATCAAAGAAATACATCACTGCGGCCTGACGCGGACTTGAGAGGTTCTCCACCTTTCCGATGATAGAACCGTTCTTGCGGATATTGCCGTTTGACTCAATCTTACCGACAATGCTGCCCTTGATGCGCACATCACCATTATTCTCCACCTTGCCGATGATGGAGCCACGCTTACGGATATCACCATTTGACTCGATCTTACCCTCGATGGAGCCATTGACCCTGATGTCACCGTTTGCTTCAAACCGGCCCTTGATCGAGCCATTGATACGCACATCGCCATTGGCCTCAATCTTGCCAACGATGGAACCACCCAATCTCAGCGTCTGCACATTTGCTGCACTTGCCTGAACACACACGCCCAGCAACAGCATCACCACCATTGCCAGTCTTACCATCAATCTGTTTTCCTGTTTCATTGTTTTCGTTATTAACCTATTAATTTAAATATCTGCTTATCGGAGGCGTTGGGGAGAATCGCCTTGAAATGGGCGAAGAGACGCTCGAAGGATTCCTCAGGACTACGCGAACATTGGCAGGATTCGCGTCCATGCAGTTGTTCGGGGGTCGTCAGCAGGGCCCAACCCCAGCCATATTCCCGACCATGTTTGTCCGTGGGATAGACGAAATCTTCCGTGATGACACGACACGCCATCTGCAGACGAGTGACATAGCCATCAAACCGACTCCGCATCTTGGGCCCGTTAAATCCACAGGCCGCGCGCAGTTCGCGTGTGATTAGAGACCCCTGTTCCTGCAAAGTGAACAACACCGTCTCTTCGATGGAACCCTCCGTTGGCACAGGATGCTGATGGCGACGATAGTTACAGAAGTCCGGCCACCACTCGCGACTGACGAAACCTGCCTTTCCAGCGAAGAACTTACCATAGACGCAGTTGCCCTCCGTGATAATCGGCCCTTTCCACTTCCACAGCGGCCAGTCCCATCCACCATCAGGCAGCATCACATAATGGCAGTCGTCAGCCACCATCTCCTCAGCCGAATAACCTCGGATACCACTGTCCAACAGCGGTAGGAACCCCATCTCCTGAATCGCCTCCATCAGTTGGGCGCTGTTGTATATCTCACGCTGCTTCATCGTCATGTCAGTTTTCATTTCTCTATCAGCCAGTACTCCATGTGCTTGGTCGTTCGCTTACTCTTGAAGTTGAATTGAATGTCGTTGAGGGCAGAGCCGATTTTATGGAACGGCGTCTCTGGATCGAAGTTGGGATAGCGCTGGGTGAGCAGGGCACTGATGTCGCCCAAACTCCACCACTTGGCCTGTTCTGTCTCGCGAGGCCGACGGAAGGTCTCGCCAATCATCTCCACCAGATCGTTCAGTTTTTGGAAAGGCTCGTTTTCTGCAATCAACGTATTGATCTCATCGTTATCCAGCCAGAAGCGCTCTCCTTTATTAAAGAGGTGGAGAGCCTGGGCGAACAATTGCCCATGCTCGAGATTATCCTCGAAATTGATGTTGCCTGTCACGCCCACACAGACGAAACGACGGCTTCCCGTAGGATCGACAAGGGGCTTCAACTGGTTGGTCGTACCAATGAACGAGGTATATCGGCGATATTGCTTGATGGTCTTACCATAAGGCGGACGGAACTTGACATCGCTCGACGAAAGCAAGTATTTCAAAACAATCTGCTGCGAGTTGGTGGTCTTGTCAAACTCGTCGATATTGATGAGGGCGAAGGAAGTCAGCGCGATGTTCAGGTCGAACTCATTCTTGAAGTTGATCTTATCATTGTAGTAGTCGCGCAGTTCTGGTGGTAACAAAATCTTGCAGAAACGCGTCTTGCCACATCCCTGACGGCCAATCAACAATGGTGTTAATGCGTTGCCCGTCAACTGTTTATCACTCTCACGCCATTGCGCCACCATACCCACAAGCCAGAATCGGAGATACTTCTCCCAATGGGGCTGATTCGTTGGCACACGGGCAGCAAGGTCGGCGATATAGTCATAGCCGTTCCATTTGGGCAGTTTGTCGAGCCAGGTGTTCACAGGATCATACTGTTCGATGCGTGTTGAATCGATAAAACGGTTCACATCGCGATCCCAGGATTTCAGTCCTAACTCGGTGGCTCTCAGCGTCATATCATTGCGCACCTCCTCTGTCAAGGGTTTGAAGCGCTGGTCATCACAGAATTTCTCGCGATACTCAGCCACGCCCGTCAGCAGATTCTTGCGCAGTTCGTAGTTCGAATTGAGGAAAATCTCCGTTTTCATGGCTTGGATGGTATCCTCTGGCACGCTCTTTAGCGGACGGATCTTGTGTTTCCTGCGATAGTCCTCCTGCTCAGCCACGCTATAGACCGTCTGAAAAATCTTCTCCACCAGTAGTTTGTCGCGATTCAACACAGGGTGCAGCATCGTCAGCCCCTGTGCATGTGCCTTGGGGATGCCCTGATCCAGACACATCGAGGCAATCTGCATCAATAGCGTCGCTTCCTTATCCTCATCGGGCAATTCAAAATAGTGCCCCATTACCGTCTCCACGATGAAAGTCCAGTTCAGGTGATAAGTTCTGGTAACGGTTCGGCCTGGCATCAGATGGTCCTCTTCGAGGCTAATCACCACAGGCTGAGGCAGTTCGTGACTTTCGGCATCAGCATAGAACGTCCGAGCCTCAGCCTTGAAACCCGCTTCGGGGTCAGCACTCATATAGACTGTCCGATCGAGACGAGGCTCCAGAAACTGGATGTCAAAGCCAAACTGGTTCTGATAGGCCGCTCTCGCCGTATTATATAGATTTAGGTGAAACTGACGGATATCCGATTCTTCTTTTGGCAGTCCACCTCCATACAATTCCCCTCGACACACAATCTTCACGCTTCTACCCGATCCACCAAGGAAACACAACATCGTCTCAGGCAGTTTCTTTGCCAGATTCCTGATTTCAACCGCTTTCTCATAAGTTGGCAAGTCATTGACTTCCAAAACAATGAGGCCATTGTACGCAATCATCTGCCACAGACCTCTCCGTTTCATGTAGTCAGCAGCGAAACAGATTCTGGGCAGTTTGATACCACCCTCCCATTGCGTAGAGATCTGACCATCTGGCAAGCGATGTGGGTTCATCAGATGATACACCTCACGCGTATGCCTAACCATGTTCTCTATTATACCGTTTTTGATAGCATTCGCCATAGCAGCGATTTCTACACGATTGATAACCTCTCTTTTTCCGTCTTTTTTCAGTAATGTTACGTTCATAAGGGTTTTGTCATTCATTTGATGCAGCAAAGATACTATATATTATCGAAAATAACAAATAAAATCTGCCAAATTACAGATTATGCCTACATGCCTACATAAAATTGCCAGGAACACCCTTAAATACACAAATATATTATCATTTAAGCCTACACGAATCATACATAATACCTACATGATACCTACACACCATCAAGTCCCCTATCAAGCAAAATCCAGATAACCGCTCTGCATATTTCCCTACGAATATAAAAACAAAATTCTCTAGAGAATTTAACGCTTACTCCGTATCTCTACAATCGTTAGTACGTATCTAAGCAAAAAATTCTCTAGAGAATTTTATTACTATCCTAAACTTCAAAACTTGCGAGGCCGTATCTTCAAATCCGCTAGCCCCCTATACAGACTTTAAGAAGCACTCGTATTAGTCAAATATCTGCCAAATTCATGTAGGCATCATGTAGGCATTATGTATGATTTATGCATGCACAAATAATACATATTTTTCTGTGTCACAACAGTTTATACAACAACCATGTAGGCATGTAGGTAAGTTAATATATTATAGAAGAAAAACTAATAGGCATTTTTATCTTTCGTTACGAGCCCTTTAACCGTAAGCCAAAGAATACGGAAGTCCAACCAGATGCTCCAGTGTTCGATATACCAGATATCACGTCTTACGCGCTCTTCCATCTGCCATAATTCTTTCGTCTCACCACGAAAGCCCGTTGTCTGTGCCCAACCCGTCATACCTGGCTTTACAAAATGACGGACCATGTATTTGTCTATCAACTTCGAATACATCTCCGTATGGGCAATCATGTGTGGCCTTGGGCCTACGATGCTCATATTCCCCTTCAGCACGTTCCACGCCTGAGGCAGTTCGTCAATATTTGTTTTCCGCATCAGATTACCGAAAGGGAACTTCCTCTTATCATCCTTCGTGGCCTGCAATTTGTCCGCCTCCTGATTCACGTGCATCGAGCGGAACTTATAAATCATGAATGACTTGCCATCCAAACCAGTTCGAAGTTGTTTGAAGAAAAGCGGCCCTGGACTCTGTATTTTTATAATAATGTATACGATGGGTAATATCAGTCCCGTCACCAACAGCATCCCCAATGATGCCATGATATCAAAAAGCCGCTTGACCGCTCTGTTCAAAGGTATCTGCAAAGGACTTCGATGCGATGTATAGACCTCGATATCAGAGATAAACTCCAGCTTCATTTCAAGTTGGATCGACTCCACCGATAACGGGACATAATGGAACTGCACCATATGCTGATCACAGAAACGCGACAAACGATGGATAATATCACGGTCTCTAGTCGACAGACAGACAAACATCTCGTCGCCGATATTCAGTTGTTCCGGATGATTCAGATTCTCCAACAGGTATTGTATTTGCTCATCCCCGTATTGTCCTATCATCCGATAGCCGGTTGTGGGGTCATTCAGCAGATGCTTCGTAACCCTTTGAATCTCAGGATCAGAGCCTACGAAAGTTACGGTTCTCGAATTACCGCCCCTTTCCCGATACCATTTGACGGCAGTTCTTTCCAGAAGTCTTTTCAGCGTAAACAACGCAAAACAGACAGTTCCCGCCCCTACAAGAAGCCAGCCCACAGGCAATCTAAGGTCCACCACTTTCATCAGCAGATAGGCCATCACTGTCTGCGTCATTGTCAGCAGTACAATCCGTCTCAGCACTTCCCCACCCGATACCACTCGTTCATGGATGATTATATGGAAATACCATTCACCTATCATCAATGCCACGTTGCAGTTCAGCATGAAGATCCGGATTTGCGTCCAACTCCATCCGCCCATCCTCGGATGCCAAAGAGCAAACACAATCAGCACCAGATTCAGCACGACGAAGTCGCCAACGACGACGCCCCACTTAATCAATGAATTCGTCTTATTATTCCTAATCATAAGTATTTCTCCATCAATACATTCTTGAGGAAAAGGCCGTTCCCTATCAGGTACCTTCGCCACATACGCTTTGGTTCTTTGATTAATCTGTAAAACCACTCCAATGAATGGTTCTGCATCCACTTGGGAGCACGCTTGGCCGTACCTGCATAAAAATCAAACACAGCCCCTATCGTCCCAACGTGGCAATGTATATTCAACTCATTCCAGTGCCGATAGGCCCACTTTTCCTGTTTAGGGGCCGTCATGCCAATCCACAGCAGATCCGGATTCGCACGATTAATGGCACCAGTAATTAGAGCATCATCATCTTCTGAGAACTCCGTTTTATAAGGAGGCGAATAAGTCACGACCTCCAAGTTCGGATAGTCGATGGCTGCCCTCTCCTTGATCTTTTCCAAGACCATCTCTGACGAGCCCATAAACATCACCCGTCTTTTTTCATCTTTGGAATTAAGTCGCTTCATCTCAAACTCGAACAAGTCCCAGCCTGCTATTCGCTCACTGGGGCGTGATTTAGCCTTTAACCATCTGCACGCCTTCACTATTGAGGCTCCGTCAGGAATTAGGTAGTCACCTTTCATCAGGGCCTCAGCAAACAAATCATCTTTCTGGGCCACATTAAATGAATGGGCATTGATGGTATTGATCAACACCTTACCCTCAGGGATATCCTTAAGAACCGCTTTCGATTCAACAATTATCAGGTCGGATAATCTCATTTTACTGATTTAAGAATGCCTGAGAGCCTTTCTTCAAAGGTCTGAAGCGTAAAATGCTCATGGTATCTTCTATATCCTTTTTGTCCCATCTCCACACGAAGTGACTGATCCTTCATTAAAAGCATCAACTGATCTGCCAGATCCTCAGGGCTCTGTTTCTCACAGATATACCCATTCTCCCCATCCTCGACAATATCGGGAATTCCTCCCTCATTCGTTGTTACAACAGGCAAGCCATTCTGCATAGCCTCCAGCAGAACCAACGGGAAACATTCGTTATTATAATAGGTGGGGAACACAAACACATCAGCATTCATCAAGTATTGATATTTCTCTTCTCCATAACGTCTACCATGATAAATAACTAAGTCCTTTAAGCCTCTATTCCTTACCTCCTCATCGAAACGATTCGTATCTATCTCAGCCGTTTCTGCCCCTACAAAGTCACAGACAAAGAGGGCTCCCCTCTCCTTCAGCATCTTCAAGGCATCAAGCAATACAAGTATACCCTTTTCTATCAACAGATTACTCAAAAAAAGTATATGCGGTATAGAATTGACAGCCTTTTCAATCTTTGCGACTTCACCATTTCTTTCCGGAATGCCATTCGGACAGATATACACATCCTCCCTATTCACATATTTCCGGATATCCGGATAGAGCATCTCTGACAACAGAATAACCTTCAAACCCCTGAAGAATCTCTTATACAAGAAATGGTCAAAGGGCCTATTCTGCCTTGCAGATACGCCCTTATTGTGATAATGCGCTACCACCTTGCACCCCATCTGCTTCAACATCATCACTACCACAAAATCCTTATAAAAGGGACCACCCTTTGCATTGGGCGTGATATACACGATCTGGGGTTGGAACACTTTTACCTGATGTCGTATCTTTCTAAGCAGTTTCCAGAAGGAGAAGACCTTATTGAACTTAAACTTACCGATATCCTCCAGTCCATTGGCTGTCGCCAAGTTGATATATTGGCAATCGAACTCAGAATTTATCAACTCCGAATCATGTATGTATTTCCCAATCATCGCCGCTCCATGTACAGGAGGTGGCATGTGTAGAATAAATAATATACGATTGCGGCTCATTCTTTAATGATAAGACGTTGATATTGTATTTCCATCACAACAGCCAAAAGCACAGAGACACTCAGGATATAACTGAGGGCAAACTGCATCATCTCAAGACCAGGATTGAGTGCGATGATAATTGTTTCATATATAAAAACAGCAAACATCCGCCATAAAAGGCTTTTCATCTTGCGGGTAGCCTGACGATAGGTTTTCACCACCACACGGATGAGTTGAACATTCAATGCCAAGAAAAGCAAGCCACCCAAGATGCCCATACGGTAGAACATATTCAGCAATGAAGAATGGTTGGCAACCAAATAAATGCCAGATTCCAGGCCACCCTCCACATTAGTGGTATACATATTAGAATTACTCACTTGATTAACGATATCCTTAGTCACGTATGCTGAACCAAAGCCAACTCCCGTGAAGCAAGTCTTTGACAAGGATCCTATTTCATTTATCCATACGTTCAGTCGCCACAGACTATTGGGATCACTCTCTATATAGACCATCATTATACCATACGATAAGAAGATACCAACAATGGCAACAAGCATGATTGTAACGATCTTTAAGGTTGTGTTCCGATTTAGGAAAGAAATGATGGTCTTCTCGAAAAACAGCAGAATCATCATAGCCAGGAAGCCCAGGATATATGCAGACTGTTCAAGATTAAGGAATAATGCTAATAACATAATCATCTTGCTCTGACATTTCCATGCTACGAGTGCGATGATTAATAGTAACAACCCTTTTACACACAAATCGGAATTAATCAAGAAGAGTAACAATCCAAATGGTATCAGAAGCCCCATCTTCAACCTATAGTAAGGCTTCAACAAGAAAATACCATAACTTAGCACAACAGGCAGGAAGAGTTCTGCAATAATAAAGAAATGACGAGGCAGATAGGCAACCTTATATCCCAAGCCCGGAATCCCCCATAATCGGGGTAAATTAAAGAAGGAAATGAGTAAATAGAAAGAGGCGAAGAGAACAAAGCATGCGAAAAGCACACTCAGCCGTCTTGTTTCCGTATTGATGGCGAGTAGACTTTGGGTCCTACTACATATACAACCTATATAGTAATATACAGCGTAGAAAATAAAGAGTATGAAGCCAACAGTCTCAATAGACTTTGGCAGATAGGAGAATAAACAAATAAACAGGATAAAATATGTAACTATTGCTTTCTCCATTTATTCAAAATCGTTATACTTTAAAATATAACGCCTCATAGTCCTTCTGCATCTTTTCGATGGCAAAAGTCTCTTTGACGTAATTATAAGCCTTCATACCCAGAGCCTCATAATCATATCGATCCAATTGGCCTAGAATCTCCAAATATTGTTCAACACTGTTATTTTGTACTTTCAAAGGCCAGTCTGCAGGTAATGTCTCATTAAGACCAGGACATGAATTTATAATCACAGGAACCTTGGCAAAAGAGGCTTCTATCGACATTAGTCCAAGCCCCTCAAAGTTAGAAGGCATCAACAGATAATCAAAAGAACCGACATAAGAAGACAGATGATATATCTTCTCATTGTAACGAACATGGTCTGTCTCTACCATCACCTCCTTTATCTTTCCCAAAAGACTTCCACTGCCAACAATCCAGAACACCATTTCCTGATGATCTTGGCTCCTCTTAATGATTTCTACCAATTCATCAACACCTTTCTGATATTCCAGTCTTCCCGCAAACAAAATATTGGTTTTCGAGTGATCCACATCCATAAAGGATTGCTGCTCAACCTCCATCAAGCCATTATATACCACAGGGGGCCTCTCACCATATTTCTCACAATAACGATCCCTGACAGAGAAACTGATAGCAATATTCGAATGATGACGGATGAAGAAGGGTTCAACATACCTCCCTATTCGACCCCATTGATCCCACAGCACCGTATTATGAATGGTACGAACATACCTCGTCTTTCTATAAAGCCACCCAAATAATTTGTTAAACAGAAATACACTTAAGTCAGGTATTTCTGTATGTGAATGGATAATGGCGGGTCTATATCTAAGAAACAGGAATATGAACCAGAAAGGGAATAAAACAATCCCCAATTTCTTATTGCTCACAAAAGAGCGATGATATTGGATGCCACAATCTACTAGATTCCTGATGAATTTATCGGAGAACTGCCCTCTTCCACGATCGACCTCAACTAGATGATATTCAAAGCCGGGATGAGAGGATTTGGCGATATTAACAGCAACCGTCTCTGCCCCTCCCAGATCAAAATGGGTAACGATATGGAAAACACGTTTCATCTACTAACCTATTTTCTTAAATGTATATGAGTATTTTAATAAAATATTCCTAAGAAATCGTTTTGCTCGCCTTTTAAAACTGAAAACTGTTCTCCAGCCATCATTGGGAGTATAATCTCCTCTCCAACTACCTAATGCCAAATGCTGACAATACGACTTCGAAAGATATTTCTGCCCACAGAAGTAATCAGAGGGATAGATAACCAATCCATCCTTACAGTATTGAATTGATTGCATCTTTGGATGCCAATCATATCCATATTCACGTGCAATAACAGCTTGTACATAAGGTAGTATCACATAATTATATCTAAGGCTCTGTGGAAGCTTTTCGTCCTTCGACTGTACAAAATGACGTTCTTCAAAATATCTCAGACAGTCTCTTATGAATTCTGAGCTAGGCTCTGCCCCCATACAATGAGATGAAAGATAATTAACCCATCGATCTTCTATAGGAAGCTGGTTTAAAGAATCTTCTTTGCCAATGAATACCTTGTTGCCCAACAAATCATCAAATGATTTATATATTATCACATCAGTATCCAAATAGATACCACCTTCAGAAAATAAGGCATATAATCGCACATAATCAGCAGCATATGCCCATTTTTTCACTGCCAATGCTTCTTTTAAGAATATGGAATCAATGTCTTTGATGGCATTTATATCCCATAAGCGAAATTCGTAACCTACGAGATTCCTTTTCCATGACGCCATGCAGTCTTTTATCATTTGCGGCATTTCTTCGCCACTAAACCATGTGTAATGTATTATCTTGGGTATCATTTTATTTCTTTTTCTTTGACAATATCAACGCTCTGGAATTACGCAGAAGCCGAAGCAATCTTAATCCGAAAGGAATTTTCTCTATCAAATATGTGAAACAGAGCTTCATTATAACCGTCCAGCAACCGTAATCCCACGCACTTTTCAAGAATTTTTTCATTAACATATCAAACTCCGGATAATATGGTCTATAAAGCATATATCGATTACAGAAGCCTTCCACATAAAAAACTAATTGGTTCTTCTCGTAATTTGATGTTAGATTAGAAAGTATCTCACGATATGTAATGACAAACGAACCACCTTGAGTTTTAACATCTGTCCCATTTACAATTGAGCCATGTCTCATAATATAGTAATACGTATCATCATCATAAACATACGCATGCTGCAAATGCTTTATCAGATTGAATGACCACAAATGATCTTCAAAGAGTAGTTTATCTCTGAATAACAGTTGATGATCGATGACAAATGATCTTTTTAGCAATTTGTTCCATACATTGATATGAATAGTTCGATACTTATAGTAATGCAGATTGGCAACGTCATTAGATAATATGTGCAATGGGGGATTCTTTTTAGTATTATCCACAGGAACAGCAACTGGACAATACACATAATTACCCTGAACCATCTCAACACTTTCATCCATAAGGATTGGGGCTATCAATGTTTCTATGCAGGTGGAAATAATCTCATCATCACTATCCATAAAATAGATATAATCACCTGTTATTAATGATATTCCGACATTTCTAGTTGCTGATAGCCCTTTGTTTTCCTGATGAACAACCTGTATGCGGTGATCTTTAGTGGCATATTCATCACAAATGCTTCCACTTTGATCAGTACTACCGTCATCGATGAGAATAATCTCAAGATTCTTGTAGGTTTGATTTAATATCGAATCTAGGCTCTTCTTCAGATATCGTTCTACATTATATACAGGAACAATAAATGAAATCAACGGATTTATCATTTTCTTTTGGGTATTATATTTTAATATTAACCACAGCCTTAATATGTTGAATTTTTATTTTAAATGGGATATTCCTTACAGCAAAGCATAATAAATATAGACATTTAAATATCTTTATATATAGAGATATCCATGGTCGCATATCCGATAAAATATCACGACTTTACCAATAGCTCTTTCCCTCCTGCTTCGCTTTCTATATGCGGATACAGACCATGCGTATGATATCAACGCTTTTACAATCTTTTTCCTAAACTTCATATTCTATTGCAACTTAATTATCATACAAATCTATTCTTCTGAAGCAATAAAGGCTATCAGGTGAGAGATTTGAGTCTCTAACGAGTATCGATTCAAAAAGAATGCTGCTAAACCTGTTCTCGCCTTTTCGCTAGGAGGATTCGTTAGCATATCCTTCATAAGACCAGATAGATTTTCCGGGGAATATGGATTAAACACAGGAATCTTGCCACACGTAACCTCTTTAAAAACAGGGATATCTGAAACAATGGTTGGTGTTTTCTGGATAACAGCCTCAATTGGAGTCCAACCAAATCCTTCTTTTAACGATGGAGAGACAAATAAGTCTGCGTGAGTATACAGATAGCGCATTTCTCCTTCAGTTCGATAGGAAGAGTCAAAGATAACCCTACCTTCTATATTAAGTTCTTCTACAAGCGCAACAAGTTTCTTACGATCTTCTTCATTATTCTGATCCCCTTTCAGATATAACAAATGAGGAATGTCATCTTTCAAAATGTAAAATGCTCGTATAAGTATTTCTGCATTTTTATATCTCTGAAAGCGATTAACATCCAAGATGTATTTTTTATCAGCTATAGTCTCTACCTCTTGCTCCGCAATATCAAAATCGAATGCAATGCTGTTATATATTATCAAAGACTCTTTGCCGTCACGGCGCAATAGCTCGTCATGAGTGCTTTGCGAAATTGATATTATATGAGGTATTCTTCTTATCATTATCTTGCGATATAAGCGCCATGGATAATATAAAAATTTGTCTTTTCGAATATCATATAGAAACAAATCGTGTAAGACCGCAAAATACTTAATGGGTTTACCAAAGTAAAAAAAAGCGTCAAAACAATGAGGGTGTAATACAATAGTTATGCCTCGTCTGCGTATCTCTTTTTTTATTATCCTAGGAAGGAAACCTGAAATTCTATAAAAGTGTCGCTTATAAGCCTGAGGGTATTGTTTATCCATGACTATTTTTTCGACTTTCTGTCCTACGATTTTATCGATAAGGCTCTCAGTTCCCTTCCAAATAAGAACACTAACTTGACAAGAACTATACTTTAACAAACCTTGTATTAACCGGCCTGCATAGACTACAGTTGACTCCGACGCCGTCCATGAGCCATCAAAGAATGTGCAATCTATCAATATGTTATACTTTCTCATTCGGAAAACAGTTTTTTTAAAGGATATTACTCACGTCTCGTAATTCATAAGAGGGTCCTTTGGGTTTAAGCCCAATTTCTCTCATTATATCTCCTATATAGGGTGTCAAGTTTGATGTACCCATCTTTGTGCCACGCCAATTTTGTAACTTATTGATTTTTAACACTTTAAGTATAAAAATAATGCTTTAAAGATTTGCCTATGTCAGAAATAATTCGTATCTT
>Ga0265298_10005586_pt1 | contig 15717 bp, 23 predicted proteins | sample AusTroGonzalo_MG_3_FD_193486 | JGI IMG/M metagenome (GOLD analysis project Ga0265298, IMG submission 193486) | Bovine rumen microbial communities from tropical cattle in Woodstock, Queensland, Australia - Gonzalo_01 | ecosystem: Host-associated > Mammals > Digestive system > Stomach > Rumen ... | reverse complement strand
TGCGACCACCCTTTGTTACCTTGGTAACACGGTTGATGGCAACCAGTCTGTCTTTCAACTCTACGTCGCTATTTATCTTAACTTTGTTCATTGCCATAATCGTTTAAAATTTAAGTCCACCTTTACGTGCTGCATCGGCGAGCGACTTCACGCGGCCGTGGTACAGGTAACCGTTACGGTCGAAGACAACAGCAGTAACGCCAGCCTCCTGAGCCTTAGCGGCAATCAGTTCACCAACCTTCTCAGCCTGCTCAATCTTCGGCATGGTTTCCATACCGATGGACGATGCGGCAGCAAGAGTTTTACCTTCCAAATCGTTAATCACCTGAGCATAGATCTGCTTGTTGGAGCGGAACACGCTCATACGAGGACGCTCGGCAGTACCGAAAACGCTCTTACGAATTCTATATTTAATCTTAATTCGTCTTTCAACTTTCTTTGTAGTCATAATCTTTTAATTTTTAATCTTTAATGTTTAATTTGAAAGATTACTTAGCCGAGGCTGACTTACCCGACTTACGACGGATAACCTCGCCCTTGAACAAGATACCCTTGCCCTTGTAAGGCTCCGGCATACGGAAAGAACGAATCTTCGCACAAATCATTCCGAGCAGCTGCTTGTCACAAGACTCCAGGATAATCTGGGGGTTCTGGTTACGCTCCATCTTGGTCTCCACCTTAACCTCCTTGGGAAGTTCGATGAAGATGGGGTGCGTGTAACCCAGCGAGAACTCAATGATGTTGCCCTGGTTCGACACGCGGTAACCGACACCGACAAGTTCGAGATGCTTCTTGTAGCCCTCGCTCACGCCAACAACCATATTGTTGACCAGTGCGCGATAGAGGCCGTGGAAAGCCTGCTTCTGCTTGATATTCACGGGGCTGTTCTCATCGATGGCGAATGTCACGTGACCGTCCTCGACAGTCATCTTGATGCTAGCATCGACTTTCTGAGAAAGCTCACCCTTCGGACCCTTTACTGTAACGACTCCGTCCTGACCCTGCTGGATGGTAACACCTGCGGGGATACTAATTGGCAATTTTCCTATTCTTGACATAATTCAGGTCCTCCAATTAATAAACGTAGCAAAGGACCTCACCGCCAATCTTCAGCTGAGAAGCCTCCTTGTCTGTCATTACACCTTGGGATGTAGATAAAATGGCTATACCTAATCCGTTAATAACTCTCGGCATGTCCTTGTAACCGGTGTACTTGCGGAGACCGGGGGTAGACACGCGCTTCAGGCACTTGATGGCGCTAGCCTTGGTGGCGGGGTCGTACTTCAAAGCCACCTTGATAGTGCCCTGAGGGCCATCCTCAACGAACTTGTAGTTCAGGATGTAACCCTTCTCGAAGAGGATTTTCGTAATTTCCTTCTTCAAGTTAGACGCAGGAACCTCAACCACGCGGTGGTTGGCCATAATGGCGTTTCTGAGTCTGGTCAGATAATCTGCTATTGGATCTGTCATAAAATAAATTGTTTAATTAATCGGGACTGCCCCGACAATATTAAATAAATAGATTTCTCTCTTTCTCGGAAGGGGATTACCAGCTTGCCTTCTTGACGCCGGGAATCAGACCGCTCGATGCCATCTCACGGAACTGAATACGGCTGAGACCGAACTGACGCATATAGCCCTTGGGACGACCCGTGATCTTGCAGCGGTTGTGCAGACGGATGGGGTTGGCGTTCTTGGGAATGCTCTGCAGCTTGCGAGCAGCCTCGTAAGCCTCTGCAGGGTCCTCAGACGTTGCGATAATCTTCTTCAAGGCTGCACGCTTCTCAGCATAACGGGCAACGAGCTTAGCACGCTTCACCTCACGAGCCTTCATTGATTCTTTTGCCATATCTCTTAATCGTTTTTAGCGTTCTTAAACGGCAGACCGAAAGCCTTCAGCAGAGCGTAACCCTCCTCGTCAGTCTTGGCAGACGTCACGAAAGTGATGTTCATACCCTGGATGCGGTCCACGGTGTCAATGTTAATCTCAGGGAAGATAATCTGCTCCTGAATACCGAGGGTGTAGTTGCCACGTCCGTCAAACTTGCTCTCGATACCCTTGAAGTCACGGATACGGGGCAGAGCCACGCGGACCAGTTTCTCCAGGAACTCGTACATGCGCTCACGACGCAGTGTGACCATCACGCCGATAGGCATCTTCTTACGAAGCTTGAAGTTGGCGATATCCTTTCTCGAATACGTTGCTACAGCCTTCTGACCGCAGATGGTGGTAATCTCGTTGATAGCCACGTCGATGATCTTCTTGTCCTGTGTGGCATCACCCAGACCCTGGTTGACGACAATCTTCTTCAGGACGGGCACCTGCATCTTAGAGGTGTAGTTGAACTGCTTCTCCAATGCCGGAGCAATCTGCTCGACATAGGTCTTCTTCAATTGTGCTGTATTTGCCATTACTTAATCTCCTCCCCTGACTTTTTAGCGATACGAACGACGTTCTTTCCCTCGTGCTTGATGCTGACGCGGGTAGCCTTGCCGCTCTTCGGATCGATCAAACTTAAATTAGAGATGTGGATCGGAGCTTCCTGCTTCACGATGCCACCCTGGGGGTTCTTTGCGCTGGGCTTCGTGCTCTTGGAGACCATGTTCACGCCCTCCACGAGTGCACGCTGCTTCTCAACGAGAACCTTCAGCACCTTGCCAGTCTTGCCCTTGTCCTCACCGGCCAGGACCATGACTGTATCGTTTTTTCTGATATGTAACTTAGCCATTACTTTACCTATTTATAATGTTAAAGAACCTCAGGTGCCAATGAAACGACCTTCATGTTTACTGCACGGAGCTCACGGGCTACGGGGCCGAAGATACGGCTGCCGCGAAGCTCACCGGCATTGTTGAGCAGCACACAGGCATTGTCGTCGAAACGGATGTACGAGCCATCGGCACGACGGATTTCCTTCTTTGTGCGAACAATCAGGGCCTTAGATACTGCACCTTTTTTCACGTCACTCGTGGGGATTGCGTTCTTGATAGCAACGACAATCACGTCACCTACGCTGGCATAGCGGCGGCGTGTACCACCCAGCACACGAATGCACAGGGCCTCGCGGGCACCGCTGTTGTCAGCCACGGTAAGTCTTGTTTCTGCTTGTATCATAATTACTTAGCCTTTTCTACGATTTGTACTAAACGCCATCTCTTAGTCTTTGAGAGGGGGCGGGTCTCCATAATGAGTACGGTGTCACCGACGTTGCACTCATTCTTCTCATCGTGAGCATGGTACTTCTTTGTCTTCTGGACAAACTTACCATAAATCGGGTGCTTCTCCTTGAACTTAGCGGCAATAACAATGGTTTTATCCATTTTGTTGCTGATAACGACACCCTGTCTTGTCTTTCTTAAATTTCTTGTTTCCATCTGGACCATTATTATTTGTTAAGTTCTCTCTCTCGGAGCTCAGTCTTCATACGTGCGATATCACGACGTGCGGCCTTAATCTGCGATGGATTCTCCATGGGAGACACGGCGTGGTTCAACTTCATCTGGGTGTAGTTAGCCACTGAAGTCTCCAGCTTCTCGGCCAATTCCTTGGTCTCGAGACCTTTAATTTCATTCATCTTCATAGCTTAAGCGTTTTTATCGTAATCACGTCTAACAACAAACTTAGTCTTCACGGGCAGTTTCTGAGCACCGAGGCGCAGGGCCTCCTTGGCAATCTCGAAGGGAACGCCCTCGACTTCGAAGAGGATGCGGCCAGGAGTCACCGGAGCCACCCATCCTGCGGGATCACCCTTACCTTTACCCATTCGGACATCGGCAGGCTTGCGAGTGATGGGTTTGTCCGGGAAGATGCGGATCCATACCTGACCTTCACGGTTCATATAACGGTTGATGGCAACACGTGCTGCCTCAATCTGGCGGCTGTCAATCCACTTGGCATCAAGGGTCTTGATACCGAATGAGCCGAAAGCCAGCTGCGTGCCACGGTGGGCGTTGCCTTTGTTGCCACGTCCGTCCTGAGGCCTTCTATATCTTACTCTCTTGGGTTGTAACATGATAGCTTCTTACTTTACAATGTTAATTACTTCTTCTTGTTGCGGAAACGTCTGCCACCATTGTCACGACCACCGTTGGAACGGGCAGCGCCCTTGTCCTGTGAGAAGTTCGGAGCCAAGTCAACCTTTCCGTAAACCTCACCACGGCAGATCCAAACCTTCAGTCCCAGCAGGCCAACCTTCGTCAGGGCCTCGGCTTGGCAATAGTCAATGTCAGCACGGAAGGTGTGCAGCGGTGTGCGGCCTTCCTTGATCATTTCGCTACGTGCGATTTCAGCACCGTTCAGACGGCCTGAGATCTGCACCTTGATACCCTCTGCTCCAGCGCGCATGGTGTTAGCCACAGCCATCTTGATAGCACGGCGGTAAGCAATCTTACCCTCTATCTGGCGAGCGATGTTGTTGGCTACGATGGTTGCATCGAGCTCGGGTTTCTTCACTTCAAAGATATTAATCTGAATCTCCTTGTCGTAGAGTTTCTTCAGCTCTTCCTTGAGCTTGTCGACATCCTGACCACCCTTACCAATGACCAGACCCGGACGGGCTGTGCAAATGGTGATGGTAACCAGCTTCAGCGTACGCTCGATGACAATCTTCGAGATGCTGGCCTTGGCCAGACGCTCGTTCAGATACTTACGGATTTTCTGGTCCTCGACCAGGTTGTCGCCGAAGTTCTTGCCTCCGAACCAATTTGAATCCCAACCCTTGACGATACCAAGACGGTTGCTAATAGGATTTACTTTCTGTCCCATACCTTTTACTTAATCATTAGTTTTAGCGTCAACAAACAGAGTCACGTGGTTCGAGCGCTTGCGGATGCGATAGCCACGGCCCTGAGGTGCCGGTCTCATACGTTTCATTGTCACACCTTCGTCGACGAAGACACGGCTCACATAGAGTTCGCCGTCCTCTGCCTTGCGGTCATTTTTGGCCTCCCAGTTGGCGATAGCCGAGCGGAGAAGCTTCTCTACATTCTCTGAGGCAGCCTTCTTCGAGAATCGCAGCACACCGAGTGCGCGGTTCACCTCCATGCCGCGGATCATGTCAACGACATAACGCATCTTGCGGGGTGAAGAGGGACAGCCTTTCAGCTTTGCAAAGTACTGTGTCTTATTGGCTGCTTTTCTTTTTTCAGCCGCTAATCTTTTTCTTGCTCCCATTATAATTCTTAATTCTTAATTCTTAATTCTTAATTCTTATCCCTGGAGCTTACTTCTTGTTACCGGCATGGCCACCGAAACGACGCGTGGGAGAGAACTCGCCCAGCTTGTGTCCTACCATGTTCTCGGTGATGTACACAGGGATGAATTTGTTACCGTTATGAACTGCAACTGTATGTCCCACGAAATCCGGGGAAATCATTGAAGCTCTGGCCCATGTCTTGACGACATTCTTCTTACCGCTCTCATTCATGGCGAGAATCTTCTTCTCGAGCGATACGTTGATGTACGGGCCTTTTTTTAATGAACGACTCATAATTTACACTCTTTATATTTCGTGATTACTTCTTCTTGTTAGCTCTTTCGATGATGTACTTGTTCGACTGCTTCTTCGGAGCGCGAGTCTTGAGACCCTTAGCGTACAAGCCCTTACGTGAACGCGGATGTCCACCTGACTGACGGCCTTCACCACCACCCATCGGGTGATCGTGCGGGTTCATAACAACACCACGGTTGTGGGGGCGACGACCCATCCAGCGTGAGCGACCGGCCTTACCCGACTGCTCAAGGGCGTGGTCTGAGTTACCTACGCTACCGATAGTAGCCTTACAAGCTGAGAGCACCTGACGTGTCTCACCTGAGGGAAGCTTAATCACGCAGTAGCTGCCTTCACGAGAAGTCAGCTGAGCGAAATTACCAGCCGAACGGACGAGCAGGGCACCCTGTCCGGGACGCAACTCAATGTTGTGAATTACGGTACCCACGGGGATGTTAGCCAGGGGAAGTGCATTACCCACCTCGGGCACTGCGTCTGCACCTGACATCAAGGTTGCGCCAACCTCCAGTCCGTTAGGAGCAATGATATAACGTTTTTCACCATCAGCGTAGTAGAGCAGAGCGATGCGAGCCGAACGGTTCGGATCGTACTCAATGGTCTTTACTACAGCTGGAACACCATCTTTCTCTCGCTTGAAGTCGATGAGACGATACTTCTTCTTGTGACCACCGCCCATGTAGCGGACAGTCATCTTACCGGTGTTGTTTCGACCGCCGGTAGAACGCTTACCGTAAACGAGAGACTTCTCTGGCACGGATGCAGTAATGTCCTCGAACGTGCCAATAACCTTGTGTCTTTGACCCGGTGTAACGGGCTTTAATTTACGTACTGCCATTTCTTATTACTGAATATTGCTATAAAAATCAATGGTATCGCCCTCCTTCAGGGTGACGATTGCTTTCTTGAACGCGTTCTTATGACCTCTCACGAGTCCTGCCTTGGTGTAGCGGCTTGAGCGCTTACCGGCATAGCGAAGCGTGTTCACATTCTCAACGGTGACGTTGTACATAGCCTCAACCTCCTTGGCAATCTCAATCTTGTTTGCCTCGGGCTTAACGATGAAGCCGAACTTGGGCTGAGCCTTCTTCGTCACCTCCTCACCACGGTGCTTACCTGTCTTGGGCTTGTAGGTGCGATCGACAGAAGTCTTCTCCGTGATGTTGGTCATTTTCTCTGTAATCAGAGGCTTTATAATGAAACTCATAATCTTTTTCGTTATTACGTTATTACGTTATTTCGTGATTACGAAACCTTTATCCCAAAATTCCGTCGATAGCCTGCAGAGACTTCTCGGTAATCACCATCACGTCGGCGTTCAGCACCTTATAGGTATTCACGTTGGCAGCGATGATGCACTCAGCCTTCTTCAGGTTGCGGGCCGACAGATAGACGTTCTTGTTAGCCTCGGGCAGCACCATCAACAGCTTCTTGCCGTCAACCTTCAGGTTCTTGGCCATGCTGATGAACTCCTTCGTCTTGGGAGCCTCGAAGTTGAAGTCCTCGACAACGATGATGGCGTTCTCCTGAGCCTTGTACGACAGAGCCGAGCGACGGGCCAGCTTCTTCACCTTCAGGTTCAGCTTGAAACCATAGTCGCGGGGCTTCGGACCGAACACGCGGCCACCGCCACGCAGCAGAGGTGAGTTGATGTCACCGTGACGAGCACCGCCGCCGCCCTTCTGGCGACCCAGCTTGCGGGTAGAACCCGTATGCTCGCTACGCTCCTTAGCCTTTGCAGTTCCCTGACGCTGGTTGGCCAGATACTGCTTCACGTCCAAATAAATCACATGGTCGTTTGGTTCAATGCCGAAGATAGCATCGTTCAACGTAACCTTACGTCCGGTCTCCTGACCGTTGATGTTCAATACATTGATTTCCATAGCTTACTTCTCGATTAAAACAGTTGAACCATTACATCCGGCGCAGCTACCCTTCACAAGGATCAGGTTGTGCTCCGGAATCACCTTTAACACTCTGAGGTTCTGCGTTGTCACGCGGTCGCCACCCATCTGGCCACCCATGCGCATACCCTTGAACACCTTAGCGGGATAAGAACAGGCACCGATGGAACCCGGCTTGCGCAGACGGTCGTCCTGACCGTGAGTGCTCTGTCCGACACCACCAAAACCATGACGCTTCACAACGCCCTGGAAGCCCTTACCCTTAGAAGTACCTACGACATCGACGAACTCGGTGTCGTTGAACAGCTCTACGGTGATCACATCTCCGAGGTTGTGCTCCTCGTCAAACTTGAACTCGGCCAAGTGGGCCTTTGGTGTTGTACCTGCCTTCTTGAAGATACCCATCATAGCTTTGGTGGTGTTCTTCTCCTTCTTCTCGCCGTAAGCGAGCTGAACGGCAGCATAACCGTCCTTCTCGACGGTCTTCACCTGCGTAACAACACAAGGACCACATTCGATAACAGTGCACGGTACGTTCTTACCGTCGGCACTGAAAACGGAAGTCATTCCGATTTTTCTTCCAATTAATCCTGGCATTTCAGTTTTAAAAATTTAATAATAAATAATGTATAAGTATTTTCTTGTCTCTTTCCAAGTGCCTTTTCCGCTCCTCCTTTACCTCACAAACCACTTGGAAAGAACCAGCCTCACTTCTTCGTTTTTGAAGGTTAAGTTGCTCTTTTTCAGTGTATTGTTAGCTCGGGAGCCAGCGCAATACGCACTTTAGCGGCTGCAAAGGTACACATTATTAATGATATAGACAAGGCAACAGCCCTTGTTTATAACATTATTTAAACATTTTTAGCATTCCGGTGGTGGCGTTCCCTTGAGGAACTGGATGGCAAGCATGGTCAAGTCATCACTTTGTTCGGCATCGCCGACAAACCCATGGACAGCATCGGTCATCCGGGCAATGAGGTTTTTCGGGTCTTGTTTGCGTTCTGCCAGGGCACGCTCAGCAACCTCGTTGACACGATCCATCTGGAACTGGTTATGGTTAGCATCCTCCGCCTCAGTCAGTCCATCGGTGAAGAGGAAAATAGTGGTACCCTTATAAATGACCGCTTCCTGGGTAGTAAAGGTCCAGCCAGACATAATGCCGGCGGGGATGTTCGCATCCACAGGCAACTCGCCTACCCCCATGCCGACGAGCAACGGGGCATCGTGACCAGCGTTACAGTAGCGCATGAGACCCGTTTCGAGGTCGAGAACTCCGACAAAGAGGGTGACAAACATATTGAGTTCGTTGATTTCAGCCATCGACTCGCTCAGGACAGACACAATATGGTCTGGCGTAGAGTCATGAGCAGAGACGGTACGGAACATCGACCTGGTGACGGTCATGAAGAGAGATGCCGGCACTCCCTTGCCCGAGACGTCACCGATACAGAAGAACAGCTTGCCGTCGCGGAAATAGAAGTCGAAGAGGTCGCCACCAACCTCCTTGGCAGGTGTCAGCGAGGCAAAGAGCTGCACGTCATCACGGTCGGGATAGGTCGGGAACTCCTTGGGCAGCATACCCATCTGGATGGTACTGGCGATATGGAGCTCACTCTCTATCGACGCCTTCTGCGACGTCGTCTTCTTCAGTTCATCGATATAGTTGACGAGCGACTGCTGCATGTTTCCGAACGAGTGGCTCAACTGTCCTATCTCGTCGGTACGCTGGAAGTCGGGCAACACGGCATCGAAGCGTCCCGAGGCTATGGTCTCAGCCTCCTTGGCCAGACGGTGCAGTGGCCGCAACTCGCGGGTGATGATGCGGATAAAAAGATAGAGCATCAGCAGCAGGCCGACCGTGACGATGCTCATGACCGTACGGCGCAACCGGTCGAAGCCGCCGAAGATGTCGCTCTCAGGACAGACAATAGCCATGCTCCACCCCGACTGTCCCAAGGACTTGTAGAAAACATAGCTGTCCTTGCCGTCAACATTCATGTGTCGCATACCTTCCTCACCGCGCTGCATGGCATGGCCCAGGGCCGTCATGTCCGAGTCAGGATGCTCGAGGGTCTGGGTATAGATGGTCTGATAGATGAGTTTGGTGGTATCGGGATGGACAAAGAAGGTACCTCCCTTGCCTATCATGATGCTATAGGAGTTCGGATAGGGCTTTACGGCTGAGACGGTCTGCGACAGCCAGCTCAGCGACAAACCGGTATTGATGACGCCTATCTTTTTCCCCTCGCTGTCTTTGATGGGCAGACAGAACGACGTCACCATCTCCTTGGTGTTAGTCGGCACATCCAGGTCCATATACGGCTCAGACCAGCAGGGTTTGTCGAGCAATGAAGCTAAGAGATACCAGTCCATATAGAAGTACTGGTAGCTGTCGCTACCACCTTGCATGGTACGGATGCTGTCGCCGACATGTTTGGAATAGGCTGAGAAATAGCGCCCTTTGTCTTTAAAGTAGTAGGGTTCAAAGGCGATGGAGCAGTTGTAGAAGTCGGGATTGTTCTGGAGCATTCCCTTGCTGTAGACAAACATTGAGTCGGCGACTTCGGGATGCCGGTTGACAAGCCACTCCGTCATAGTAGCAGCCACCTCGACACGATTCAGGATGCCCGACACACGCAACGACGTGTTATTCAGAATCTGTGTAGCACGGTTGATGGCCTCCTGGCGTATGGCCTCACGCGACTGGTAAAAGAGGAATCCGAGGGCAGCAATGAATATGACGGTGGCAAACAACACCACCCACAGACTGACTCTGACGGAAAGCTTACGGCGGATATACCCTAGAATATTCTTCATACGACTCTTCTACATTCAATGTTTAATCAACTGCTCATACGTCACCTCATGTTCCAGCATGTTGTTCTCCAGCATCAGCCTGCTGGCCTGCTTTACCATATCCGGACGAAGCCGGAACTCGCGCTTCTTCGACTCACGGTCAACCTGCAGGCGCAGCACCTCGCGCAACATCAGCCTCTGCATCACGCGGTTGGTGGCAATACGGTCCTTCTGCACATACTGCATCACGATGTCAAGGGTTTCCTCGGGGTGTTCTGCCGCCCATTCCCAGCCCTTGCGACAGGCCTGGGCGAACTTCTCAGCCTGGGCACGGTGCTTATCATAGTAGGCACGTGTCATATAGACCCCATCTTCCTGCACATTATAGCCATGGTCACAGAAACGGTAGACATTCTTGTCCGTCATCTCAATGCCGGCCTGTATCAGCTGGTAGTACTCGTTGTAGCTCATTGCCAGCGTAGCATCCAGGGCACCAGCCACGAAGAGGTTGATATTCTGGGCAAAACGGACCCACTCATAGTCCAGTCCTTCCTTGATGCTCATACAGATGGCTAATTGTCCGAAGCCCACGCTCCAGATACCCACGCGAGCACCCTTCTGAGTCAGCGGATCTTTTCCACGTGACGAGACGATTACCATGCTATTGTTCATCGACGTCTGTAAGATGTTAACCAAGGGCGTGCCCTCGTCCACTATCTCCATCGCCTGACACAGCTGCAGCGTCGTGGCCTGACACTGGTTCTTGCGCAGTCGGCTCATCGCTGGCTGCGTGGATGACGGGTGTTCTATTCTCACGTTGACACCAGCCTCGCGGAAAAAACCCTTGGCCTCAGCGACATAATAGCCGGCAAACTGAGCCTGCGCCGTCCACTGAGGCGTAAACACGAGCACATCGTTTTGCGCACTGCCCGTCAAGACAAGCAGGGTAAGAATCCATGTCAGAAAGAAGTTCCTTGTTTGATACATGCCTGCAAAGTTAATGAAAACATCTTAAAAAACAAAAGATTATCGCCTTTTTTTTATTTTCGGCAAGCAACAAAAAACAAAAAAAACGGTATCGCCATGATGGACGATACCGTTTTCTATAATAATCTCGGTTAATACTATACCTTGATTTCAACCTCCACGCCGCTGGGGAGTTCGAGCTTCATCAGGGCATCAACGGTCTTAGCTGTTGAGCTGTAGATGTCGATCAGACGCTTGTAGTCTGAGAGCTGGAACTGCTCACGAGCCTTCTTGTTGACGAAGGTCGAGCGGTTGACGGTGTAGATACGCTTGTGTGTGGGAAGGGGGATAGGACCGCTGATGATGGCACCAGTAGCCTTGACGGCCTTCACAATCTTCTCTGCTGACTTGTCCACGAGCTTGTGGTCGTAGCTCTTCAGCTTGATACGAATTTTCTGACTCATTGTCTTTTAATTTTAAATATTTAATTGTTTAATTTATTTGCTGCCACTAAAGAGTCATTTGCTCAGCGGCAGACCTTTTTTCTGTTTCGGGCTGCAAAGGTACGCACATTTTGTGACATGCACAACCCCGCAGCCCGAAAAACCTTATGATTTAATGTTTTTTAATATTCTCACTTAATCACTTCATTATTAAACTCGCACAGCTCTTGCTTAATCGCATCTTTTTCTGGGATTTCCTTGTGTTATTCATGGAAAGTTCGTATCTTTGCAGCCGAAAGGCTGCGAGAACGGACTGCGCCTCAGCAATTCGAGCGAGCTCGATTGCGTTCGGCTTGCACCGTCCTTGTACTGTGAAACTCTAAACAACGAGAATTATGGAAGCAACGACAACAAGGAGACGACGTACTGCGACACCTTTTACACGGGCTTGGAATCAGGCGAGGAAACTTGATGATGGCGAAAAGCTTCAGCTGATAACCATGTTGGCCGAGAGCGTCAAGCCCGCCGTGACTCCCCGCAAGCCCCGCCTCTACGACCCCGAGACAGGTGAGTACCTCAACGATGAGACTATGCAGGCCATCGAGGACGTGCGCAGCGGCAAGGACCAAGGAACGACATACGAATCGTTCGAAGAGTTCAAAAAAGCAATGATGGCACTATGAAGCAGTTCTACGAGATTAGAACCTATAAGCAGTACGACCGAGATGTGAAACTGGCCGTGCGTCGTGGTCTCGACATAGAACAGCTGCTAACGGTGGTTGACATGCTACGCAAAGGTGAGGCATTGCCTCCAAAATACCGCAACCATCTGCTTACTGGCGACTACAAGGGCTATTGGGAGTGCCACATCAATCCCGACTGGCTGCTGCTCTATGAGAAGGACACCGAGATACGCATCATCTCGCTCTACCGCACAGGCACCCACGCCGACATTTTCGGCAAAGGCAAGAAACGGTAGCACCTGTCATTATTCTTCTTTATTCTCTTTTATTCTTATCACAATTTGTAAAGATAAACAAAAAAGCCGAAAGCGCAAAACTTTCGACTTTTTTCTTTCATTCAGGTCTGTGTGACGGAGGGGCAAAGCCCCGTGTCGCTTTATTCATCTTCGAAGTCGTCATCTTCGGCGTCCCAGCCGTTGAAGCCGCGGGAGCGGGCATTGCCGGAGCCTGGCTGAATCGTTTCTTTAAAACCAACGTTGCTGTCAGCTTTGCCAGCGCTGCTGGTTTGCAGCAGGCCTGACTTACAGGAAACCATCACTACCTGCATCGCAGGCTTCATATATTCCTTTTTCATAATTCGTGAAATTCGTTTAATTCGTTGTTTTATTTAATGACAACCTTGTGTCCATTGTTGATGTACACGCCCTTCTGTGTCGGCTTGCTGTCGAGCTTGCGGCCGTCAAGGGTGTACCAATTATTAGTTATTATTTGTTCATTATTATTTAGGTCGAAGACCGCAGTGGTCTCGCCACTATCGAAGTTCAGCACGAACTGTCGGGCCTGCTGGCCGTTAGCTAGTTCGAAGTATGCACGGCAGGCTCCAATGGTCGTAACGTCAGAGCCGTCGGGCCAGAACAGCGCGCTTCCTGTTCCCAACAGCAGGATGCTCGTATATGTCGTACCTGCTGCCCACTCCATGTAGTTGTAGCTGCCCTTAAATCTGACTGAGCCATCGGCGCAGTACTGTGTCATGTTGTCGATTGCTTCGGCGCTGTTGTCAATCGTCACGCCGGTGAACACGGGGTCCTCAATGGGGGAAGCAGTGGTTTCCCACTTCACGATGTAGGGCATGCCGGCGACGAGGTGGGTGGCACCGTACATTTCGCCCTTGTCGGCGATGGTAATGAAGTAGAGGTAGAGTGTGCCGTCGCTTTCGAGTCCCGTACGGTGGCTGCCCTCTCTCTTGTAGGAAGTGTGTTCACCGTCACTGGTGTAGAAGTCGAAGCAATCCATGCGCATGATGGTGGCTCCGGCGAGTGGTGTGGAAGCGAGGTCGTCTTTCTTAATCTCGAACGGCAGGCAGATGGTGTTCCAGTCGCCGTCCTTATAGAGCGTGCGGCCAGAGAGTTTCACGTTGATAATATTGTTGTTATTGCTGTTGACAAAGCTGGTGTTCTGTGTGCCGTTGTCGGCGAACAGCACCGTCCACATCGTAGTTACAGTGACATTATAATTGGGCATGGTGAATGTCCAAGTATTGCCCGCGCCGCTTACCGATACGACGGTGCTTGCATCACCTTCTTTCGTTACCGTCAACGAATTAAACAGATAGTTGGCGTTCGGGGATACGGTCAGCGTAACAGTCCTATTAGTTTCTTCATTGACAAATACGTACTTATCCGCCGTCACTGTTCCGCCTGCACTTTCGGTTATGACGACAGTATTTCCATGAACGAGAGTGAGTTTCTTACCGCTGAGCGCCGTTTGCTGTTCTGCAGTCAGCGGGCCGCTATATTCATTACCATCCTTATCAAACAGCGTCTGGCCGCTCTTGACCTGGACTGTTCCAAGAGTTCCAGAAATGTCAGCATTGTCAATACCGTTGATCTGGACGAAATCACTTGTTGTATTGCAACCGAGCGTGACAGTACCGCCGTCTTGGAACTTCAGTCCGCCAGTAGTATTTGTTGCACCTTTGATAGTGACCCGGCCGCCATTGATGGTCACGCTGGCATCTTCAATTACCATGATACCTGCTGCCTCCGTTTCTCCTCCTGTTGTGGTTATCTCTCCACCGTTGATGGTCAGACTGGTGTTACTGTCGTCACTGCCGTCAACAAATATGCCGTCACCATTACGACCTCCCGTTATTGAGAGTTTTCCCTTGTTCTCGCCGTTGCTCTGAGTAAATATGGTCAGCGAGGAATTACTCGATATATATATTCCACGTTCATAGCCGGGAGCATTAACAGTTAGTTTTTTACTATCAGCCAGAATGAGGTTGACATTTCCGTAAATATGAATGCCCTTGGGAAGAGTAATGTCGTTCTTTACGACATACCACGATGTTTCACCTTTATCACCCCAATTATACAATCCAGACTCAATGACGGTTGCCGTTGCAGACTGCTGTTCGCCGTTGACATCAAGATAGTTGGTGTTTTCGGTGTCAAGGTGTCCGTCGAAGCCGTTTAGCAGACCGCCGTTTTGGGTGAATGTCGACATGTCGGTGATGGCTCCATAACCAGTAGTAGTGACTTCGCCGTTATTAAGTGTCACGCTGCCTTCGCTGTCAACATCAATAGCGGCTTGAAAGCCGGTTGTACTTGTGACAGAGATGAGTCCGCCATTGATGGTCAGACTGCCATTGCCTACACGAATACCTGTTCCACCTGAAAGCGTCATTTTACCCTTATTATCACCATGGCTCTGGGTGTAGATGGTCAGCGAGGAATTGTTGTTGATATATATTCCATAGCTATAGCCTGGAGAATTAACGGTCAGTTCTTTGCCGTCAGCCAGAATGAGATTGACATCGCCGTAGATACTTAAAAGATTATCATACGACAAATCACTATTCACTACATACCATGTTGTCTGATCAGTAGCACCAAGATTGCGATTAAAATCAAGAACCGTTGCCTGCACAGCCGGCTGCACATCGCCTGCAGCATCAACATAGTTAGTTATCGGATGCGTTGCGGTATAGTCATACATCTTCACGGTTCCGCCATTACGAGTGAGATTACTTGCGTTAGTGATGGCATTACTATTTGTGCTATTGATAGTGACATCGCCGTTATTGATGGTCACGCTACCATTACCAACATAGATACCTTCGAAAGTTGATGTTATAGAAATAAGTCCGCCATTGATGGTCAGATTACAATTCCCTACCGAAATGCCTTTTTGTGAAGTAGTAATAGTCAGTTGTCCTTTATTGCTGTCAAGACTCTGACTGTAAATGTTCAATGAGGAATTGTTTGCAAGGTTTATGCTGTAATAGAGGTTCTCCTCATTATCGGTAATGGTCATTTTTTTGCCGTTAGCCAGAATCAGGTTGACATTACCATACATATATATGGGATGATTTAAAAGATTTAAATCTTCGTCCACGACCACTACTGTCCACGAAAAT
>Ga0265298_10005585_pt1 | contig 15719 bp, 9 predicted proteins | sample AusTroGonzalo_MG_3_FD_193486 | JGI IMG/M metagenome (GOLD analysis project Ga0265298, IMG submission 193486) | Bovine rumen microbial communities from tropical cattle in Woodstock, Queensland, Australia - Gonzalo_01 | ecosystem: Host-associated > Mammals > Digestive system > Stomach > Rumen ... | reverse complement strand
AAGCAGAACGCTATCGGCCTCGCGTCGATCGCGATCCTTGCCACCGGCGTTATTGTCATGATGTCCACGACGGTCTGTCTTTACACCGGAACGGAGGAGACGATCAAAAAGTACTTTCTGGACGGTGATTCGGACGTCTTTGTGAAGACCTACGGCCGGTATTCGGAAGAAAAAGACGGAAAATGGGAGTCGTATCACTTCCAGCTTCCCGAGGAGACCGTCCGTGAACTGCTGGAGAAGACCGTCAAAGAGTACGGGTCGGAAGTGGTTTCCTTCAAGCCCATGCGCAATCTGTCGGATGTCTTCCATTTTGAGAACGGCAAGGGTACGATTTATCAGACCCGCAGTTCGTTTGCCCTGATCCCGGAAGGCACGGTTCAGCTGATCATCATCCCGCTGGAGGATTACAACGGGATCAGCGGGCAGTCGGTCACGCTGGAGAACGGAGAGGTCGGCTGGTTTGCATTGTCCGATGACTCCCCGGAGATCACCAAGACCGTTCCGAAGCAGTTTACGATCGGCGGACAGAGTATGACGATCGGGAATAAAGTGAAGAAGCTTTCCCTTACGCCCGGTGAGGCATACACCGCGGATACGTACGGTATCATCGTTCCGTCGCTTGAGATGTTGGAAGCGATCGTTGACGGACTGGACCGCGAACTGGATGAAGAGTACGGCGGAGACTCCCGGTATTATCTCTACGCATCTGTCAACTATACATACAGTGTTCAGGTTGCAGACCCGAAGAAACTTGCGGAAGTCGATACCGAGCAGCAGATGTCGAGCACGTTCGGAACGTATCTGCACGATCGCCTGGTCGAGCTGGGGTACGATGAGGACCACACGGACGCGTATGCCTACTGGGACTCCTCCTGGGGAATGCGCAATGAACTCTTTGCCATGTACGGCTCGCTGTTCTTCCTCGGAATCCTCTTAAGCATGGTGTTCCTGTTTGCAACCGCGCTGATCATCTACTACAAGCAGATCTCCGAGGGTTACGACGACCGCGGCAGATTCCAGATCCTGCAGAAGGTCGGTATGACGCAGAAGGAGACGAAGGGGACGATCCGCCGCCAGATCGTGATCGTGTTCTTCCTGCCGCTTGTGACGGCGGTGATCCATATGATCGTTGCGTATCCGGTCATCCGCAAGCTTCTCAAGCTGCTGATGATGCCCAACGACACGCTCTTCCTGCTTTGCACGGCAGCCACGGTAGTGGCGTTCGCTCTCATTTACATGGTGATCTATCGCCTGACGGCGCGCACATACTACCGGATCGTTCGGTAATAACAAACTGACGGCAGCGTTACGCAAGTTTCGCTGCCGTTTTTCGTGACTTGTAAAGAGAAACACGAATGTGGTACAATCCGAAAAGGGTGTTCCGGGGGAAAGTCTGCGTGAACACCGTAAAACCATGTCGAAAAGGAAACGTCTATGAAAAAGATCAAGTGGATCGTGACGCTGTGCGCGGCGGTAATGTTATCATTTTCCGGATGCGAATCGAAGGAAAACAAGGGGAACCTTTCGGTCACGGAAAAGCCTCAAAATGAAACACCTGTGCAGCAGAACGAAGAGCATAAAGGGGAGGATCCGCACCCGACCGGACAGGAACAGGGGGGCGAGAATGACCCTGCGCAATCGCAGGAAATATCGCTGGAGCAGGCATTGAAATCACAGACAGAGAGTTGGGAGTATGCGCTCGTCGTGAAGTTCAAGTCCGAGTTTTTGCTCTGTGTTGAGGATGAACAAGTAGTCGGTTGCGTTGCGATGAACCCGGATGCGAGGGTGATGGAAGACAAGATTTCTACGGAAGACCGCAGCTTGCGGGAGGCTCTGGCAGAGATCATCCAAACGGCCTGCAGGGAGCAATACGTAAAGAACGGCGATGACGTGAAATTGCAGATGATCCGAAACGTTATGACCGGGAAGACCGCAGAGATGACAGCGGAGAGTGTCGCCTCGTTTATCCGCGACACAGCGAAAGCATACGGGGTTACGGTCAATACCGAACTTGCGGATGAGTACCGGAACGTTGAATATGAGTATTTCGTTCCGTTGGGATACACGATCACCGTCAACGGAATAAAGTTGACGGAAGACTATAGGACCGGCATTTATCCGAAAGAGCTCGTACAGGCGGCAGAATTTGTGGATGCTCCGGTCAATGCGTTGTATTGCATTTCCTCCTGTGAGATCCTGGACAAGCCGGAGGTTCTTGTGTCGGACGCGGAAGGCAATCCCGTCGCGGTAACGGCAGATGACAGGGGATGGATTACGATACCGACGATAAACGTAACAGGTGTGGAAATACCGGAGGAGAAATACGATCTGGTCCTCGTAACCGCGCAAAAGTGGTTGGATTTTAATACGAATGATCTTCCCGGAGAGAATCACGGATTCGACGAGATCGGCCGGTATCTGACCGGGGGTTCGGCGCTGTATAAACAAGCGGAAGACTATTCGAAAATCGACAGCACCGGAGTCGCTGAACACGTGGCCGGTGATCCGAAATACACGAACCTGTCAATCAGCAACTATTGTGAATACGGCGAGAAATGTTTTTCCGTTCATGTTCATTTGGTCAAGAACATGCGACTTTTGAAGAGCGATAATACAGTCACTTCGGAATTTGACAATGTATGTGTGTTCGTTTACTGTGATAACACGGACAACGGCGAGGATGATCCGCAATGGACTCTTTGCGATATGATCGGGGTCAAAGAGGGAACACGGAGCGACTCCGAATAACTGAGGTTAGGGGAGTCCGACGCGGGGAAAAACGCAGGTGGCAGCGGATTCACCGGCCTGCCCGGAAGAAAAATGCAGATCGGAAACGAAAAATGACAGAACCACGGAGGCGGTGTCGGTTCTGTCTTTTTTGTCGCCGAAACACAGGAAAAAGCGGGGTTTGTATCCTTCGTGTTTCTCGCGAAAGTGCGCGGCAGCGGAGAGGGTTTTCCTTGTGTTTCGCTGTCATATGAGGTATAATATACGATATGTTAATGCGCCTTGCGGTACGGATATGCAAGTATGGACGAGAATTGAGAAAAGCAGTATCAGAGAGGAAATGAACGATGATGGGAAAGTGTTCAATAAGAAGGTGCAGAAGCTGGATTTTCATTGTTCTTCTGGCGCTGTTGCTGTCCGGGTGCAGCGCGGAGAAGCCGGAGGAACGTGAGAACCGCAAGATAAGCCCCACCCCGATCACGACGCAGGGATACACACCGACGCCTCAGGCAACCCCGACGGACGTACCTGACGTGACGCCGACAGACACCCCCGAGGTGACACCGACGGATGTACCGGAAGTCAGCCCTACGGAAGCGCCGGAGATTACTCCGACAGAGGTGCCTACAGCGGCCCCGACGGCAACTCCGACCGCAACGCTGACCCCTGCGACAGCCACGACTGTCACACCAACACCGACAGCAACACCTACGCCGACGCAGGCACCGACGGCAACTCCTACGCCGACGAAAGCGCCGACACCGACGGTCACACAGGGAAAACCCGCGGTTGCCGCGAAGGAAGGACCGCTGTACGTTATCGGAACCGTGTACTGCAAGGCCGGTTACGAAGCCTATGAAGAAGATTTCAGCGGAAGAATGTCGGCCGAGCAGATGTATCTTGTCGAGCCCGGGTACCCTAAGTTGATGGAGAAGATTCAGGAGACCAATTTCCGGGCACTTGAAATGTTGAACGATGTCCTCGAAAAATCCATAGAGGCAAGAGAGGACGGGAAGGGCACGGATGACTTTTCTTTTTCGTGCAAGTTTGACATGGTGCGGTCGGATACTGTCCTGTTCAGTTTTGTTCAAAGAATTGCCTACTGTGACAGTCAGTGGGAAAAAGCATATACCGTGGGCAGTACGTTTGACACTGTGACCGGCGAAGAGATCTCGCTGCGGTCGCTGGTGAAAGATTATGCGCAGCTTCAGACGATCGTTACGAATAAACTCGAGGCCCGGTATAAGAACGATTTCCCGGAGTCTGACTGGAAGAGTGATCTGAATCTCTATTTCGAGAGCGACATTTTGAAATGGGTTGCGACAGAGGCAGGTCTTCGAATCTGGTTCTACGCAGGCGAACTGACGGATGAATCCGTCGGCGAGATCTATGTAGATGTAAAGATCAACGATTATCCGCAGTTGTTTGTGGAGAAATACATCGGCAATTACAACGGATCATTTTCCGTCAAGAGATTTGATTACAGCAAAAACTGCCCGGCCGAGTACAACAAAGTTCTTGTCGAGCTGGTCCACGGGATCGGTAACATGACGTATAACGGAGTTCTGAACCTGTTTAAGCGCGGCGGAGTTGAGTATTTCGAGGGAGATGTCGTGGACAGTGAGCCATCGATCGGCATGTTCTTCTCAAGCGATAACTGGTATCTGTCCGGTGTGGATACGCGCTTTGACCATGATGGCACGGAATATCTGACCTATGTATCAATAGGGGGATGTTTCGCGGGGATGATATACGATGATTCGGTGAAAAAAACGGTTGTCAAGTATGGCACGAGCATCAACGGCAGTTCTGATATCTTTGACGCGTGGGTGGACGTTTATTTCCCGAATCTGGAATCGATGGCACAGGCAGAATTCGGATATTTCCGCTATTATGAATATGCCGGGTATTATGATGACGAGGATTGAGTCCGAGCATCGGCGATAGGCAAAAAGCCGCAGCGACGGGGAACAAAAGCCGCAGCGGTGACGAACAAAAAACGTGACGGTGATCGGCAGCCGTTCGGTTGAACAGTATTTTACGAGAAAAATAAGTTGCGAAGGAGTAAACACATGGCAAAAACAGTGATCAATGTTAAGGGTACGGAGTCGGTTCCGTTTTTCAACAACGTGGACTTTTGCGTCGGCACGGGGCGCATGGGATTAGCGCTCACGGAGGAATATCTGAAGGAGCTGTCGTTCGTGCAGGACATCATCGGATTCAAGCACATCCGCGGCCACGGACTGTTTGCGGACGACATGGCGATCTACCAGAGACGCGTTGACTGGTTTACCAAAGAGGAGACCATTGAGTATAACTTTACGTACCTCGACCGCGTGATGGACGCGTATCTCGCGAGAAATATCGTTCCGTTCCTGGAACTCGGTTTCATGCCGAAGGCACTTGCGAGCGGTGAGCAGACGATCTTCTACTGGCAGGGCAACACGACGCCGCCGAAGGAGTACGACGAGTGGACGAAACTTGTGACGACGACGCTTGCGCATCTTGTGAAGCGCTACGGCGAGCAGGTGTACAGCTGGCCGATCGAGGTCTGGAACGAGCCCAACCTTCCGGGCTTCTGGAAGGATGCGAGCATGCCGGAGTACTTCAAACTCTTCAAGGAGACCTTCCTTGCGATCAAGGCTCTCGATCCCCGTTTCCGCATCGGCGGACCGGCGATCTGCGGCGTGCGCGATGAGGAGTGGATGAAGGCATTTTTCGACTTCTGCAAGGCGGAGGGGATCAAGCCCGATTTTGCGACGAGACACCACTACACGACCGAGATGCCCGCTCCGTCCGGCCACTACGGATACCAGAAACTCTCGGATCCGCAGCTCGGCTTCGACAACCTGCAGTCCTCGCGCGACATCATCGATTCGTACGAGGAATTCAAGGGGATGGAGATGCATTTGACGGAGTTCAACACCTCCTACATTCCGAACAATCCGCTGCATGACACGAATGAAAATGCGGCGTACCTGGCATACCAGCTTGAGCGTCTCGGCGAGACCTCATATTCCTACTCCTACTGGACGTTCGGTGACGTGTTCGAGGAGAGAGGCGTTCCGTTCTCGCTGTTCCACGGCGGTTTCGGTCTCGTGGCGCACGGCTGCATTCCGAAGCCTACGTTCTGGACGTTCGCATACTACAAGAGACTGCAGGAGGCTGCGACGGCTTGCGTTTACAAGGGGAAAAATGCTGTCGTGGTCCGCACGGCGAACGGTTACCGTGCGGTGTTGTGGAACATGGGCGAAGAGGAGACGGAGATCGATGTGAAGCTCGCTGCGGACGCGAAGGAGTACACGGTGATCCGCGAGACCGTCGATGAGGTTACATGCAATCCCGTGAAGGTATGGCATGATCTCGGGGAGCCGAAAAACCCTTCCGATGCGCAGGTTGAGATCATCCGCAAGGCAGCGTTCCCGTTCGCGGAGAGCGACATTGCGGTTCGTTCCCGCGGCAAGATCGGCATGACGGTGCCGGTGCGCTCGCACGGCGTTGTGTACCTCGACATCATCGAGCGCGAGTTCGAGGGAGACCGCGGATTTACGTACGGCCGCCGGTTCTGATCGGACAGAGTCTGAGCAAAATGACAGGTGAGTGAGCGGCTCGCCTGAGTGAAGAGGGAGTGCTTGCGGACACGGCAGTGGCGGGGCAGGCATTTCCCGAATGGTACGGGGATCGGGCAAGGGAAGGTCGCGATCTCCGGTGTGGAGGGTTTACATGAAAGTGCTGGTAACCGGTTTCGAACCGTTTGGAAAGTTTTCGATCAACTCTTCGGAGCGCGCGGTCTCGATGCTTCCGAAATCGCTTGCGGGGAACGAGATTGTCACGGTGATCCTGCCGGTATCGTACACGAGGAGCGAGAAGCAGCTGCTGGATTGTATGCGCAGCGTCCGCCCGGACGCGGTTGTGTGCGTCGGACAGAATGCCTCTTCGGGTGAGATCCGTGTGGAGTCAACGGCGGGCAACTATGCGCATTCGGAGGAAGAGGACGCGGACCACAATCTGTGGCTGTACCGTTCCATCGATATGAGCGGTGCGCCGTCCTACCGTTCGACGCTTCCGATCGAGGAGATCGTGCGCAACATTAAGAATGCGGGGATTACCGCAGAGGTCTCTCATTCGGCGGGGACGTTCGTGTGCAACTGTCTGATGTATCTGGCTCTTCGCGCGTGTGAGACGGAGTTTGCGGGTGTTCCGTGCGGTTTCGTGCACGTGCCGGCGCTGCCGGAACAGTGCAGCGATCCGGCGAGCCAGCCGAACATGCCGCCTGAGAAGATCGCGGAGGCACTGCGGATCGCCGTTGCGACCGTGATCGATCCTGCCGGTGACGGCATGCTCGCTGCGGATGAGCCGATCGAGGCAGGAGACGGCGAAGGAGAGGCGGAGGCTGAAGGCAGAGAAGGATCTGCGGAGACCGGCGCGGTGAATGATGCCGCGGCGTATACCCCGGAAAGCAGCACGGTCACCGCCGGGAATGCTCCTGAGGAAGTTCCGGATGAGGACGATGACGACGATGATTTCAGCATGGCAGCCGGTGTGACTCCGGAGATGCTCGCTGCGATCAACGATGACGACGATGATGAACCGGAGAATACGGCAAATGCGGAACCGCCGGTTGAAGCGGTGAGCAGAAGTGTGTCTTCTGCGGAAAGCACTGATGATACAGCAGCTTCTGTGAAAAACGATACCGTTGCCGCGCAGGATCATATGGATCCTGGGAACGCGACGGACGCCGACTCTTCGGCAGCGGCTGATCCCGCGGAGCCGGCGAAAGCGACGAGCGCCGCGTCTGCGGCGATGGCTTATTTTTCGAAGACGAAGCGGGACAAGCAGATCCGCGACCGGGAGTTGATCGAGGAATCGGAGATCTATTACGGCGGCGCGAAGAAGAGACCGCAGGACGGAACCAAGACCGGGGAAGTGCTGAAGCGGATATCCGGGAGTGTGCCGGAGAGGGTGACGACGCAGGAGGCTCCGAAGGAGACGCTGTTTGAGCCGGCGAGAGAGCGGGCGACGGTTGACCTGAAGGATTACCGCGTATTTTCCGTGGATTCGAAATACCGCGGAACCGCGGAGGGGCTGGACCAGATGACGCTCACGGAGTTCATGGAAGAGTTTATTCCCGAGCGTGAGAAGACCGAGAAGGAACTTCGCGAGGAGGCGGCGAGAACGCTGATCCACGAGGACGATGCGCGCGACCCGCGCACCTATCTCGAGCGCAAGGCACTCCGAGATGAGGCAAAGCGCAAGGAGGACGAGAGGGAGCACGTTGCGTTCGGCGACCTCTACATCATGAACGAGACGATGCGCGCCATGGGCAAGACCGTGAATAAGAGCGTGCTTGTGGACGATGATGTTTACTCGCTTCTGTACACTGCGCTGGAGGACGGGGACATCTGGGCTTACCACATTGCGGTGCTGGACAGCAAGGGAAACCTCACCGGACGCGTCATCGGGGAGCTTCCTGTGTATGCGATGAAGTACGAAAGGTATTATGTTTTCCGCGCTTTGACGGAAAATAAGAAGATAGTTTGCGACCCGGAGACGTATGAGATCCGGCTGGAAGATCTGTGATCGATGAAAGGAGCACGCGGAGCATGAAACGATGGACTTGGAGAATCGGAATCGGGCTCTCGGCGCTCCTTTTGCTGTTTGTTGTGACAACCGTGCGGCGTGCCGGCGCGGCGACTACGCCGACACCGACACCCAACCCGACACCGGAGCCGAAGGTATATGTGCAGGTCACGACGTCGTATGAGGCGGCACATGCGGACTCCTGGACGGACGCGTTCGGCAATGAGATTCTCCTGAACGGTACTGACTGTGCCGCCGTCGTGGTTTCCTATACGGTCGGGCAGAACCGGGAGCCGGAAGCCACGCAGCAGGAGATCAAGAGCGTTCTGGGATGGCCGGACTACGATGCGGAAACCGGCAGCGGCACGCTCAATCTCGGGCGCGGCGGCGAGATCATCCTCGACATGAACGTGTACCTGCACGATTCGGCTGGAATGTTCCTCTACATTTTCACGACAGGCAAGGATGAGGACAGGATGTCGGTCTCGCTCTCCGCAGACTGCCAGAAATGGTATGAGGTCGAGCTGAAGAGCAAGGATTTTACGGGCCTGGACAAGTACACCAACATCCCGGCTTCCATCAAGCCCCGCTATGTCAAGATCCGTGACAGAAGCGAGTCGGGAAGCGGGGTCTGCATCGATGCCGTGCTGGCTTTCGACGCGGAGCCGATCGTGAAGGTGGTGAGCGGAAACGGTCCGAAGAAGGAATGGTATGAGAAGTTCGGCATGACGAAGAAGAGCACGACCGTTCTCTGCGTTGTTGTCGGCGGGATCCTTCTGTTGCTCTTCCTGCTTTGGCTCATCCGGAGGATCAACATTTTCCGAAGAAAGAGGAGCCGGAAGCTTCATCTTGTCTACAGCAGAGCGCGCGACGGTGCGGTTTCGGACAATTCGGAGGAGACGCGCGGCAGCGGAACGGGAGGCACGGGGAAGAAAGCCCCGGGCAGTGCCGGCGCGACGGGAAAAGCAGGGAAGAAATCCGCGAACAGCGCATGTGGGAAGCGCAAAGGGAAGAACCGGAACAATTTGTTCCGTGACAGAAACGGAGAGTAGTATATGCAGTCGATGCAGCAGTTATCGATATTTGACATGCAACCGGAGCGAACGCCCCGTTCAATGCCTCTCGCAGGCCGTGTCCGTCCGAAGACGCTCGCGGAGTTTGTGGGGCAGGAGCATTTGCTCGGACCGGGCTGCATGCTTCGCACGTTGATCGAACATGACAACATTTCCTCGATGATCTTCTGGGGCCCGCCCGGCGTCGGCAAGACGACGCTCGCGAGCATTATCGCCGGACAGACCAAATCGGAATTCATCAATTTCAGCGCGGTTACAAGCGGAATCAAGGAGATCAAGGATGTCATGAAGCAGGCGGAGGATGCCACGCTTCGCGGGATCCGCACCGTGCTGTTTGTCGACGAGATCCATCGTTTCAACAAGGCGCAGCAGGACGCGTTCCTGCCGTACGTGGAGAAGGGGAGCATCATCCTGATCGGCGCGACCACGGAAAATCCTTCGTTCGAGGTCAACGGGGCTCTCCTGTCCCGGTGCAAGGTGTTCGTGCTGAAGCCTCTCACGGAGGACAATATCGTAGCGCTCCTTCGGCATGCGCTGACCTCGAAGGACGGCTTCGGCGAGAATAACGTGTCGATGAGCGACGACCAGATCCGGGCGATCGCGGTGTTTGCCAACGGCGATGCGAGAACGGCCCTGAACACGCTTGAGATGGCGGTTCTGAACGGCACGATCAGCGCCGAGGGGATCACGGTGACGGATGAACAGGTGGAACAGTGCATCAGCCGCAAATCGCTGCTGTACGACAAGAACGGTGAGGAGCACTACAATCTCATCTCCGCGCTGCACAAATCGATGCGCAATTCCGACCCCGATGCCGCAGTTTACTGGGCACTTCGGATGCTCGAGAGCGGCGATGATCCGCTGTATATCGCGCGCCGCATGGTACGGTTTGCGAGCGAGGACATCGGCCTTGCAGACTCCAACGCGCTTGCCGTGGCGATCAACGTGTACCAGGCGTGCCATTATCTCGGCGTTCCCGAGTGCAACGTACACATCGCGCACGCAGCTACGTACCTGGCGATGGCTCCGAAGTCAAACGCTTTGGAAGTTGCCTGCATGGAGGTCAGTGAGGATCTGCGAAGCGGCCGCGTGGAACCGGTTCCGCTTTGGATCCGCAACGCGCCGACGAAGCTGATGTCGGATCTTTCGTACGGCAAGGGATACCGCTATGCGCATAACTACGAGGGGGCACTGACGCCGATGCCGTGTCTGCCGGATGCGCTTGCTGACCGTGAGTACTACCGTCCGAAGCAGGCGGGCGACGAGGCCGCGGTAGCCGATCGTCTTACGGAGATCAAGAAATGGAAGGCGGAACACCGGGATGAGTGGTCCGCGGAGAATGAATAGACCGTCAACGGGGCGGAAATATCATTTTGCGATGGGAGAAAACCATGGAGACACGGGTAGCAGTGATCAGTATTATCGTGGAGCAGACGGAGTCGGCGGAACGGCTCAACGCCATTTTGCACGAGTACGGACAGTACATCATCGGACGGATGGGGTTGCCGTATCGCTCGTGCGGCATCAACATCATTTGCGTTGCGGTGGATGCCCCGCAGGACGTGATCTCCGCGCTGTCCGGCAAGATCGGCAGGCTGCCCGGTGTGACGGGGAAGACCGCGTACTCGAACGTGATCCGGAGCGTGGAGTGAGAAGGCCGTTTCGGGCGCGATACGGAAAATGAAGAAGATCCCGTAACAGTTGCTGCAGGAAATGCCGTAAGCGGCATGGCAGAAAGGAGGCAGACATGATCACGATCGTGAATTACAGGGAACGTTACCACAGTGATATCGAGGCGATGGATCCGGAGATGGCGGCGGAGATCGCGCGCCATGCGGATGTCTGCCGGGATACGGTTTGCGTGGCGCTTTCGGACGGGAATTTCGCGGGAGCCGGGCTGATCGCGGAGACGAATCCGTGCCGTGTGAGCGAGGACGAAACGTGGCAGTACTACCGCGCGGAGTTTCGGGCGATACCGGGGATCGAGGATGAGGCGGAGGTGTCCATAACGCTCCTCGAGGAGCTTCAGTACCGCTTCGGGCGGCTGCCCGGACGGGACGGGCGTAAGCCGGTGCTGCGGCTGTGGGTGAGCGCGGAGAACACGGCTTACACGGAGCTTTTATTTGACGAAGGATTCCGCGTCGGCAACGTGATGACCGTGATGACGCGGCCGATCGACGAGACCGACGAGTTGCTCGAGGAGGAGAAGGAGGAGCCGGAGGACAATCGGGGACCGGCATATGAGCCGGAGCCGGAACCGCAGTTCAGCATGGGGTCCGATGAGAACTGGCGCGAGGATTCCGAGTCGGGCGAGACGGAAATCCGGGAGTTTTACGATTCTCCCGAGGAGTGGAGAACTTATTTTGAGGTAAATGCACGCAGTTTCGGGCAGCCGGACAGCGAGAACGAGATGCGCTACCGCCTGGGCAATCCGAACTGCCATGTGTGGGTGGCGCTGCGCGATGATGCGCTTGTCGCTGCCGTTTCCGCGTGGCCGCTCGGCGACGGTGTTTACGCTACGGAAAACATTTTCTGCGATCCGAAGTATCAGCGCCGAGGGATTACCACGAGGCTTCTTTCGTATGCGCTCGGCAAACTCTACGATGAAGGGGCCGTAGCGGCGAGGCTGACGGTGTACGGGGATAATCTGCCGGCGATCCGGCTGTACCGGAAATTCGGTTACTCCGTCGCGTACCAGCTTCTGGAAATGCACTATTTCGGCAAGGAGGACCGCGCGGAGGTATGAGAACGTTTCAGGTCACGGGCATGAGCTGCGCAGCCTGCAGCGCCAGGGTGGAGAAGGCGGTCTCGGGAGTGCCGGGTGTGGACTCCTGCTCCGTCAATCTTCTGACCGGCGTATTGGGCGTGGAAGGCGATGCGGCCGATGAGGCGGTCGTTGAAGCAGTGGAGAAGGCCGGATACGGCTGCCGCCCGAAGCACGCGAGGACCGCGGAGAGCGGTACAGCAGGAAATCCGGGCGACGGCATGACATCCGGTCTGCGGGAAGGAGCGTCTCCGGCTGAAGTCGGCGATGCCGCCCGATCGGACGGGGAAGTGATGGAAGACCCGGGCAGGAGAGATTTCCTTGCGCTTCGGAAAATTCTGTTCATCTCCATTGGTTTTGTTCTGGTGCTCATGTACATCTCCATGGGCTATCATATGTTTTCGGCACCGCTGCCCGCGTGGCTGCGGAAGCCGTCGGTCAATGCCCTGTGTCAGGCGGCGCTCGCCCTGACGGTAATGGGAATCAATTTCCGTCTCTTCCGAAACGGCGTGCGCGGCGTTCTTCACGGGGCACCCAACATGGACACGCTGGTTGCCCTCGGCTCGTTTGCCTCATTTGCCTACAGTGCGGCCCGGACCGTGCAGATCCTGGCGGGCGCGGACGGACACACGATCCTCGGCGACCTCTACTATGATTCCGCAGCAATGATCCTGGCGCTGATCACGGTAGGCAAGACGCTCGAGGCGTACTCGAAGGGACGCACAACCGATGCGCTGAAGGGGTTGTATGATCTTGCGCCGAAGCAGGCGAAGCTGCTCCGCGGAGGGGAGACCGTGACGGTGCCGATCGCGGAGGTACAGGTCGGCGACGTGTTTGTCGTGTTTCCGGGCGACGCGATCCCTACGGACGGGATCATCCTGGAGGGGGAGAGCGCGATCGACGAATCCGCACTTACGGGCGAGAGCATCCCCGTGGACAAGAAGCCCGGCGATACGGTCGCGACGGCGACAATGAACCGCTCCGGACACCTCACCTGCCGCGCGACGGCGGTCGGGGAGGACAACACGCTCGCGAAGATCATCCGCATGGTGAGCGACGCGACGGCCACGAAAGCGCCGATCGCGAAACTGGCTGACCGTGTTGCGGGTATCTTCGTGCCGGTGGTGATCGCGATCGCGGTCATCACGATCGCAATCTGGCTGCTGGTCGGACAGGAGTTCGGATATGCGCTCGCGCGGGGCGTCTCCGTTCTGGTCATCAGCTGTCCGTGCGCGCTCGGACTGGCGACGCCCGTGGCCATCATGGTCGGCAGCGGCGTCGGCGCAAAGCACGGGATCCTGTACAAAAATGCGACGGCGCTTGAGCAGTGTGGCCGCGTGGAGATCGTAGCCCTCGACAAGACCGGAACCATCACCGAGGGAGAGCCGAAGGTGACCGGCATAGTTCCCGCGGAGGGCGTGACCGAGGAAGAACTTCTCACGTATGCATCCGTTGCGGAGCAGTACAGCGAGCATCCGATCGCGAAGGCGATCCTCGCCCGAAGCGCGGAGCTCGGGACAGGTGCTGCATGCGCATGTGAGAGCACGGAAACACAGACTGACTGCGAGTGCGTAGCGTGCCCGGTCGAACGCGAATCGACGGGATCCTTTAGGGCGCTCTCCGGAAACGGGGTGCGCGGTCTGTATAAAGGCAAAGAACTGCTCGGCGGAAATCTCCGGCTTCTCGGGGAGATCGTGCCGAAGGAGAGCGCGGAGGCGGCGGATGCAGCTTCCCGCGAGGGCGGAACCCCCGTATTTTTCGCGTATGACGGGAAGTACCTGGGGATGATCGTCGTGGCGGATACGCTGCGCAGCGACAGCACCGGCGCTGTATCACTTCTTCGGAAAATGGGGATCACCGCGGTCTGTGTGACCGGTGACCGCAGAGCGACCGCGGAGTATATCGCGGCGCGCGCGGGAATCACCGAGGTGCGCGCGGAAGTGCTGCCGGACGGCAAACAGCAGGTGATCCGGGAATTGCAGGGTAGCGATGCCGGGCGCCGGATCGTGGCCATGGTAGGCGACGGGATCAACGATGCGCCGGCGCTCACCGCGGCGGATATCGGCATAGCGATCGGCGCCGGAACGGAGGTTGCCATCGATGCGGGCGACGTGGTGGTCATGAATCGCAGGCTCACGGACGTGTGTGCCGCGATCGACCTCGGGCGAAACACGCTGCGCATCATTCGCCAGAACCTGTGGTGGGCATTTTTCTATAACGTGATCGGCATCCCGCTCGCGGCCGGTGCGTTCGTCCGGCTGTTCGGCTGGGAACTGAATCCGATGTTCGGAGCCGCGGCAATGAGCCTTTCGAGTTTCTGCGTCGTGATGAACGCGCTGCGGCTGAACCGGTGGAAGTATCCGGCGATCGCGGAAACCGGTGAGGAGCCGGAAAACAGTACATCAAGTAGTTCGGAGGAGACAAAAATGAAGGAAGTTACGTTGCAGATCAAGGGAATGATGTGCATGCACTGTGAGGCGCGCGTGAAGAAATGTCTGGAGGAGATCCCGGGCGTTGCAGGGGCGATCGTGAGCCACGAGAAGGGCACTGCCGTGGTGACCGCGGAGGAATGCGTTTCCGAGGCTGCGATGGCTGCCGCGGTGACGGCACAGGGCTATGAGGTAGTCTGAGCCGGTTGCGGGAAGCGAAAGACCGACGAAGCTTGCGGAGCGTAAGCATACAGCCGGAACACCGAGGCTTTCGGGGAACCACAGTCAGACAGAAAAGCAAGGGAGGAACTTGCCATGCCTGCTTCGGAAAATGTCCTGCAGCTGTTGATCAACCTTGACCGGAAACCGGTCGATGTGCCGGACTATGAGTGCCGGTACAGGCTTACCGGATCGGTTTTTACGCTTTCGCTGTTCCCGGCGGGAGTCGCAGTCGACTGGGAGAACGGAGACTCCTGGTTTGAGGAAGGGAACAAGCCGAAGAAGGAGTTCTACGATGCCATCCGCAAGGCGTACCTTCTGTACGCGCTGTATTTCGGAGACGGGCTGAAGATCGAGCGATACACTGTCGTGCGGAACGGGATCCCGGAGAGCGCGATCTCGTACGGGGATGACGCTTATTTTCCGTATATGGAGTCCGTGATCCTTCCGGGCGATCTGGTTCCCGAGGCGGGAGAGTTCAAGGCCGGGAAGATTTTCCGAAACCGCACGATCATGAATTTCATCGCGAAGAGCAAGCGGAGCGACGACCAGTCCGACACGAAGATCACGGCTTTGTTCGCGTATCTTCACAGCAAATGCAGGCGGTATGAGGTCGACCGTTTTCTGAATCTCTGGACAGCGATCAACGCGCTGTACAACGACATCAACCGCAGGCATACCAGATGGGTGGAAAAACTGGTCGACGAGATACCGGACGAGGTTCTCGAAAAACTGGATCTGCCGAGGGACCTGGTTCGGCAATTCTATACGGTCTCGGACAAGAACGACAACGAACCGAGACGGCTGCTGATCAAACTCGTGCATGAGCGGCTGGATATTCACAGGAAAAACAAGGGCAGCAAGGAGCGCGTCCTGAAGGAATTTTCCGGCGAGGACACGGACTTCTTTACCCCGTTCGTAACCGGG
>Ga0265298_10005584_pt1 | contig 15720 bp, 12 predicted proteins | sample AusTroGonzalo_MG_3_FD_193486 | JGI IMG/M metagenome (GOLD analysis project Ga0265298, IMG submission 193486) | Bovine rumen microbial communities from tropical cattle in Woodstock, Queensland, Australia - Gonzalo_01 | ecosystem: Host-associated > Mammals > Digestive system > Stomach > Rumen ... | reverse complement strand
CCCCTGAACCCCGCAACGCGCGGATGGATACATCCGCGCTAGCATTCGCTTTCACTTCCGTGCAAAGTTTTTTCACTTTCCCCCTTGACGCAATACATACTTGTCCCTAATCGCCCCTAACTGGCCCTAACTGGCCCTACCGCGGCAAAACTGCCGCGCCAGTAGGGTCAGGGGTCAAGGCCCATAGGGTCAGGGTTTTGACCAAAAGGTGTCAGGGTTTTGACCCAAAACCCTGACCCTACCGACCTCAGACCCTGACCCCCCTTAAACTGGAGGGTGACCCCCAAAACAAAACCCGCGGCATTTCTGCCGCGGGCTTCGTTTCTCTGAGATATCAGCTCTTCTTATCAGAGACCCAACTCTGCCTTGTAGAACTGATAGCTCTTGCTGGCGGACTCAACAGGCGTCCATGTGGAGAGGTCATTCGATCCCTTCAACTGGACCGTGCCATTGTAGGTCTTGCCGTCAGGTGTCGTGACCGTCACCGTATCGCCGTCAACCGTGATGTTCAGCTTGAACGCCGCCTTCTCGGTGTCAACATCGGCCGGATCGCAGTTCAAGAGGAACGCATCCTCGTGCTCGCTGTTGACATCGGCACCATAGGCCGCCGCCCAAGTGTCATACTTCGCCTTGACCTCAGCATCATCCGGGATGTACGTCGGATATTCGCTCGGCTCCTCTATCTGCTTCGCGTAGACCGTGATCGACGCCGTTGTGTTAGTCACGAGAATCACGCCTTGCGCATTGAAGGTCGCGCCCAGAAGCGAAGCAACCGTTCTAGAATCGTCAACCTCGTAACCGTCAGCGCAGGTCGCACCCAAGAAGAGGAGACCCTTTGCCGGATCGACCACGAACGCAACTCCATCCACCACTGCGTTTGAGACAATAGTAGAGGGATCGACATTGTCAGGATCATCGATAACCGCATAGTAGGCAGCCGTCACGTTTTCACCCAAGTTGACAGTAGCATAGTAGGTCGGCTGCGGTGCAACCGCCGTCGGCTCAGGAATCGCAACTGTGTCAGCAGCATCGACCACCTTGGTGATCACACCCTCGGTCAGCGTCCAGCCGCCTTCAGGCGCCGTCGCGTACTCGAAGCCATCGTCAGGCGTCGCAGTGATGAGGATCGCCAGTCCAACCCGAATATTCGCGACGTTTTCAGTGAACGTGACCGCCGAATTATCGTTGGTGTAGACCGCCGCATAGGTCGCGTTGGTGGCCGGCGTCACGGTGACCTCGTAGGTTCCGATGATCGGCTCCGTGAACTCCACGACGAGCTCGGCATCCGCAGCGCCAACAGTGTAGGTGTAGCTGGACGCGCCATAGACGGACGTGTCGTCGATTTCGACACCGTCAATCGAGACGAAGCTCAGCGTCTTGCCCTCGTCGGCCGTGAACACGATCGTCGAACCCTCGATGAAGTCACCCTCCGCGGATTCAGTCGTGCCGCCCGTAATCGTCCAGCTAATGGCGTGGGTCGCCGGCGGCTCCTCACCCGAAGGCGCGACAAACCAGTAGCCCGCCACAGGATCCGCGGCGCAGGTGCTACCATTGTCAATGTAGTCCGGGAACGCAAAGGCATCTTCCGTGTCTGTGTTGCTGTCAACATCGAAGTAGCCCCTGATAATCGTACCTTCGTAGCCATCTTCAAAGAGATAGCCCGTGAACCTGGCACCCATGTCGCCAGTGGCTGCACCGATATAGGCATCAGAGCCGTCCAGCTTCACAATGCCATAATACTCGGTGTCGTAAACAATCCCACCGCCGCCAACGGAGTCAATGATAGTGAGTGTTCCGTTGACCGTTATGAGCGAAACGCCAGCACCATCATCGCCACCATAGATGGTGTGTCCGGCAAGGTCAAGCACATATTCGCCGTCACCTGTCGCATATCCAGCAAAGGTCGAGCCCTCAGTGTCCATCGAGTCGACATCGTAAGCGAGAGTGATGGTCGAACCATCCTTGGCATTGGCAAACGCCTCAGAGAGCGTCGCACAGGCTACGGGCTGATCGTTGTCGTCGATATAGGACACGCTGTCGCGCGTGGCGAGGACCGTGAACGTCGGGGTCGCGCCTTCCCAAGTCACGACGCCTTCCGAGAGCGTCGCACCATCAATGCCGGCGAATGTGTAGCCATGAGTCGTATCGGCAGTTACACCAAGGTTGAAGCTCTCTGTGCCAGGATCGAGCATGAAGACCAGCGGTGAAGCAGAAGCGTCAACAGGTTCAAAGATCTTATCGCCAACCGTGACGGTCACGCTCGCAATGCCCGTGCCGAGGGTAATCGTCGCAGGAATTTGCTCGCTAGCCGTAATGAAGTTCGGCGTCTCGCTCGTGAGGACGACGTCATCAATCGCACCAGTGCCGGAGAATGCCGCGGCAGCAATAGTGTTCTTATCATCGCCAGAGGCAATGGCGCTCGGGAAGAGCGCATGAGTATTGCTATCATAGAAAGCAAGAGCGGCGCCAGTGGCCGTAAAATCATCGCCAGCCGCTACATTCGTGTCATACTTTATCGGCTCCTCGTCAACATAAACGACAAAGCCGACGTGATTATCCGCATCAATGGATGGAATGGTGCGAACTGTTAGACGATGCCATTTGGACTTGTCAAAGCTGTCCATTGACTCAAGAGAGCAAACATAATTCGTAACATCCAACTGCTCCGAACCAATGTAGCCCGCGCGGACGACGAAGCAGCGCTGTGTAGTGGTGACGTTATCTTCTTCCACCTCGCGCTCGACATACTCAATCGCGATCTTATCGCCATCCCCGAGGGCGTTTTCATCAAACTCCTCTTCGGCAGCCGTGAACATCACGAGAGTGTCGAGGTAGATGCCCTTTTCCGGAATGGTAACACCCGCGTCCAAGCCGTCTTGATTTGTACCACCCACCTTGCGATATAGGCGATCCGAGATGTCAATCGCAAGATAATTGGTATTGACGGCATCCTCAAATACATCGGGGCGCGACACTACATCGGCAGGACCGCTAATGACAGTTCCTTCTCCGTTCACATAATTAGTGACGATAAGACCTGTCGCGTCGTTTGAATCAGGAAGGAACCAATAATAGGTCTCTTGGGTTTCTCCCTCTTGCCTCGGAAGATCCAATTGTCCTGGTGCGATGTCTTCAACGCTTGTACTGATTGTCCAGTCGTCGGCGCTCGCGCTACCGATGGCAAACAACGCAGTGGCTGCGGAAGCCAATATCGTCATTAGTTTTTTCATGTTTTTTCTCCTGTTTTTTTCTTTGAAATTCAAGAGCATAGTTTGTCCATTCGCGAACATCATACCATATTCTGAGTTCCCCCGCAAGGGGGAAAATGAAAAAATTTTCACCCAGGAGGGGGAAGAGGGACGCTCCGGCGAGTTGCGGCGAAGGCTCGCCCGAACCGTTGGTCTTGTCGTCGCGATGGCTTTCGCGCATCAGACAATGAGCGGCCTTCAGCCTGCCATGCCTCGGCGTCTATCTCTGGTTGCGTACTCGGGCGTCTCTTACGCCTGCGCGCCAAGACCTTCCTCTCGTGCGACCTTCGCCTTAACTCGCCTACGCTTTGGTGCGCGGCGTATCCGCCGCGGTCACCCCACACCCCGTCAACCCTTCACCCATTCAACCATTCAACCCTCAAACCCACTAACCCACAACCCCATAAACCATTTAATTGCCGGGCCGCAAGCTCCTCTTGCTCGACAGCCCCCTCCTCTCGCCTACGCTTTGGTGCGTTAACCTCTGCTTGGCGCCCCAATCAAACAATCAAACAATCAAACAATCAAACAATTTAACAATCACCCCTGTGCCTGGTTCTTTAGGTATGCTTCCTGGAGCGAGCGGCCGGGCGTGACGGCGCGGACGCCGCATTCGACGAGGCGCGGCAAAAGCGCCGCGTTGACCTCCTCGACCGTGAGCGCCTCGCTGAACGTCGCCATGAGGTTCGCGCCCTTTGCCTCGAGCCGGATGCCGGGGCACGCGGACTCTATCTCGCCGAGGTTCTTCGGCAGCTCGCGCAGCGCGTAGGCGACCTGTCCGGTGTCGGACGTGAGCGAGCGCATAGTCTCCATGCGGTCAACCTTGCCCGACGAGACGAACGCGACGTGCGTGCAGAGCTTTTGGACGTCGTCGAGGAGGTGGGAAGATATGACGAGCGTCGTCTTGCCGCGGCAGGAGAGGATGAACGAGCGCAGGCGGTCCGCCTCGACGGGGTCGAGTCCGCTAAGCGGCTCGTCGAGCATCACTACCTCGGGCTTGCCGAGGAACGCCTGCGCTATCATCACGCGCTTGCGCATTCCGTGTGAGAGTGCGCGGATCGGCGAGTCCGCCTTGTCGACGAGGTTGAACGCCTTGATGAGCCTGTTGGCGGATGCGGCGGCCCTTGCGGCAGGGAGTCCCTGGAGGCGCGCATAGTGGACGAGCAGGCTCCTCACGCGCCCTTCGTTCGGGAGGTCGGAGTCCTGCGGGAGGATGGTGAAGCGCCCGCTGTGCTTGCGGGCGTCGAACGGACCCGACCCGAGGATGTTGATTTCGCCGCCGTCCGGGATTACGAACCCCGCGACGGTCATCATCCAGGTCGTCTTGCCCGCGCCGTTGCGTCCGACGAGTCCGGTGATGGATCCAGCGGGGATTGCGAGCGAGAAGCCGTTGAGCGCGGCGTAACGTCCGTAGTGCTTTACGAGCCCGCGCGTGATGATCGCCTCGTTCATCGGACGTCCCTCCCCGCGAAGTATACATGTCCGAACGAGAGCCAGAAAAGCCCGATCATGAAGAGCCACGCCGCGCACGTCGCGACCGGCATGAACGACGAGCGCCAGAGCATGTCGCTGACGGAGGACGGGAACAGGCGCGTGAGGACGAGGAAGCGTCCGGAGACCGGCCCATTCGCGTAGTGCCTCAGGAGCGCCGGGATGACGTACCAGGCGATCATCATGAGTATCGCGACGGCGTCGGCCTTTGCGCCGGACTTGAAGAAGTGCGACACGCCGAGCGCGAGTCCGAGCCATGCGAGCGATAGGAACCACGCCTTCACGCTCCACATTAGCATCGCCGGAAAGAGCGCCGGGAGGTCCGCGCCCGACAGACGGAACGCCGCGATGCACCACGCGCCGACGGCACCTATCAGCAACCCCGCCAGCATCAGAAGCGCCTGCCCCAGATATTTAGAGAGCGTGAACTCGAGCCGCGTCACGCGCAGCAACATGTACTTTGCCGAGCCGGACTTCACCTCCTCGGCCACGCGCCTGCTTGAGACGAGCACCGAGAGGAGCGGCACAGCGAGGAAGACTATGAGTGCATAGAGGAGCTCGGCCGGGTGCTTGCCCATGATGTCGTCGTAGACGAGCGAGTCACCGACCATGCCGCGGACGATCTTCTGGAACTGCTTGGACTTCCAGAGCGCGGCGCTTACGACGCCGCTCTTTCCGTTCACGCGCTCGACCTGAAGCACTTCGGCGAGCTGGTCCTCCATCTTGCCGAGGGCGGTGATGGATCCGTTCATGCCGAGTAGCGAGGCCGCAAGGTAGAGGAGAATTAGCACAAGCGCGCGGCGCGTGCGCATCGCACCCGCGAGCTCGAAGAACGCGGCGCGAAGGATCCTCATCTCCGGGGTCCTCCGAAGTCCTGCGGGTCAAGTTTGTCCTGAACGGCGATAAGCGGTTCGGCGACTGAAGGGTCGATGAAGTTGAATAGCTCGAGGGTCGAGACCTCGCCGCGCATGTCCTCTCCGACCGTCTCGCCGATTGCGTCGTACGTCTCCGCGAGCGACGTCGATATGTCGCCCATCAGCCTGACGCCGAGTTCCGGCGAAAGCGACTTGTTGTTGGCGATTTCGTCGGCAACGATCTGCATCGACTCCCTGAGCCTGTCGTTCATAGCGTCGACGGCCGAGTTGAACGCGCGCTGCCCTTCTTCGTTGAGGCCGAGCTTTTCGACTGCCGCGGTGCGCGCGATTTCGATGCGCGTGCGCCAGAGGTCCGCCGCCTCGTCGATGCGCGCCCTGAGGTCCTCGGGCGAGATGTTCTCCGGCGGCTTGCGGTCGCCTGGCGGCTGTCCGGGTCCGGCGGACTCCGCCACCTCGTTCGTATTAGACGCGCCTTCCTGTCCGGGCGGCCCATGGCGTCTGCGCGGACGCCTGGCCTCGGCCGGTATGTTCACCATCTGGGCGAAGGATCCAAACGCATTGTTCACCGTCGGCTTGGCCTTTTCCTCCTTCGCGCGCTGCTCGCGCGTGCGCAACTCCTCAGCAGGGCCGTAGTAACCGACAAGTCCGCCGAGGACAAACGCCGCCGGCAGCCATACAAGAATGGGAATTTTACTCATGCGTATAATTATAGCATATGTAGTGTGATTAGTGGTTGAAAAGTTGAAAGGCTATAAATAGACGACTTTGGCGTAGGCGTCGCGCTGGACTCCGCGCGGATAGCGCACGGCCGGGGGCCCGAATAGCATTGCGTAGAATGGCGCGGTGCGGCGCAGCCCTATCGTCGCCTCGAGCAACTCCGGCACTTCTCTCTGGACGAGGTTGAGGAACCCGCACCAGCAAGTCGCGATTCCGTTGGCATTCGCAAGAAGCTCGAAGTTCGCGCACGCGATCGTCACGTCCTCGCGCGGAGTCGTGACCGCCTTGTCCGTCTCGTCCGTCGAGACGATCAGCATTCCGGGCGCGCCGCGGAAGAACATGTCCTCTCCGCCGTTGCGCAGCTTGATCGCAGGGACGGCCAGCCAGCGCGGGAGGAGCTTGCTTCCGTCACGGTGTCGTTCGATCGCCTTGATGAAGGAGCTGCGGAAGCGGTCCATCGATTCGCGCACGGGGAAGCACGTGAAAGTGAGGGAGCGGGCGTTGCATCCGGTAGGCGTGTTGCCGAGCGCGCGCAGCACCCTGTCCAGCGTCGCGCGATCGACGTCCGTGTTCGCGAACTTACGCACCGAGCGCCTGGTCCGGAGCCAGTTCTCCACGGCCTCCGCGCCCGGAAGGACAATATCACGTGTCGCGACAGAATCCTCGGGCCGGCGTCCGTCGAACTCGACGGCGCCGACTGGGCAGACGGCGAGGCAGTGCTGGCAGCGCATGCAGCGTTCGGGGTAGCCCATCTGCGGAAATCCGTCCGCATCCTGGCGCAATGCGCGAAACGCGCAGTCTCGCACGCATGCGCCGCACTTCAGGCACTTCGCCCTGTCAAGGGAAAACAGACCGTCTTTCATACTATATATACTGCCTTTCTAAATTGCTACTTCTATGCAAATGGAATCGACCAGAACTTGCCGCTATTCTACCATACCCCTTCAGCAAAAGCAACCGCGTCAATTGCGTGAATTTATATTTCGGTTACTATCCGCTGTATTTTGAAAACTTATGGGCTAAAAGTTGTCAACTTTTGCTCTCTTATGATGTTGATAACTCATTGATAACTGTAGACATTATTTCCTTGACACCCAGATCGATTTTTAACTATGTTTAAAAATTATCCACTTAATGATAATAAACACCAAAATATAATCTTCTGCATGTCGCATAAACTATTTTAAAAAATTGTTCACAAAACAGTAGATAATTGCTATAATCTTCTGTGCTATGGATAATTCTTTTCACCCTGATGTCATTGTGGTCGGAGGAGGTCATGCAGGTGCCGAAGCAGCCCTTGCCTCGGCCCGGATGGGTGTACCAACTCTGCTCGTCACGGCCTGTCTGGATGCCATCGGACGCATGCCCTGCAACCCTTCCATCGGCGGTCTCGCAAAGAGCCATCTCGTCTATGAACTCGACGCGCTCGGCGGTGAAATGGGAAAGAATGCCGACGCAACTGCCCTTCAATCCAAGACTCTCAATGCCAGCCGCGGTCCCGCCGTGCAGGCAACGCGCACTCAATGCGCCAAGCGGGAGTACACCGAGCGGATGCAACGCGTTGTCCAAACACAACCCAACCTCCAAGTATTGGAGGATGCTGCTATCGGAATCATCACATCCGATGCCGTTACTACTACCCCTTCACCCACGGGTTCAACCAATGACAATGTCAGTTTTACTGCTAAGCAAGTCACTGGAATCGTTACCGAAAACCACGGATCTATCAATACTCAATGCATCGTTCTAACCACTGGTACAACCCTTCGCGGACGAGTATGGATTGGTAAGGAATGCATCGAATCTGGCGGGGACGGACGCCCAGCCGTAAACAAGCTCTCAGAATGCCTTCGTGACCTCGGATTTGAGCTGATCAGACTCAAAACCGGCACTCCGCCACGCCTAAAAGCCTCCAGCATCGACTTTTCCAAGTGCCAAAAGCAAGATGGAGAGACTCCACGTCCATTGTTCCACGTGGAACATTACGATTCGCAACAGTCTATTGAACCAAAAATGTTCCACGTGGAACATTCCACCACAGCGGGTGAACAGCAATCTGAAAATGTTCCACGTGGAACATTGCCAGAATTTCCGTGCTGGATGACCCATACAACAGAGATTACACATAACATTATAAGGGATAATTTGGGTGCATCCGCACTGTATGGAGGTGCAATCGAGGGTACGGGCGTGCGGTATTGTCCCTCCATTGAGGATAAAATCGTCCGCTTTAACACAGCAACAAGCCACCATGTAATCCTTGAACCGGAAGATTCCGAAGGAAAGATCATATATCCGAACGGACTCTCATGCAGTCTTCCGCGTAATGTGCAGGATCAAATGGTACATTCGGTACCAGGACTAGAAAACGCAGAGTTCATCGCCTATGCCTACGCCATAGAGTATGACGGGATCGACGCACGCGAGTTAAGTCATTCATTGGAGTCAAAGCGAATTGCCGGACTCTTCTTCGCCGGACAGATTAATGGAACTACAGGATACGAAGAAGCAGCCGCACAAGGCATAATGGCAGGTATCAATGCAGCGTTCAAGGTGAAGGGGAAAAAACCTCTAATTCTCAGCCGCCAAGACGCCTACATCGGAGTGCTTATAGACGATTTGGTAACAAAAGGGACGAACGAGCCTTATAGGATGTTCACAAGCCGAGCGGAGCGCCGTCTACTCCTGCGTCAGGACAACGCAAGGTTCAGACTTCTTGAAGCGGCCAAGCGCGTCAGCATACAGCCTCCTGCATATATAGAGGCTGTAACGAAAGTTAAAGAATACTTGGAAAACCAGTTTTCAGAATCCAAAGTCAGCACTAAACATACCCAACCACGAATCACGAACCACCAATCACGAACCACGAACCACCAACCACGAATATCCCCTTGGTTTACTGAAGAGTCAATAGCTAATGAATTACAGATTATGCGACATTATGCGCCTTATATCGAACAAGAGCGCAAGGCCGCGGAGAGGGCCAAGATCGACGAGGCGATTCGCATACCGAAGTGGCTGGACTACGACAAGTGCACTGCCGTGCGCTATGAAAGCCGGGAAAAACTGAAGAAATACCGTCCTGAAACCCTGGCGCAGGCAGCAAGAATTTCTGGAGTAAATCCCGCAGACGTTGCAATTCTCGCCGTTATCATCAAGCGTGGAAGAGTATGAATTAAAAAGTTATCAACATAAATTGTAGATAAGTGGTTGATATGAGAAGATTTTTTTGGTGGTGACGAACCGCCGCAATATATGCTATAGTAGTGGCAAACATGGAATCAGAGGATTTATGAGCAACGAAAATCTAGACCCGGACTCGAAAGGTCTGTGGAACAGGGCGCGCATGATCTGCATCTCGATGATGCAGGGCGACGAGAAGCGTACCCGCGCGGAGCGCAATTTCTCGATGATCCAGTCCGTTGCCCGCGAAGGCGACACCTTCAAGATATTCACTCTCAACAAGCTTTCCTCGGAAAGGTTCGAGAAGGAATATGGCGAAGACCTCAGGAAAAGCTTTCTGCTCGCCGGCGCCGACTCTTCAGTCAAGATAGAGATAACCTTCGACGAAACGGCAAAGCACGAGATAGTAATCGAGAAGAAGGAAGAACAGCCGGCAAAGCCAGCTGCCTCCCATGAAAAGACGGAGACCTTCATATCGACGATGCCACTGAAGGAATACTACACCTTCGAGGAGTTCGTCGAAGGTCCGTCGAACAGCTACGTGTTCGCCGCCGCGAAGGGCGTCGCGAAGAATCCGGGCGCGAAGGCGCTTAATCCGCTGTTCATACACGGCGGAACCGGACTCGGCAAGACACATATAATGCAGGCGATAGGAAACGAGATTAAGCGGACGTATCCGAAGTACGCCGTTTGCTATCTTACGGCCGAGGCACTGCTCAACGAATACGTCAATGCACTTACCCAAGGACGAATCCACGACTTCCGCGAACGATACAGGAAGATCGACGTCCTTCTCATAGACGATATACAGTTCATCGCGAAGAACATGCAGAACTTCCAGGAGGAGTTCTTCAACACGTTCAACGCGCTTACAAACGCGGACAAGCAGATAGTGCTTACATCTGATGTTCCTCCAAAGGACATACCGGGAATCGAGGAACGCCTCATATCACGCTTCGAAGGCGGAATGCTTCAGGAAGTCGAATCTCCTGGCTACGAGACGCGTCTCGCAATTCTGAAGAAGAAGTCGGAAGGAATGGATCCTCCAATCAGGGATACGACTCTGAAGTTCATCGCAGCCAACATCAAGAGCCATGTGAGGGCCATGGAAGGCGCTCTTAGCAAGGTCAACATATACGCCAACCTTGATCCCAAGATGCAGATGACGGACGCCAACCTTGCAAACATCCTCAAGGACTTCATAGAAAAGGAGAAGTCGAGGAAGAAGCTCACGATCGACGAAGTCAAAAACTGCGTGTGCAGGAAGTACGGCGTAACTCTCGAGCAGATACTTTCCACTGAAAGAACTCAGTCAATAGTGACTCCTCGACAGCTTGCGATGTTCATCTCAAGGAAGTTCACAACAAGAAGCCTTCCCGAGATTGCGAAGCATTTCGAGAAGAGTCACGCGACTATAATTCACGGAGTCAAGAACATTACCAACAGGCTCGACGTCGATCCTGAGCTCAAGCAGACTCTCGAAGAAATACTCGACGAGCTGGGGTTCACAATGGGTGATATGGTTGACGGAAACATGTAGACAATGGCGCAAGTTGTCAACACGGAACGGAGTTGTAAAAGAATGTCAAACGGAACCCAAACATGTATCAACAGGCCGCACAGCGATTTCGTCCCGTGTTTTCAAGGGTCTCGACCACTTATCTACGTTGTGAACATTCCTAATAATAGTAATGTCCTACTTCAAATGAAAAACAGTATTTGATACAATATTAGAAGTCGTGGTTCAGACAAGGCAAAAGGAAAGAACAATGAAATTCAAAGTAATACGTTCGAAGTTCCTCGAAGGTCTTAAGAGTGTCCAGAACATCGTCGCAGGAAAGGGCTCGCTCCCGATTCTGCAGAACGTGCTGATAGAGTCCGGCGAAAGGACCATCAAGCTTACCACCACCGATCTCGACATTTCGATCAAGGCCGAAGTCGAGTGCGAAGTGTCCGAGCCAGGCGCGACAACCCTGCCGGTGAAGCTTCTCTTCACCTCGATGTCCAAGGTTGCCGAAGGAGAGGTTGAAGTCACAGTCGACGCGCAGGAGCGCGCGACGATCCGCGCGGGCAGCGCACGATTCAAGCTCCAGGGAATGCCGGCCGCCGAGTTTCCGCAGCTTCCCGAGGAAGGAGACGCTTATTCGTACACCGTCCCGCAGGCGACGATCAAGGAAATGCTACGAAAGACTTCGTACGCCGCTTCGCAGGACGACACTCGCCGCATGCTGAAGGGCGTGCTCGTGAGCTTCAAGGACGAGAAGCTGACCATGGTTGCGACCGACGGACGTCGTCTCGCGCTCGTCGAAAAGGAGCTCGAGTTCCCCAAGGTTGCGGAAAGGGACATCGTCCTTCCGTCAAAGGCAGTCGCCGAACTTCAGCGCTCGCTCGGATTAGAAGGCGATGTCGCCATCATGGTGAAGAAGAGCCAGGTTTGCTTCAACCTCTCCGGCGTGATCATATACTCGAAGCTCGTCGACGACACGTATCCGAACTACAGGCAGGTAATTCCTGCTCAGTGCGCGCAGCACATTGTTGTCGACCGCCAGCTTCTGCTCGACGCACTCGAGAGGGCGAGCGTCATGTCAATGGACGACTCCCACTCGTCAAAGCTCATCTTTGAGTCAAACGTCCTCACGGTCACGTCCGCCGCGAACGACATCGGCGAAGCGAGCGACGAAGTGCCGATCAAGTACGCCGGCGAGAAGATCGAGACAATGTTCAACCCGACCTACGTCATGGATCCTCTCAAGGCCATCGACGACGACGAGGTGACTATCGACATCAACGACGGACACACTCCTGCCGTAATCCGGTGCTCCATTCCGTTCCTGTACGTCCTCATGCCACTGAGAATCAACTGATAGGCGGACCGGGGCGTCGGACCCCGGATGTTTCACTCTCGTAGAAAACAAACAGTCTAAAAAGGCAGACTATGAAGATTTGGACGGACAAGAACTACCCGATTATCATCTCGTGCGCGAAGGAACTCTCCCGCTGGACAGATATCGAAGTGAGGGACATGGGATACAGTCCCATCGAAGTCACGGAGAACACTGTCGTCGTTCGCGGATCGATGCGCGACGTCATGAGGCTCAACCTCAACTTGAGGACGGCTCACCGCGTGCTTGTTCCGCTTCTCCGCACCAGGTGCAGAAGCATCAAGGACCTCTACTATGCTGCGTTCTCCATCGACTGGGAGAACCTTCTCGAGGCTGACGGATATTTCTCTGTGTCTTCGGTCGTGCACAACTACTCGATTCGCGACACAAGGCTTCCTTCGCTCTACACGAAGGACGCGATAGCCGACAGGATGCGCGAGAAGTGCCAGCGCCGTCCGGATTCCGGCGGCGAGAACAAGGGAGCTGCAGTGTTCGTATACTGGGAGAGGGACGAGGTGCTCATATACCTCGACACTTCCGGCGAGCCGCTTTCCAAGCGCGGATACCGCAAGATTCCTGGATCCGCCCCGATGCAGGAGACTCTCGCGGCTGCGTGCATCATGGCTCTCAGGTGGGACAAGAAAAGTCCGTTCATCTCGCCCATGTGCGGATCCGGCACGCCCGCCATCGAGGCTGCGCTCATGGCAATGAACAAGGCGCCTGGATCGCTCAAGGGACATTTTGCGTTCCAGTCGATAAAGGGCTACACAAGCATCATCCTCGGCGAGTCCGCTCCCAACGTCGCGCCGCGCCAGCACGCTGGCGCCACGCCCGAGCAGATCTGGAAGGAAATCGTACTCGAGACGAAGGCGAAGGAGAAGACGGAAGGGCTTCCGCCGATCATCGCGACGGACATCTCCCCGGAGGCCGTTGAGAACGCCCACATGAACTCCATATCTGCCGGCGTCGCTCCGTACATAACATTCAAGGCGTGCGATTTCGGGGACACTGAAATTCCCGAAGGCGATTCTAAGGGAGTGGTGTTCTTCAACCCCGAGTACGGAATCCGCCTCGGGACATACGAGGAGCTCGCCCCGGTGTACACGCGCATCGGCACGTTCATGAACGAGAAGTGCCGCGGATACACCGGCGGACTCATCACCGGCAATCCGGACCTCGCCAGGCTTGTGTGCCTTTACTACAAAACCCGCGTTCCGTTCTTCAACGGACCGATTGACTGCCGGCTGTTCATCTATCCCGGCTGCGAACTGAAAGGTCAGAACGTACAATGAACTTCGAAGAGTTTCTTGAGAAGAAGGAAGACGCCGTCGAGGCAGCGGCAACTCCCGCGCCGGCGGTCGAGGCTGAAGAGCAGATCGAAGAGACCGACATTGCCGAGAGCATCGACGTGCAGAAGGCCGTCGTCGAGTCGCTTGCAGCCGACAAGGCCGAGCAGGACGAGAAGATTAACGAGCTGCGCGCCGAGAACGAAGCGCTCAAAAGTGAGAACGAGTCGCTTAAAAAGGAAGGCGTTGAACTCAAGAATGAAATCGAGACCCTGAAGAACAATATTCAGCAGCTCGAGAGAAAGTGCGCCGAGCAGGGTCAAAGCCTCGCAAGCATGGGCGACGTCCTTTCCAAGAACGCGGATACGGCCATGTCCAACAAGGTGGCTCTTCTCGACAGGGACACCGATATTCCAGACCGTTTTCCTGGCGAGACGCGCGAGCATGTGCTTGAGGTCGTCGCAGAGGCGCGGAAGAAGGCGGAAGAAGAAGGGCGCATTCGCCGCGCACAGGTGCTTGAAGGCGTCCTGATGGCGAACGAGTCCGAGGGTATTCTCGCCGAAAAGCGCGCAGAACTCGAGAAACTTTTTGCAGAAAACGCAAATATTCTTTCCGGACCCGTGATCGAGGAGCTCCAGAACAAGGGAATTCCGCACAAGAACGGCGAAGAATATCTACTCCCGGCGGAAATTATAAAGCGGATGTATTGATTTTATAAACGATATCAACAGAATTATGAACACTGTTTATATTTCTGTTGATAATGTTTATATTTACCCCCTTGTTTGTTTATAAAATAAAGTCCATAATATCCGCGTTGTGAAAAACCTGAGTCCAGAGTTTTGCAGAAAGGTTAAGGCCGCGCGCAAGGAGGCGGGCATTAGCCAGGGTGAGCTTTCAGCCGAAGTCGGCTGCAAGCAACCTGCGCTTTCGATGTTCGAGCAGGGCGACGGGACGAAGCTAAACGACGAGGTGATCGAGAAGCTGGCGAAGAAGTTCAACCTTTCGCTGGATCCCTCCCCCGCCCAACCGCTCAATAGCTTAGACAATCAAACAATCAAACAATCAAACAATCAAACAATTCTTCGCGGCTTCTGCCCGAATCCCCACTGTCCGTCGAACAAGGAGTATTTCGTCGAGGAGATTCGGCTTTTCCTTCCAGACCGAGAGGCGGCGGATCCAGTTGGCGGAAAGTATTGCGCTCTTTGCGGCGAGCTTCTGGAGCGCAAGTGTCCGAGCTGCGGCGCACCTGTCCACGCCGGCGCAATCTGCTCCCTCTGCGGCCAGCCCTACATCGCGGCAGTATAGTTCCTCGCCGGCAAAGCGTTGGCGGGCGAAGCGGCGGTAGTGGCTAACGAACATGCGGCGGCGGCGTATTTGCTGGGCGCGGAGCGGTTGTTTGAGAACGAGCCGACGATTGAGATTGGCGAATTGTCGGTCGCGACTGTTGCGCCAATGTCCGGCGGCGAGGGCGCCGCCGCAACGCAGATGATCGTCGCAGTCATTGTCAAGGATGGCGAGAGGGTGGTCGCGGTTGATGCCGAGAAAGTCACGGCGATGTTTGAGGCGACCGGTGATCTTGGCGACTGGAACGGCGCGGCAAAACTGACGCCGACAGTGTCGCAGTTTTGGATAGACGCAAACGGCAAGATGTCGTTCACGGTCATGCCAGGCGACGGAACGGCGAGTCGCGCGTTTTTGAGAATCAGGCGGTAGCGGCGGATCATTCTGCCCAACGCCGTCGTGTTGGCTGGCGCGGCGAAAGCGCCGCGAATCAATGGCGATGCGCCGCGGTCCGCGTGGTGCTTCGCCTTCGCTTCTTCAAGTTGCCGGTCGAGATGCCGTAGGGTCGGCATCATTACCGGGCGTCCCGTCCGTTGCACGCATCAATAATTTCCGCATATAATTCTCATACGGCGGCTCGCAGTGTCGTCCTCTTGGTGGCGGGCGGCGTCTTGTTTGAGAATTTAATGCGGAAAATTCTTATTGGCGGCAGCGGCCTCCCTGATGTCAGGAATGTAAGTCTTGGAAAGGG
>Ga0265298_10005581_pt1 | contig 15722 bp, 12 predicted proteins | sample AusTroGonzalo_MG_3_FD_193486 | JGI IMG/M metagenome (GOLD analysis project Ga0265298, IMG submission 193486) | Bovine rumen microbial communities from tropical cattle in Woodstock, Queensland, Australia - Gonzalo_01 | ecosystem: Host-associated > Mammals > Digestive system > Stomach > Rumen ... | reverse complement strand
GTGATTTCGGAGCTCCGGTCGGTACCATCAACGACGGCGACTCCGTGGTGTTCTTCAACTTCCGTGGCGACCGCGCTATCGAAATCACCCGCGCCTTCGAAGAAGAATCCTTCAACGAATTTGACCGCAAGCGCTTCCCGAAGGTCTGCTACGCTGGCATGCTCCAGTACGACGGCGACCTCAAGCTCCCGAACCGCTTCCTCGTGCCGCCTCCGGCCATCAAGGAAACCAGCGGCGAATGGCTTGCCGAAACTGGCGTGAAGCAGTTCGCTTGCTCCGAAACGCAGAAGTACGGCCACGTCACTTACTTCTGGAATGGTAACCGTTCCAGCAAGTTCGACGGCGAAACCTACCTCGAAATTGAATCTGACGTTGTTCCCTTCGAACAGCGCCCGTGGATGAAGGCTGCCGAAATCACCGACGCCATGATCGAAGCCTTGAAGAGCGGCAAGTACCAGACGCTGCGCTGCAACTTCCCGAACGGCGACATGGTGGGCCATACCGGTTCCTTCCGCGCTGCTACCATGGCTATCGAAGCTGTGGATATCGGCCTCGCCCGCTTGCTCCCGGTGATTGACGCCCTCGGTGGTGTCGCCATCATCACGGCTGACCACGGTAACGCCGACGAAATGTACGAGATCGACAAGAAGACCGGCATGCCGAAGGTCAACAAGGACGGTACGTTCAAGGCCAAGACCAGCCACACCCTCAACAAGGTGCCGTGCATCCTTTACGATAACGTGACCGGCGGCAAGCTGGGCCTCAAGGAAGGCGACTGGGGTCTCTCCAACATCGCCGCCACGACCGCGAACCTCCTCGGCCTCGAAAAGCACGAAGCTTGGGACGACTCGATGCTCATCATCAAGTAAGGCAATCGGGACTGGATCCTTCGAGGCTACGCCTCTCAGGATGACGATACTAAAAGGGAACCCGCAAGGGTTCCCTTCCATTTTTGTGTACATTTTTACTCTTTCTTTTTTTATATTCGCTAAAGAAGGGAAGAAGGAGGATGCATGTCCATACACAAATACAAGCGCAAAATCGCCCTATGCATCACATCTATCTTTTGGGCTGCCTGCGAAAACGATTCTAGCTCCGCGACAGACATGACCACTCTGCCAGAAAGCTCCGAAACCAGCGAAGCAAGTGTTTCCAGCAGTAGCGAGACACCGACGTCGAGCGAAACTGCATCTGCGGAAAGCAGTTCCGCCTATGTCAATCCCGACTACCCCTATACGCTAGACAACGACCCCTCTGTCCACTGTAAGGATTCGACATACCACCACACATCTATTTGCCCTTCATCTGAGTCGGTCTCGCAAGTCGAAACAGAACTTGAAGAAAATGCCCCCCTTTATGGCATCGTTACCCCCGTTTGTGCCGACCAAAGCCATGACTACGCCATTTTCAAGTGCGATGACGGAAGCATGTATCCCGGCAGTCCATATTTCCTTCCCCAGAAGGGCATGCTCATACAACAAGATTATACAGATGATGGCAAGTGGGTCCCGACAAAAGAAAAAATTGCGAAGGACATAGAAGAAGCGGAAGCAAGTACGGTTTTTCCTTATAAACTAGCGAAGGATTCGACCATCAACTGTAAAACAGCCTACAGAACAACAACAAGCATCGCCGCGACTCAAGATTTCAGCTACCAGGAACTGCTACAAGATCACTTCATCAAGTGCGAAGATGGAAACAGCTATGAATGGGAAGAATTGCTCAAAGACGAAGACGGAAACATCTACGAGCGCAAAGATTCCTAGGAATTGAAAATGCAAAAACAGAAGAGGAACCCGCAAGGGTTCCTTTTTTTTCAAAAAACTTTTCGGAAACGCCCTATTGCAGCCTTACCACCGCATCGCACATTTCGGAAACCGCCATGCGGTGGGTCACCAAAATTACCGTCTTGTCGCCGAAGTTCTCGAAGAGCCTGCGGAACAGTTCCCGCTCGGTGGATTCGTCCAGGGCGGAACTGATTTCGTCCAGCAGCAAGATGTTTCCGGGACGCAGGAGTCCGCGGGCGACCGCAATCCGCTGGGCCTGACCTTCGCTAAGCCCAAGTCCCCGCTCCCCCAGTTCCGTGTCCAAGCCCGCGGGCAAATCAAACACGAATTCCGCACAGGCGGTTTGCAGTACCTTGCGGAGTTCTTCTTCGGTAGCCGAGGGTTTTGCCAGCTGCAAGTTGTAACGAACAGACCCGCTCATCAGGGAATTCCCCTGCGGAACATAGACAAAGCAATCGCTGGTTTCAGCGGAAACTTTTTTCTCTGCGATGGATAATGCCGCGGCAGCATCTGCCGGATAAACCACCACGCGGCCCGCCTGCGGTTCCACAAGCGAAAGTATCAGGCGGAACAGGGATGTCTTGCCCGCACCCGTTTCCCCCACAATAGCGGTCTTGCTGCCTGGCGTAAAATCGTGGCTGAATTCCCGAAGGACATCCCTGTCGCTAGAGGCATAGCGGAAACTGACCCCTTCCAGGCGCAGGCCCCGCATATTCTGCGTAGCGGCTGGCGATTCTGAACCCGAAGATGCCTCAGCACTTGCCGGCACAGTACTCAAAGCAGCGCCACTGCCCAACTCCCGCAAGCGATCAATGCTAGCCGTAGCGTGAATCAGTTGCGGGGCATTGTTCAGCAGGGAATGGATTGGCCCCTGAATCTGGCTCACCAACTGCAAGAAAGAAGTCATGATACCAAAAGTGATGGTCCCGTTCCGAAGTCCAATACCGCCCCACACAAAGGCCAGCAGGTAACCCAGCCCAAAGGCACTGGCAAAGGCAAATCTGGAAATTACGGAAAAACGGGTACGACGGACAACATCCTTGCCCATATCCTGCTGCATCTGGTCCAACCGCCCCGAAACCCAAGGAACGCTTCCCAAACTACGAAGCAGGGCATTGTTCTCTACGCCCTCTTGCACATGCATCTGGATACGGCTTTCCCCCTCGCGAATTTTCAGCGTCATGTTGCGGATGCGATGGGACACGAACTTCCCGAACACCAGCACCAGCGGGGTCATCAACAGCAAAGCCCAAGCAAGCCTAGGGTCAAACCAGCGAAGCATCAGGAATGCTCCCAAAAGCTGTATGGCCGTCACCACCATCTGGGGAATTTTCGCCGTGGCAGTTTCGCTTATCAGTTCTACGTCCTTGGAAAATCGGGAAGTCACATCTCCCGAAAGCAGGTCTTGACCGCCATAGAGCCTGCGGGTAAATAGCCGCCCAAACATCTGGAGCCGAATGGCATTGGAAAGCTTGAGGGTGGAAATGGAAGTCAAATAGTAATACACCTGCCGCAGGGCAATGTTTCCCACCACCGTTAGCGCCAACAGTCCCACCATACGGGCCACGTCCTGGTCGCTACCGTTAACAATGGTATCGTCTATAAACCGCTTGCTAAGCCACACCATGGCAAGGCCCAGGGAAACCTGCAAGGTTCCCAAGACCACACGGAGTGCCATGTTCAAGCGCACTCCGCGACTGTTCTGCCATAGCCAAGAGAGGTAATTCATTCTACCACTTTTACGTTTTTCCAACTTTCCACAATGGATTCCACATCCTTAAAGGCGCGGTCCCTATCCACCTCGTATTCAGCACAAAGGGAGTCGGTAAGGGTATCCACCGTAAAGTCACCCATTTCCACAGCACGGGACCAAAGGAAGGCGGCAGTCTCGTTCAGACAAAGTAACCGTCCAAAATCCAGGGCACCGATGCCCTCACCCATGATAACTTGTTCGCCACAGACTTCACGCAGCACAAAACCGTTCTTGATTCGCATAAAAACCTCGTTCACCTTTTAAAATAGATTTTTTGGCAACAGCCGTCCCGCTTTTTTACCTATATTCCCCTCTATGGAAACTCCAATAGCATGCCGCATTTTCCCGAAACTCCTGGTTGCGGTTTTGCTCTGCGTTTCCACGGTGTTTGCAAGCGAGTCAGAAAAAGCTGGCGATACCCTGCAGGTTTCCCAAGAGAACATCCTTTCCGTGGTGGCCATAGTCCTCCCCCACAACTCCCTGAAAAACTCGGAAACCCTGCACAACTGGCCCTTCTTTGCCTTTGCGGCTCCCGCCTGGAGTTCCAACTTCAAACTGCAACAAAACGGCAAACTCATCACCCTCAAGGGCGGTGCCGCCGGGGATGTAAACTTTGCGGGATTTGGGGTAAGGCTGGATGTAGCTGTGGAACTGATCCACCTGTTAGAATTAGGCATGGAAGCAAACGGAGGCACCGCCATCAACTACGGCGAGACCGCCACCTTCATGGGTGTATACGACTACGAAAAACGGGACTACCGTCAAGACATCGTCTTTACCGAATACTCCTACGGATACACCTACAAGGCATCCCTGACATTACCGCTTTTAGTATTGCTCCCCAAAAGCGACTGGACCAAGATCATCTTGAAGGCCTCCGGCGAATACGCCTATTCCGCCTACACGGGGGCCAGCGACGGCGAAGTCTGGAAGGTGGGCAACGGCAACATGGTGAACGGTTTCAGGTACAAGTGTGGCGGCACCCTGATTTACATGCTGCCCTTTGAAAGGGTTCCCATGGCCATGCTGGCCGCCAACGTAAGCGGATTCAAACACGCCTACGACTTTGACCCCGCCTACAAGGACTACAATCCCGGTTTCAAGACCGTGAACATAGTCCCCATGGTTTCCATAAAGGTCAACGACACCTGGAATGGCATGCTCATGGCCTCCATCTCCAGGGACCGTCGTTACGAAAACAACCGCTACAAGACTAGCGAGGAACTGCTGCAAAAGCAGGTGGGTACGGAGTGGGACCTGCGCACGGTCATGTGCATATTCACCCGGAAATTCTAGAGTCCTTCTCGGGACTCTGCGTTCCCGATTACTTCCCGAAAAATTCCTTCACCTTGTCGCAGATGAAATCAATTTCCTCAGGTTTCAACCCGTAGAACATGGGCAGGCGCAGCAGGCGGTCGCTTTCGCTGGTGGTGTAGCGGTCTTCGCCGCTAAAGCGGCCAAAGCGTTTGCCCGCAGGGGACGAGTGCAGGGGCACGTAGTGAAACACCGCCAAGATGCCGTTGTACACTAAGTGCTTGATGAGCGCCGTTCGCGTCTGCAAGTCTGCCACCTTCAAGTAGAACATGTGGGCGTTGTGGGTGCATTCCACCGGAATATAGGGCAACTGCAGGTCGCCAGCGTCGGCAAGGCACTGCAGGCGTTCCCGGTAAGCATTCCAGCTGGCCATGCGGGCATCGTATATGATATCGGCGCATTCCAGTTCAGCGTAAAGGTAGGCGGCGTTCAGCTCACTGGGCAGGTAGCTGGAACCCAGTTCCACCCAGGTGTACTTGTCCACCTCACCACGGTGAAACTGGCACCGATTGGTACCCTTCTCACGAATGATTTCGGCACGGTCGGAATACTTCTTGTCGGCAATGAGGATGGCGCCGCCCTCCCCCATGCTGTAGTTCTTGGTCTCGTGGAAGCTGTAGCACCCAAAGTCACCCAACGTTCCCAGGGCACGGCCCTTGTAGGTAGACATCATACCCTGGGCGGCGTCTTCTACTACAAACAGGTTATGCTTTTTGGCGATGGCGTTGATAGCATCCATCTCGCAGGCCACGCCCGCATAGTGCACCGGCACAATGGCCTTGGTCTTTTCGGTAATGGCCGCTTCCACCAGTTTCTCGTCCATGTTCATGGTGTCGGGGCGGATATCCACGAACACGCACTTGGCACCCTGCGAAACAAAGGCGTCCGCCGTACTCACAAAGGTAAACGAGGGCATAATCACCTCGTCGCCAGGGCCCACGTTGCAAAGCCGTGCCGACATTTCCAAGGCATGGGTGCAGCTGGTGGTGAGCAGGGCCTTGACAGCGCCCGTGTGCTTTTCTAACCACTCGTGGCACCGCAGGTTGAAGGTTCCGTCACCGCAAATGCGGCCACTTTCCACGGCCTGCTTCACGTAGTCAAATTCCATTCCCACAAAGGGCGGCTTGTTGAAAGGTATCTTCATTAATCCTGAGGCTCGCCTTCCACGGACATTTTGCGCTGACCCGTGATAAACTGATGCACATAGGGGTTGGCGGTGTTCTTGATTTCGTCCACCGAACCCACCTCGATAATGCGGCCGTTGTATAGCATGGCAATGCGGTCCGCCACCTTGAAGGCGCTCACCATGTCGTGAGTCACCACCACAGAGGTCACGCCCAGCTTACTCTGCATATCCAGAATTAGGTCGTTAATCACGTCGCTGGTAATAGGGTCCAGACCGGTGGTGGGTTCGTCGTACAAAAGGATTTCGGGGTTCAGGGCGATAGCGCGGGCCAGAGCCACACGCTTTTTCATACCGCCAGAAAGTTCCGAGGGCATCTTGGTGCGGAATTCCGGCACCAGGTTGATCATCTTGAGCTTTTCCGTGACCACATTCTGGATCTGCCTTTCGCTCAGTTCCGGGTGGTGTTCCCGCAAGGCGAAGGCGATGTTCTCGCCGGTGGTCATGGAGTCAAACAGGGCGCCCATCTGGAATAGCATGCCCATTTTGCGGCGGATGGTATGGGTGTCAAAGAACTTGGGAGTACTGATGGTCACGCCATCCACCGACACCTCGCCGCCATCGGGCTGCAAGAGCCCGATCATGTGCTTCAGAATCACGGACTTACCGCCGCCGGACTTTCCGATAATCACCATGGTCTCACCACGGCGGATATCCAGGTTCACATCTTCCAGCACCGTCTGGGGACCAAAGGACTTGCGAAGCCCTTTGAGGCGGATGGCGATATCGTTAGGGTCAATCTTTACATTGGGCATAGGCAACCTGCAAACTAGAAGAACATCACCGCATCCAGGGCAAAGTCGGCGATCAAAATCATAAGACAGCTGGACACCACCACGTTCATGGTGGCAAGGCCCACGCCACGGGCACCGGGCCTGGCGTTGACCCCGTTATAGTAGGCCAGCACAAAAATCAGAGTTCCAAACACAAACGACTTGATGATACCCGCCCACAAATCCATGGAGTCGAACAGGTATTGCATACCCGTATAGTAGGTGTAGGTGGTAATGTCCAAAGCCAGCACGCACACAATCCAGCCACCAATCAAGGCCAGAGCGTTGGAGATGGCGGTAAGGCAGGGAATCATGGTGATAAAGGCCACAAAGCGGGGCAAGGCCAAGTAGCGGTAGGGTTCAAGGCCCAATACCGTGTAGGCCATCAGTTCCTCTTTCTCCTTCATGGAACCAAGCTCAGCGGCCACGGCACTGCCCACGCGACCCGAAAGCACAATAGCGGTAAGCAGGGGTCCAAGCTCGATCAGCACCATCTTGCAGGTGGCGGTACCCACAAACTTGTCAGAGACCAGGTTGTGGAACTCGAATTCCGCCATGATGGTGGCCACCATCCCCGTAAAGATGGAGGTCACAAAGAGCAGAGGCAGCGAGGACACACCAATGGAAATCATCTGCTTCACAATCAAGTCGGGGTTCTTGTGCACGTGGGGCAGCTGCTTCAGGGTAGAGAGCAGCAGACACACGACTTCGCCCACACTGGAGACTCCATCTACAATCACCCGGCCAATCCAGGCTATAGGTCTAAGCAGGATAAACATCAGCCAAAGTCTCCAAAGCCGACAGGTTCAGAATCCCCACCATAACCGTCGTAAGAATAGGGTTGGTCGGATTCTTCTTCCCCACCCACAGCGGCATCGTAGAAAGTGGTGTACTCGGGCACAAAGGACAGTTGAATATCCTTTACGGAGCCGTTACGGTGCTTGGCCACAATCAGTTCCGCCTTGTACTTGTCGTCGTCCTTGTGGGTACGCACAAAGGGGCGTTCCACAAACCACACCATGTCGGCATCCTGTTCGATAGAACCAGATTCACGCAAATCGCTAAGCTGGGGCCGGTCGCGTCCCTTTTCCTCTACCTTACGGCTGAGCTGCGCCAAGGCGATGACGGGAATTTTAAGCTCCTTGGCCAAAATTTTTAACCCGCGGGAAATGTTGCCGATGGCCACCGCACGGTTCTCTTCGTTGCCCACCTTCATGAGCTGCAGGTAATCCACCACCAGCAGGTCCAACTGGTCCCGGTGCTTGAGCTGACGGGCCTTGCTCATCAGTTCCATGATTCCCAGGTCAGCGTTGTCGTCCACATACAGCGGAGACTGGTTGATGGGAGCCACCTTGGCGATAAGCTGGTTCATCTCGTCACGGCTCAACTTGCCGTTGCGGAACTTAGACTGGTCCACTCGGGCCCTGGAACACAGCAAGCGCTGGGCCAGTTGCATGCCGTCCATTTCCAGGCTAAAGAAGGCCACGTGCTTATTATAGTCAATGGCCGCATTGGCGGCGATGGTCAGGGCGAAAGAGGTCTTGCCCACGCCGGGGCGGGCAGCCAAAATAATCAGGTCCGAATTCTGGAGCCCGTTGGTCAGGTCGTCCAAATCCTTGATACCCGTGGGGATTCCCGTGATGCCGTCCTTGCGGTTGTTAAGCCGCTCCAAAAGCGGGGTCACAAAGTTCTCGATGGGCTTGACCGCACCCTTGACCTGCTTGTCGGCAATGGCGAAAATGTCCCGCTCCGCATCCTGAATCACGTCGTCGGGATTGAAGGAGGGGTCCATGGCCTTCTTGATGGTCTCGGAGGCGGACTTGATCATTTTGCGGAGGGTGGCCTTGTTCTTGAGGTGGTCCAGGTTCCACTCCACGTTGGCAGAGGAGGCCACCGACTCCATCAGGTCAAAAAGGTATTCCCGACCACCGGCCTCGGCCAGCTTGCCCATCTTTTCCAATTCCGTGGAAAGGGTCAGCAGGTCGATGGGGGTACCCATGCGGTACAGCCCACAAAGACCCCGCCAAACAAGCTTGTGGCGTTCGTAATAGAAAAAGTCCTCTTCGGTAACTACGGTAATGACGGTACCCATGACCTCCGGGTCACGGAGGATGCCACCCAGCAGGAAGCGTTCCGCTTCCAAATCGTTGGGCACCTGGCGGCTTTCAAAATTCCTGTTGTCTGTCGTTTCTGGCATAACTATACAGGGTAAAGATAAAATTATGCCGCATTTAGTGCGGCACAACTGTGGTGGAAAAAGCCTCTATTGGCAAATCCTAGCGTTTAAAATAAGAGCACCTGGGCAGGTGGGTTTTCCAGGTCAAAAGTTTCAACTGTTTATCCCCAGCCATAGCAAAGGCATCCACCAGTGAACAGGTCTTGACCCCGGCAAATTCCAAGTCCGTACCCGCGGCAGTCTCGAAGGGGGTTCCCTTGCCAAACACCTGGTAGAACAGCGGTTCCCCGAAGGTAACCATAGTCTCTGGAGCGAGCAGGGACAGTTCCTTGGAAAGCATTTTGCGGAGGGCTCCCGTCAGTAACGGAGGAAAGTTCCTGGATTCCGGCAGCTTATAGAAGTAGGTGACCCCGATGGATTCGGGGGCCACATTCAGGCTTGCAAACAGGCGCTTGAGCATGTCCGCCACGGGGCTCTCGAAAAAACGGTCCGCCGGGATGTCGGCATGAGGTTCTTGGAACAGGAGCAACACCGCCGGATGTTCCGGACCCTCGTAGGTGTAGAGTGCGGAAGCGGCAGAATAAATTTTTTCCTGTTTAATTTGTCCGTAAAATTCTTCCAGACTGGCGGCGGATTCAAAGGGCGATGTACCCCGCTGCACAGGCCTCGGGGCGGGCATGTCCGGGGAGACGATGGCGGGCTTTGTCGGGGCCGCGGCGCGGGACGGTGCTGCAGGTGCGGATGTTGTCCGCGGAGTCACGGGGATAGCGGCAGTCGCTCTCGGAGTTGCAGGTGCGGTAGCAGGGGCAGATGTTCGTGGGGCAGCAGGTGCTGCGGCCGGCTTGCGCTTCTCGAGAACCCAGGGTTCGTCAAAAAACACTTCCGTATCCCCCAGGTCCATTTGGCCCTGGAGGTAGTTCCGCAGTTCGCTAAAGTCAAAACCTTCCGCCATACTCCCCTATTTAGCTTTTTGCGGGGCGCCAAGCCGGCCGCAAATGAACCGCACCACGGTTTCTGCCAGTTCTACCTTGGAACCCAGCTGCATTTCGGGGACGGCTCCCTCGGAACCGTCTGCTGCAGGGAGCACCAAGGTATAGTTCACGGAGTCGAAACCAAACCCACTGTCCTTGGCCACGGGGGCGTTCAGCAGCAGGGCGTCGGCACCGCTCTTTTTCAGTTTTTCCTGGGCGTGTTCCGCAAAGTGGTCTGTTTCCAGCGCAAAGCCCACCACAACCTGATGGGGTTTCTTGGCGGCCACGGAATCTCGAAGGATGTTGGGGTTGGGCACCAGTTCCAGCACCAGCTGGCTCCTGCTGTCCTTGATTTTTTCGGCAGCGGCAACCTTGGGGCGGTAATCGGCAACGGCGGCGCAATGCACCAGGGCGTCGGCGGTTCCCATGCGCGAAAGCACGGCCTGGTGCATTTCGCAGGCACTGCGAACACGGTGCACCGTGGCGCCGCCCGGGAACTGGGCCTCCATGGGGCCCGCCACCACTTCTACGGAGAACCCGTTGGCTAACAGCACGGAGGCCAGGGCCACCGCGGTCTTGCCGCTGCTCCTGTTAGAGATGTAGCGGACGGGGTCTATAAGTTCTTCGGTACGGCCCGCAGTCAAAAGTACCGTACGGCCGTAGCCCGGAAGGCTGGGATCCAGATGTTCCGGGGTGTTAGGGGCGTCGCCCCTAGGAGAGGGGGTGACGGAAGACTTGCCACCGGGCAAGGCTGCAGTCAGGGGGAGACTTCCCCCCTCCAACCATTTTACAATTTCTGCAGGTTCCAAAAGGCGGCCGGAGCCCACTTCGCCGCAGGCCAGTTCCCCCGCCGGAGATTCCAGCACGTAGGTGTTTTCGAAGTCGCGGAGGGTTTGCAGGTTACGTTTAACCGCTGGGGAATTGTACATGGCCACGTTCATGGCGGGTGCCAGCACTCGGGGGCAGTCGCAACTCATGAAGCAGAGGGACACGGGGTCGTCGGCGATGCCGTAGGCGAATTTCCCGATGGCGTTGGCGGTGCAGGGGACCACCAGGTACAGGTCCGCCCAGCGTGGAAAGTCGATGTGCTGGAAGGGGCGTGCCTCGGGGACGCCGTCCTTGAGGTACACGGGGCACTTGGACAGGGAAGCGAAGGTGAGGGGGGCCACAAAGCGTGTGGCGGCCTCGGTCATGCAAACGCGGACGTGGGCGCCCTTCTTTTGCAAAAGGCGCAGCAGTTCGCAACTCTTGTAGGCGGCGATTCCGCCGGTGACTCCCAAGAGGATGTTTTTGCCGTTCAAGTCCATAACCAATGTGCAATGTGGAATGTGGAATGTGGAATGTGAAGTGTGTAGTGTGTAGTGTGGAATGTGTAGTGTTTAGTTTGGTGCGTCATCCTGAATGGAGAGGCGAAGCCTCGAAGTGAAGGATCCAGACCCAAATCTTGATTCCCGCTTAATCTGGCAGGTTCCTCTGGCCTGGATTCTTCGCCTGCGGCTCAGAATGACGCGAAAGGCAGAATGACGCAGAGAATTTATCCCTTCACATGGATCGCGGCGGCGAATTCCTTGAGCAGGGCGGGATCCTCCACCTTTTCCCAGAGGGTGCCGGTCACGATGATGTTGGCACCAGCCGCCACGCGGATAGCCGCAGTTTGCGGGTCCTTGATGCCACCGCCGGTCATGATGGTCATTTCGGTGGCCTTGCGGGTATAGGCGATGTGTTCCACGGGCACAGGTTCTTCGGCACCGCTGCCTGCTTCTAGATAAACGTAACGCATGCCCATGAGTTCGGCGGCAATAGAGTTCACCATGCTGAGCTTGGGCTTGTTGGCGGGCACCGGCATGGTACCGCTGATGTATTCCACCGTAGTGCGCTTGCCACTGTTAATCAGCTGGTAGGCCGTAGGGATGGCTTCCATGTTCAGGGCACGGACCAAGGCGCCACCGCGAACCTGTTCGTCAATCAGGTAGTTGGGGTTGCGACCGCTGACCAGGGTCATAAAGAGCATGGCGTCAAAACCGGGAACTACTTGGGAAGCTCCACCTGGGAAAAGTACCACGGGCAGGTCCACATGGGCCTTGAGGGCGGCCACCTGCTTGGGCAGCGTAAAGTTACCGAGGTAGGAACCGCCCACCAAAAGCAAGTCGGCACCGTTTTCAGCGGCCATGGCCCCCGCCTTTACAAAAGCGGCCTCGTCAGAGGTATCCGGGTCCAGCAACACCGCAAAAAGAGCCCCACGCTTCTCGATTTCGGCATTCAGGCGGAGTTCGGTTTTTCCTGGTTTCATAACAATTCCTTTTCTCGACGCACAAGGCGCCGTTTGGGGAAAAGATAGATTTTTCGATTGCTATATATATGCCCATGGAACTGTTCACCCCCGTGGAATTGCCCGAAACAGGGCTAAAAATAGACTATACCAAGAAATTGGCGTTTTTTGGCTCGTGTTTTGCGGACAATATGTCGGAACAATTCGCCCGACGGAAGTTCTGTACGTTTGCAAACCCCTTCGGTACGGTCTACAATCCGCTGTCCATAGAACGCATGTTGGTGAACATCGCCGAGGGTAAGTTTTTTGGCGAAAACGACGTTTTTCAGGACCTCCGTGTGGGTAACGGCGGCGACGGTCTTTGGCACAGTTGGGACGCCCACAGTTCGTTATCGGCAGCGAGTCGCGAGGAATGCATCTGCAAACTGAACGAGGCCGCACAGCAGGCGCATGAATTTTTACAGCAGGCAGATATGGTGTTCATCACCTTGGGTTCGGCCTTCGTGTATTCGCTGAAAGGTTCCGCGGACAACACCGCAGGCAACAACGCCGGGGGCCATGTGGTGGCTAACTGCCACCGTCGAGACCCCAGGATGTTTGACCGCAGGCTGGTTTCCGTGGAAGAGGCGGCAGAGGCCATTCGCGGGATTGTGGAACGCCTGCGACAGCTCTCCCCCACCGCCCATATCGTCTTTACCGTGTCGCCCATCAGGCATCCGGGTGACGGTGCCCACGGAAATAATCTTTCTAAGGCTACCGTGTTGCTAGCCGTGAACCAGGTGGTGACGGAAATGCAAGCGTCCGCGGCTCACATCGAATACTTCCCCTGCTACGAAATCGTGATGGACGAGCTGCGGGACTACCGCTTCTACGAAAGCGACATGATTCATTTGTCCAAAACCGCCGAACAAATCATCTTTGAGCGGATGATGGAATGCTATTGCGATGAAACCACCCGCGGGTACATCGCCAAGGTGGAAAAATTTTTGAAGATGGCGAACCACCGGATTGTGGACGCCAACTCCCCCGCTACTCTTGAATTCAAAAAGAAGCTCGCAGAACAAGCTGCGAGCCTCGAGAAGTTGATTCCGGGATTGGATCCTTTGAGGCTCGCCTCTCAGGATGACGCTAACAGTTAAGCACCCAGCTTTGTGAGCCACAAGCGACTTGTATAAACAAGTCGTGGTGGCGAGAGCGAAGCCCAAACCACAGATTTTATTCTGAACTTAGGGCTGAGCGGTCAGTTTAGCTCTGATCCAGTTGTTGGCATTGGCAATGGCGCCCGAAATCTTTTCGGGTTCGCGGGTGCCGGCTTGAGCGCGGTCGGGGCGACCACCGCCCTTACCACCGCAAGCGGCCGCCAGATCCTTCACCATGTCGCCGGCCTTGATGCCCTTGGCCTGAACGTCCTTGCCCACCATCACGGCGATGCTTCCATTGCCCTGACCCTTGTTGGCAATCACGGCCACGGAATCGCTGGCAAGTTTGTTCTGCACACCGTCCAGCAAGTCCTTGAACTTTTCGTCGGGCATGGCGAACTCGCGCACAAACAGGTTCACGCCTGCCACGTTGATGGCACCCTTCAGCACGTCGGCAGCCACGAGGGTTGCCAGCTCCAGCTTCACGGACTGCAAGCTCTTTTCCAGGTTCTGGGTCTTGGCGAAGGCCTGCTGGATGCGGTCAAGAACATCGGCGTCCTTGCAGCGGAGCTGTTCGCGGAGGGCGGTCAGAATCTGGGTTCCAGCACGGAGCAGCATCAAGGCACCACGGCCAGAAACCGCTTCGATACGGCGTACACCAGCAGACACGCTAGATTCGCTCACAATCTTCACGAGGCCGATGTTACCGGTGTTCTGCACATGCAAGCCACCGCAGAGTTCCTTGGAGAATTCTTCGTTCGTGCAGCCCATCTTGACCACGCGAACTTCGTCGCCGTACTTTTCGCCGAACAGAGCCATAGCACCGCTAGCCTTGGCTTCGTCAACGCCCATCACCTGGGTATTGACCGGCAGGCATTCCATCACCTTGGCGTTCACGATGTCTTCGACCTTCTGAATTTCTTCAGCGGTCATGGCATTGAAGTGGCTGAAGTCGAAACGGAGGAGTTCGTTGGAAACAAAGCTACCCTGCTGCTGCACGTGAGTGCCGAGCACCTGACGGAGAGCGGCCTGCAGCAAGTGAGTGGCGGAGTGGTTCTTGCGAATATCGTTGCGGCGATCGTTATCGACGGTGGCCATGAACACGGCTTCCATCGTCTTTTCATCGGCAGTACCCTTCTTCACCTTACCGCGGCAAAGAGCGGTATCGTTCACCTTCACGGTGTCGAACACGTCAATTTCGAGGTCGCCAGAAACCAGCGTACCCTTGTCGCCAACCTGGCCACCCATTTCGGCATAGAACGGAGAGGTTTCAAGCACGATGGAGAGAACTCCCTTGTCTTCGCGCCAGCGGACAACCTTCGTTTCGCAAGCGGAGAGTTCATAACCAACAAACTTTGTGCTAGCTTCGCTGTACTGCGTCCAGCCTTCGGTACCCATGGTGTTGATGCCCTGCTTCATGTTGGCGCGGGCGCGGGCCTTCTGTTCTTCCATGCACTTCTCGTAGCCTTCTTCATCGATGAGGAGGCCCTTTTCTTCGGCGAGGATGCCGGTGAGGTCCGGCGGGAATCCATAAGTATCATAGAGGAGGAACACCTTGTCGCCCGGAATCTTGTCGCCCTTCTTGAGTTCGGCGGAGATGGCGGCGAAGCGCTCGAGGCCGGCATCCAGCGTGCGGATAAAGCTTTCTTCTTCGCTCTTGATGACGGAGGCCACGAATTCCTTGCGTTCGCGGATTTCGGGGAAGGCATCGCCCATGGTATCGGCGAGCACCTGGACGAGCTTGTAGATAAAGGCTTCCTTCTGGCCAAGCAGACGGGCAAAGCGGCTGGCGCGGCGGAGAATGCGGCGGAGCACGTAGCCACGGCCTTCGTTGCTCGGGAGAGCGCCGTCGGCAATAGCGAAAGAAATAGCACGGATGTGGTCGGCAATCACGCGGTGCGGGGTGCCGGCTTCGCCATCGTTGTAGGGCACGCCAGAGAGTTCAGCGATCTTAGAGATAATCGGAGTGAACACGTCGGTGTCGTAGTTGCTGGTCTTGCCCTGAAGAATAGCGCAGATACGTTCGAAACCCATACCGGTATCGACGTTCTTGGCCTTCAGCGGAATCAAGGAGCCGTCGCTCACGCGTTCGTACTGCATGAACACGTTATTCCAAATTTCGATGTAGCGGTCGTTTTCGCCGTTCACGCCCTTGATCGGGTCCTTGAACGTTTCGGCCTGCGTAGCGAGGTCGCCACGGTCGTAATGGATTTCGGAGCAGGGGCCGCACGGACCGGTGTCACCCATTTCCCAGAAGTTGGAGTGAGCGTCGAAGCGCATGATGCGGTCATCCGGAAGACCAGAGACGTCCTTCCAAATCTGCCATGCTTCGTCATCGTCCTGATAGACCGTTGCAA
>Ga0265298_10005580_pt1 | contig 15722 bp, 9 predicted proteins | sample AusTroGonzalo_MG_3_FD_193486 | JGI IMG/M metagenome (GOLD analysis project Ga0265298, IMG submission 193486) | Bovine rumen microbial communities from tropical cattle in Woodstock, Queensland, Australia - Gonzalo_01 | ecosystem: Host-associated > Mammals > Digestive system > Stomach > Rumen ... | reverse complement strand
AAGAACATCGATCGTACCACACTGGTAAGCGTGCTTGAAGAGAGCTTCCGCAACGTCATTGCTAAGATGTTCGGTTCTGATGAGAATTTCGACGTCATTGTCAACCCCGACAAAGGTGACTTCGAGATTCATCGCAACCGTATTGTGGTGCCCGATGGTGAAGTGAAGGACGAGAACAAGGAGATTGCTCTCTCTGAGGCTCAGAAGATTGAGCCCGACTACGAGGTGGGCGAGGAAGTGTCAGAGGAGGTTCAGTTCCAGAAGTTTGGCCGTCGTGCCATCCTGAACCTGCGTCAGACGCTGGCTTCTAAGATTCTGGAGCTGGAGCACGACTCACTCTACCAGAAGTACAAGGACAAGGTTGGTCAGATTGTCAGTGCTGAGGTTTACCAGATGTGGAAGCGCGAAGTGCTGCTCATCGACGACGAGGGCAATGAGTTGCACTTGCCGAAGAGCGAGCAGATTCCTGCTGACAACTATCGTAAGGGCGAGACCATCCGTGCCATCGTCAAAGAGGTTCAGAACGAGAATAACAATCCGCGTATCATTCTCTCGCGTACCTCTAACCAGTTCCTTGAGCGTCTGCTCGAAGCTGAGGTGCCTGAGATTCAGGACGGTCTGATTACCATTCGTCGTATTGCCCGCATGCCTGGCGAACGTGCCAAGATTGCCGTTGAGAGCTACGACGACCGTATCGATCCAGTAGGCGCTTGTGTGGGTGTGAAGGGTAGCCGTGTGCATGGTATTGTACGCGAGATGTGCAACGAAAACATCGACGTCATCAATTTCTCCAGCAACACCTCACTCTTTATCCAGCGTGCCCTGTCGCCTGCCAAAGTGACCAGCATCACCCTCAACCCAGAGGAGCATAAGGCTGAAGTCTATCTGCAGCCCGAGGAAGTCTCGCTGGCTATCGGTAAGGGTGGTCTGAACATTAAGTTGGCTTCCATGCTGACTGAGTATACTATCGATGTATTCCGTGTGGTTAGTGAGGCTGATGCCGACGAGGATATCTATCTCGACGAGTTTGCTGACGAAATTGACCAGTGGATTATCGACTCTATTAAGGCCATCGGTCTTGACACTGCCAAGCAGGTTCTCAACGCTCCGCGTGAGATGCTTATTGAGAAGGCCGACCTCGAGGAAGAGACAGTCGACCACGTATTGGAAGTGTTGAAGGCAGAGTTTGAGTAATTACGAATGATCAATTACGAATTACGATTTTTCAATTATCAATTTTCAATTATCAATTTGAATAGATGGGAGTCAGATTAAATAAAGTATTATCAGAACTGAATATAGGACTTCAGACGGCAGTTGATTTCCTGAAAAAGAAGAGCGAGCTGGGCGAAATCAAGGACGACGCCACGTCGAACACTAAGATTTCCGACGAGCAATATGAGGCTCTGGTCAATGAGTTTAGCACCGACAAGGCTGTGAAGACTCAAGCCGAGCAGCTGTTCACTAAGAAGCCCAAGGAGAAGAAGGTCGAGAAGCCTGCTGCTCCAGAGAAGGCCGTTACCAAGAGCGACGAGCTGTTGGAGCAGCGTCCGTTGTTCAAGCCCTTAGGTAAGATTGACTTGGACAGCGTTGGAAAGCCCAAGCCAGCGTCAGCATCGGAAAACGTGGTTACTGCCGAACCACAGGAAGAAGACGCACCTGAAGAGGAGCCCGTAGTGGAAGCAACCCCTGTGGTCGAAGCGCCTCAGGAGGAGCCTGAAGTGGTTGTTGAAGAGTCCGAGCAGGAAGTCGTTAATGAGGCCGATGATGAGGAAGAAGAAGATGCCTCAGAGTCTGAAGATCAGTTGGAATCTCAAGGTCCATCGCTGGCCAAGACTCCTGGTGACTTCATCAAGCCAGCCACACAGTTGAATGTGTTGGGTAAGATTGACCTGTCGACCCTCAACCAGAGCACGCGTCCTAAGAAGAAGACGAAGGAAGAGCGTCGCAAGGAACGTGAGGAAAAAGCTGCAGGAGAGCGTAAGAAGCGCGAGCGTATCCGTCAGGGTAAGGTGGATATCGAAGCCGCTGCCAAGCAGGTCAGTCAGCAGGGTAAGAACAACAACAAGAACGGCAACAACAACGGTAAGAACAATAACCAGCAGCAGCAACAGGGTGGTAAGAAGAACAAGAAGAACCGTCCCGTAAAGCCGCTGGAAGTCGACGACGAGGCAGTAGCACGCCAGGTCAAGGAGACTTTGGCCCGTCTGACGTCAAAGACCAACCAGAACAAGAAGGGTGCCAAGTATCGTAAGGAGAAGCGTGATGCCGTAGCTGAGCGCATGAACGAGGAGATGGCCGCTGAGGCAGCAGAGAGCAAGGTGCTGAAGCTGACCGAATTCGTAACCGTATCTGAGCTGGCTACGATGATGAATGTGGGTGTCAACCAAGTCATCGGTACCTGTATGTCCATCGGTATCATGGTGTCTATCAACCAGCGTCTGGATGCTGAGACTATCAATATTGTGGCTGATGAGTTTGGTTTCACCACCGAATACGTTTCTGCTGAGGTTCAGAACGCCATCACTGAAGAGGAGGATGACGAGAACGATCTGATCAGTCGTGCTCCTATCGTTACGGTGATGGGTCATGTCGACCACGGTAAGACGTCGTTGCTCGACCACATCCGCAACACTAACGTGATTGCTGGTGAGGCTGGTGGTATCACCCAGCACATCGGTGCTTATAATGTGAAGCTGAAGGATGGTCACAGCATTACCTTCCTTGACACTCCTGGTCACGAGGCCTTTACCGCTATGCGTGCCCGTGGTGCCCAGGTGACGGATATCGCCATCATCATCGTCGCTGCTGATGACTCTGTGATGCCTACCACCAAGGAGGCCATCGCCCATGCTCAGGCAGCCAACGTGCCGATGGTATTTGCCATCAACAAGATTGATAAGCCAGGTGCTAATCCCGATAAGATCCGTGAGGATTTGGCCAACATGAACCTATTGGTTGAAGACTGGGGCGGTAAGTATCAGTGTCAGGAGATTTCTGCCAAGAAGGGACAAGGTGTCTATGAGTTGCTCGAAAAGGTGCTGCTCGAAGCTGAAATGCTCGACCTGAAGGCTAATCCTAACCGCAAGGCTACGGGTTCCATCATCGAGTCATCACTCGACAAAGGTCGCGGCTATGTCTCTACTGTCCTCGTATCAAACGGTACGCTGAAGATTGGTGATGTGGTTATCGCAGGTACCGCATGGGGTAGGGTGAAGGCTATGTTCAATGAACGTAACCAGCGCATTGAGAAAGCTGGTCCTGCCGAGCCTGCTATCATCTTGGGTCTGAACGGTGCACCTACGGCTGGTGACTCGTTCCACGTGATGGACACGGAGCAGGAAGCCCGCGAAATAGCCAACAAGCGCATTCAGTTGCAGCGTGAGCAGAGTCTGCGCACCACGACGAAGCTGGGTCTCGACGAGTTGTCGCACCGTATCGCTCTGGGTGAGTTCCATGAGTTGAATATCATCGTCAAGGGTGATACCGACGGTTCTATTGAAGCTTTGAGCGATTCGTTCATCAAGCTGTCTACCGAGAAGGTTCAGGTCAACGTCATTTCGAAGGCTGTGGGTCAAATTTCGGAGAACGATGTCATGCTGGCTAGCGCATCAGAGGCCATCATCATTGGTTTCCAAGTACGTCCTTCTGCTGATGCCCGTCGTGCTGCAGACCGTGAAGGTGTGGAAATCAACACCTACTCGATTATCTACGATGCCATCGATGATGTGAAGTCAACGATGCAGGGTATGCTCGACAAGGTGAAGAAGGAGGTTATCTCTGGTGAAATCGAGGTTAAGCAAGTCTTTAAGATTTCGAAGGTTGGTACCGTTGCCGGTGGTCTCGTTACCGATGGTAAGGTACACGCGAAGGACAAGGCTCGCGTTATCCGCGATGGTATCGTAATCCATACTGCCGCCATCGATGCTCTGAAGCGTTATAAGGACGATGCCAAGGAAGTGGCTACCGGCCTTGAGTGTGGTATCTCACTGGTTAACTTCAACGACATCCAGGTCGGCGACATTATCGAGACCTTCACAGAGATTGAGGTCGAGCAGAAGCTCTAACACAACGGAGAATTCAATGTTACAGAAAGGATGGTCAACTCTTTTTGGCCATCTTTTCTGTTTTTTACGCCATCAAGTCTCTTTTTCGTTTTTTTAATACGATGAAAGCTTTGTTTTTATCTTCTTTTGTTTACCTTTGCACCCGATTATGAATACAAGGACGAGACGCTTATCAGCATGGTTGTTGCTATCGGTATTTGTGCCGATGTTGCTGTTGTCGTCGTTGCATATTCATGAGGAAGCCCCAGTAGGCAGCGGTTGCGCAGAGTGCGTTAACCACATTCCGCACCACGGCCATCTGTCGTTAGACACCATTCACTTGAACGACTGCGTGCTCTGTCAGTTTGCGACGTTGCCGTTCTTGATGATGGCTACAGTTTTTTTTGCTGCCATTTCATGGGGCCGTCAAATGACTATTGTTGAACCATCGGCCAAACTGCTGTTTGCTGTTTGCCGTCATTATTCCCCCCGTGCTCCTCCTGTCGTTATCTGAACAAACACGATAAACATTTTTATTTTTGTAACAGATAATTAAGACAACATGAAGACAATATCAATGATATTGCTGATGTTGGTATACGTGTGTGTACCGGCATCGGCAGACACTATTCCACATAGGTTAAACGAGCTGGTGGTAACGGGCTTGACGGGTTCTACGCGGGCCGACCGTTCGCCAGCACCCATTTCCGTGGTTGCACCCAGTGTGTTGCAAGCCACATCCTCTACCAACATCATCGATGCCGTAGCTCATCAGCCAGGCGTGTCACAGATTACGACGGGTGGTGGCATTTCCAAACCCGTTATCCGTGGATTGGGCTATAACCGTATCGTGACGGTGAACGACGGCATTCGTCAGGAGGGCCAGCAGTGGGGCGACGAACACGGCATAGAGGTCGATGCACAAAGTGTGCACTCTGTTGAGATACTGAAAGGTCCGGCTACACTGATGTACGGCAGCGACGCGATGGCAGGCGTACTGGTGTTGCATGAGGCGCCTATAATGCCTCAAGGTACGATGGCGCTGAATGTGGGTTCGGAATACCAGTCGAACAACCGCCTCTTCGACTATACTGTGAACTTTGCCGGCAACCAGAAGGGCTGGGTATGGAACTGGCGCTGGAGTGAGAAGGATGCAGGCAAATATAAGAATAAGGTTGACGGGCGCGTACCAGGATCGCAGTTCCACGAACGGGCCATGACAGGTATGCTGGGCTTTAACCGCAGTTGGGGTCATTCGCGCCTGAAGCTATCGTATTACCACCTGAAACCAGGACTGATAGAAGGTGAACGTGATGAAGACACGGGACTGCTGGACCCTTCGGCAGCCTTTCAGAAGATAGACCATTACAAGGCAGTGCTTGACAATTCGTTTCTGATTGGCGACGGGTCGCTGAAGGCCGTCGTGGGCTATCAGCAGAACCGCCGTCGTGAGTATGAGGAGGCGGACGAGTTAGGTCTTGACTTCCGTCTGCATACCGTCAACTACGATGTCCACTATCTGCAGGCAACCAATGCCGACTGGCAGTATGCTGCTGGTGTCTCAGGCATGTGGCAGTATTCAGAGAATCTTGGCGAGGAGTATCTGATTCCGTCCTATCGCTTGTTCGATGCAGGAATCTTTGCCTCTGTCACCCGTCAGCTGAATAATCTGACACTCAGCGGTGGTTTACGTTACGATATACGTCGTCTGCACAGCTATGAGCAGATGGACGATGACGAGTTACGCTTTACAGACTTTACCCGTAACTTTCAGGGGTTGACAGGTTCTGTGGGGGCCATCTATAACGTCACGCCTAAGCTGAACATCCGTCTGAATTTTTCCAAAGGTTTTCGTGCTCCTAACCTCAGTGAGTTAGGCTCGAATGGTGAACACGAAGGCACGTTCCGTTATGAGTTGGGCAACCGGCATCTATCGCCAGAACATAGCTGGCAGCTGGACTTCGGCATCGACTATTCGTCGGAAATCATTTTCATGCAACTGTCGCTCTTTGCCAATCATATCTCGAACTACATCTTTCTGGAAAAGCTTTCGGACGATGCCGCTGACGACCGTTATCAATACCGTCAAGGCACAGCACGACTGCTGGGCTTCGAGGCTGTGGTCGACATTCATCCTTTAGAAGGGTTACACTTCGAGAACACGTTCTCGTACGTCAATGCCCGTCAACTGAACCAGCCGGAGGAGAGCCGTTGGTTGCCCTTTACGCCTGCCCCCCGTTGGAACAGCGACCTGCGCTACGACATCATCCGCAACGGACGAACATTGACGAATACCTTTGTAGCGATGGGACTGGAGTATTTCCTGCGTCAGGCAAATGCCCATACGGCTTACAATACGGAGACCGCTACACCCTCGTATACACTGCTGAACCTGACTGCTGGTACTGACATCCGTTGGCGACGCCGTACGGTAGCTTCTGTCTGTCTGTCGGCTACCAACCTCACCGACCGTGCCTACCAGTCGCACCTGAGCCGATTGAAGTATGCTGACGGGCCTGGCATCTGCAACATGGGACGCTCGTTTGGTGTGAAGGTCTTAATTCCCATTACATTTAGATTGTGATACAGAGAGATTATTTGGCCAAATATTTGGTAGTTTGAGAATATGTTAGTATCTTTGCCGTCTAAAAGTAAAGATATATAAACGATTGAAATATGAAAAAGTTAACCATCGCGGCATTTTTATCGCTATTTTTAGTCCTGTCAGCTTCTGCTGCAGAGAACGTCAAGGCAACAATCCACGCTGACAAGGCTGGGGCCAAGATCAACAGAGAGATTTACGGACAGTTTTCCGAGCACCTCGGCTCGTGTATTTATGGTGGCCTCTGGGTGGGTGAGAACTCGCAGATTCCCAATATCCAGGGTTATCGTAAAGATGTATTCGAAGCCCTGAAAGCCCTGAAGATTCCTGTGATGCGTTGGCCGGGCGGTTGTTTTGCCGACGACTACCACTGGATGGACGGTATCGGTCCGAAGAAGGATCGTCCCTCGTTGCGCAACAACAACTGGGGTGGCACCATCGAAGACAACTCGTTCGGTACACATGAGTTCCTGAACCTCTGCGAGATGCTAGGCTGTGAGCCCTACATCAGCGGTAACGTAGGTTCAGGTACGGTGAAGGAGATGGCCCAGTGGGTGGAGTACATGACCAGTGACGGCGATACGCCGATGGCCCGTCTGCGCCGTCAGAACGGTCGCGACAAGGCATGGAAGGTGAAGTACTTCGGTATCGGTAACGAGGCATGGGGCTGTGGCGGTAACATGACACCGCAGTACTATAGCGATGAGTTCCGCAAGTTCAATACCTATCTGCGCGACCAGCCAGGCAATAAGCTCTATCGCATTGCTTCAGGTGCTTCTGACTACGACTACGACTGGACGACGGTGTTGATGGACAATATTGGCAACCGTATGCAGGGTATCTCGCTGCATTATTATACCTGTTCGGGTTGGGAAGGCTCGAAGGGCTCGGCTACCAAGTTCAGCACAGACCAGTACTATTGGGCTTTGGGCAAGTGCCTGGAGATTGAGGAAGTCATCAAGAAGCATAAGGCCATCATGGACGAGAAAGACCCGAAGAACACTATCGGTCTGTTAGTGGACGAGTGGGGTACTTGGTGGGATGAGGAACCAGGCACTATTGCCGGACATCTGTATCAGCAGAACGCGTTGCGCGATGCCTTCGTTGCAGCGTTGAGCCTGAATGTGTTCCATAAGTACACAGACCGTGTGAAAATGGCAAACATTGCACAGGTAGTAAACGTGCTGCAGTCGATGATTCTCACCGATCAAGAGGGTACAGGCCACATGGTGCTGACGCCAACTTATCACGTCTTTGAGATGTATACCCCATTCCAGGAGGCTACTTATCTGCCCATTGATCTGGAGAGCGAGATAGTTGCTGTTAGCAAGGCTTATTTCAAGGAAAAGGAAGGTGCCAAGGATGCTGGCTATCGCCCTTGTCCTCTGCTCTCGGCTTCTGCTGCCAAGACGCAGGACGGCAGTCTTGTTGTGGCCATCACTAACGTCAGCCTCGACGCAGATAAGACCATCGATTTCCAAATTGACGGCTATAATGCCAAGAGTGTCAGCGGTCGTATTCTCACCTCAAAGAATGTGGCAGACTTTAACGATTTCCAGCATCCCAGTGTGGTTGCGCCTGCAGACTTCAAGGGCGCTACGCTGAAAAAGGGTGTGCTGACAGTTAAAGTACCGGCCAAGTCGATTGTCGTGCTGAATCTGAAATAATAATGGAAGAAAAAAATAAATTTGTCCGTGAGGTAGCCGAACAGAAGTATGAGTTCGGCTTCACCACGGATGTACATACCGAAATTATTGACAAGGGTCTGAACGAGGATGTCGTCCGGCTTATTTCTGCCAAGAAAGAGGAGCCCGAGTGGATGCTTGAGTTCCGCTTGAAGGCATTCCGCTATTGGAAGGAGCAGACGGAGCCAAAGTGGGGACATGTCCATGTGCCTCCTATCGACTATCAGGGCATCTCGTACTATGCTGACCCCACGGCCAAAAAGGCCACTGAACCCAACGGTTCCGCTGCAGGGATCGACCCCGAATTGGAAAAGACCTTTGACAAGCTGGGTATCCCCCTTGAAGAACGTCTGGCGCTGAGCGGTAATACTGCTGTCGACGCAATTATGGACTCTGTGTCTGTCAAGACGACGTTTAAGGAAAAACTGCGTGAAAAAGGTGTCATCTTCTGTTCCATCGGTGAGGCTATCAAAGAGCATGGCGATCTGGTGCGACAGTATTTGGGAACAGTGGTACCTTATAAGGATAATTTCTTTGCAGCCCTGAATTCAGCCGTATTCAGTGATGGTTCGTTTGTCTATATCCCTAAGGGCGTGCACTGCCCTATGGAGTTGAGTTCATATTTCCGTATCAACGCCAGGAATACGGGCCAGTTTGAGCGTACGCTGATTATTGCAGATGACGATGCCTATGTCTCGTATCTTGAAGGCTGTACGGCCCCCATGCGCGACGAGAATCAGTTGCATGCCGCCATCGTTGAGATTATCGTGATGGATAGGGCAGAGGTGAAATATTCGACCGTTCAGAACTGGTATCCAGGTGACGAGAACGGCAAGGGTGGCGTGCTGAATCTGGTGACGAAACGTGGTGATTTGCGTGGTGTTGACAGCAAGCTTTCGTGGACACAGGTAGAGACGGGTTCAGCCATTACGTGGAAGTATCCTTCGTGCATCCTACGTGGCGACAATAGCGTGGCGGAATTTTATTCTGTTGCCGTCACCAACAACTATCAGGAGGCGGATACCGGTACAAAGATGATACATATTGGCAAGAACACCAAATCGACCATCATTTCGAAGGGAATTTCAGCCGGTCACTCACAGAATTCGTATCGTGGACTTGTACGTGCAACATCAACGGCTGACAATGCCCGTAACTATTCGTCGTGCGACTCACTGTTGCTTGGCTCTGATTGTGGTGCGCATACCTTCCCCTATATGGATGTACACAACGACACGGCCGTCTTCGAACATGAGGCCACGACATCGAAGATTTCTGAGGACCAACTGTTCTACTGCAACCAACGTGGTATACCAACAGAACAAGCCGTGGGGCTCATCGTCAATGGCTATGCCAAGGAGGTGCTACAAAAATTGCCCATGGAGTTTGCCGTTGAGGCCCAAAAGTTGCTTAGCGTCTCTCTGGAAGGTACGGTGGGTTAACAAAAATAAGCGATGTGACTTTTGCCACATCGCTTTATAATTTACGATAATCCTTCTATTTCTCCATTTACAATATTGATGCGTTCAGCCTGTGGACTCTTGGGGAGTCCAGGCATACGAAGCATGTCACCTGCAATGGCTACAATCATTTCACTGCCGCAGTTCAGAATGACGTCGCGGATGCGGATGGTAAAGCCTTCAGGTGAACCGTAACGCGTGGAGTCTGCCGAGAACGAGAACTGGGTCTTGGCGATACAGACGGGATAATGAGCTATCGCGCCGTCTTCATCGGTGAAGGTGAGGCGCAGGTCTTCCAGTTTCTTTTTGGCCGTCTTGCTGTATTCTACAGCAGCAGCACCATAGATACGCTTGCAAACCTTCTCTATTTTGTCCTCCAGACAGTCGGCTTCCTTATAGGTAAATCGGATAGGCAGAGGCTGTTGGCGTTCGATGGTGTCGACAACGGTCTGTGCCAGTTCGATAGCACCTTCGCCGCCCTTTAGGAAGGCTTCGTTAACGGCAAAGCCTACCCCAAGGTCTTCACAGTTCTTGCGAACAATGTCAATCTCTTCTTCCAGGTCACTTTCATGACGGTTCAGGGTGACAACGACGGGCTGTCCGAACCCCTGCATGTTTCGGATGTGACGGTTCAGGTTCTTCAGACCTTCCGTCAGTCCCTTGGCATTGGGTTCCTTGATATGTTCGAGGGCAACGCCGCCGTGCATCTTCAGTCCCAGTGTTGTAGCTACGATGACTACTAAGCGGGGTTGCAGTCCCGTCTTACGGCACTTGATGTCAAAGAACTTCTCAGCACCAAGGTCTGCACCAAAGCCCGCCTCTGTCACCACGTAGTCGCTGAACGTCATGGCCATCTTTGTGGCGAGTACGCTGGAGCAACCATGGGCGATGTTGGCAAACGGACCGCCATGGATATAGGCCGGTGTATGTTCGGTAGTCTGTACCAGATTTGGATTGAGGGCATCGCGCAATAGAACTGTGATGGCTCCGGCTATACCAAGGTCCTTCACCTTGAACAGCTTGCCGTCCGCAGTGATGCCAAGAACGATGTTTTCAATGCGACGTTGCAGGTCGGCCTCACTGGTGGCCAAACAAAGGATGGCCATCAGTTCTGACGCAGGGGTGATGTCGAAGCCTGTTTCTGACACGACACCATCGCCACGCAAACCAGTCACCACATTGCGCAGAGCACGGTCGTTCACATCGAGTACACGCTTCCAAAAGATTTCCCGCAACGAAAAGCCATCCTTACGGTGCTGATAGAGGTAGTTGTCAAGCAGGGCACTGATGGTATTATGGGCTGAGGTCACAGCATGGAAGTCACCCGTAAAATGCAGGTTAATTTTCTCCATCGGCAACACCTGAGCATAACCACCACCGGCAGCTCCACCCTTCATGCCGAAGCATGGACCCAGCGAGGGTTCACGCAAAGCAACAGCAGCCTTCTTGCCAATTTTGTTAAGACCCAGTGTCAGTCCAATGCTGACAGTAGTCTTACCGATACCGGCCTTTGTTGGACTGATAGCCGTCACTAATATCAGACGACTCTGTTTCACCTTCTTTTCGTCAATGAGGTTCACAGGAACCTTGGCCATATAGCGTCCGTATGGCTCAATATCCTCAGGGGCAATTCCTAACAGTGCGGCGATGTCGCCAATAGGCTTCAGCTCGCATTCACGTGCAATCTGGATGTCAGTCTTCATAGTTTTTTATTGATGTTTTAGGCTGCAAAGATACGAATAAGTATGCGAAATGCCAAATTTATTTGGATTTTTACTCACTTATTCGTACCTTTGTCACCTCATTATGAAGATATGTGTATTTTGTTCTGCTAACGAGCAGATTGATTCAGACTTCTTCCGTGCGACGGAGGAGTTGGGGACATGGGCTGCAAAAAATGCTCATTCCATCGTGTATGGAGGTGTGAATTGCGGACTGATGGAGTGTGTGGCCAAAGCCGCTCACGAGGCAGGTGGGCAGACAATTGGTGTCATTCCGCGTATTATCGAGAAGAATGGTCGTATCTCCGAATATGTCGACGAAAGAATGCTGTGCGACAACCTCAGCGAACGCAAGCAATTGATGCAGGACGTGAGCGATGTGTTTATCGCCTTGCCTGGAGGCATCGGCACACTTGACGAGGTGTTTACCATTGCCGCCTCAGCCACCATTGGCTACCACCATAAGCGCGTTATCCTATATAACGTGAAGGGTTTCTGGAACGGTCTGATTGCCATGATGGATGACCTACAGACGCGTGGTGTCATTCGTCAGCAGTGGCAGGATTGGATAGCCGTGGCCAATACGTTTGAAGATATCAAGCGTCTGTTGGGCTGATCGCTATTTCATCATGATGGCCGTAAAAATACGTCCCGAATTGATGCCCAGGCGTCGGGCTGAGAAGAACGTGTCGTGCATCTTGTAAGTGCAGATGTCCGACATGCTGATACATTCGGATTTAACACCTACCGCTATCAGTTGCAACCTGTTGCAGACGGGCAGGTCAATATACCATTTGGCCTTTTTCTGACTAATAGCTGTCATATCGAATCCCGCTCGGGCAAAGGCATCATAGACCTCATCACCCACCTCAAAACTGTCGAGGCTGATGCCTGGACCGATCTGTGCAACGATATCCGAGGGGGTGGTACTGTAAGTATGCGTCATAGCTTGAACTGATTTCTCTACGATACGAGCTACCGTACCCCGCCAGCCGGCATGAATGGCACAGACGGCATGATGTACGTTGTCGTATAGAAGAACGGGAATACAGTCAGCCGTCGATACGCCAACGCACACTCCAGCCTTGTCGGTCATCATGGCATCTACGCCCTCTAACCGTTGTTGGCGCTCATCATCGCCAAGGCAAAGAAAGTCATCGTCAATCACAGCTATCTCCGTCAGATGCACCTGATGAGGCATCAGTAGCTGACGGTCGTTAACCTGCAACAACTGGCACAGTGCCTGCCGGTTCTGTGCGATGGCTTCAGCGCTGTCACCACAATAGCGGTTAATGTTAAACTGCCCGTAGTTACCCTCACTATAGCCACCTTGTCGCGTCGTACTAAAAGCCGTCACATCGTGGCCGAAATCATAAAAATGGAGTACTGGTTTCCGCATGTTCTTTTCAAATTTGCGGCAAAAGTAAGAAATAATTATAAATTATGCATGTTGAATTATGAATTATTTTGTATCTTTGCACAAAATATGTTCTTATCCAAAGATAGCGTCTAACTTTAAAACGAAATATGATGAACCGAAAACTATTCTTTACAGCATGGCTGCTCATTCTGGCAGCAACAGGTCGGGCTCAGGGGCCTAACGATAGCGGCACGTATTATCAAGCTGCAGACGGCGAGAAGGGAGCAGCACTGAAAACGGCATTGTGTAGCGTTATTAATCCACATACACAACGAACCTATAATGATCTTTGGACGGACTTCCAGAAAACAGACAAGAAAGCTAACGGCAAGGTGTGGGACATGTATTCGATCAAACGCGAGTACACTTTTGGCACCGATCAGGCAGGCAACTTCTCAAATGAAGGCGACAAATACAATCGTGAGCATTCTTTTCCCAAAAGCTGGTTCAATGATGAATACCCCATGTATAGCGATTTGTTCCATCTCTATCCTACAGATGGTAAAGTCAATGGTATGCGCAGCAATTATCCTTTTGGCGAGGTAGGCAACGTGACGTGGACTTCGTACCAAAATTTCTCGAAATTAGGCGATGCCCGCTCCGACTTGGGTTATTCGGGCACGGTATTCGAACCTAACGACGAGTATAAGGGCGACTTTGCACGTACGTATTTCTATATGGTGACCTGCTACGAGAGTAAAATCAAGTCGTGGAATTGTGTCATGCTGGACGGAAAAACCTATCCAGGCTTCAGTAGTTGGGCCCTAAAAATGCTGTTGAAATGGGCAGAAAACGATCCCGTCAGCGAAAAGGAGGTCAATCGCAACAATGCTGTCTATGGCATTCAGAACAATCGAAACCCGTTCATCGACTATCCCGGATTGGAACAATACATCTGGGGTACCGCTACCGACAAAGCGTTCAGCTATGATCATTACGAGGAGCCTCAGGGCGGTGGCATCGATCCCGTTGTCACCGTGGCCACGCCGGTCATTTCGCCTAATGCAGGTAGCTATAACGACTATGTCGACGTGACCATGACCTGCGCTACCGAAGGTGCCAAGATTTACTACACCACTGGCGGCAGTGATCCGTCTGCACAAAGCAACGAATACACGGGCTCGTTCCGTTTGACAGAGAGTACTACCGTGAAAGCCGTAGCTATCAAGGATGGCACGTCTAGTAGCGTAGCTACAGCTACCTATACTATTACGACCAGTGGTCAAGGTGGCGAGACGCCGGTTTCCGGTGAAATTGTAGTAAATAACACTTTCTTCGGTATCAGCACTACCGGTACTATTGCCAAAGGCAATGCAGATGACCTTGTCGGCTCGGCTAATGGCGTGACGGTGGTTTATGCTTTGGGCGAAGGCAACCAGCGTTATGCCAATGATTCCGAAATACGCGTCTATACGGGCAATACGCTGACCATCAGTGTGGCAGAGGGTACCATGACCAAAATTGAAATCACCAAGGGTAATAAAACCAGTGCCTTGGAATGTAACGTTGGTTCTGTCAGCGATTTTGTATGGACAGGGAATGCCAAGGAGGTCGTGTTCACCAGTACTGGCAATACTTCTGTTGCCAAGATAAATGTGAGCATTGCAGGGTCGTCAGGTATCAGTTTACCGACAGCCAATGGCAAGCGTACCATCTATAATCTGCGTGGTGAACGTGTCGTCAATCCCACACATGGCATCTACATCGTTGATGGGCGAAAGGTTATCTATTAATAAAATATGAGACTGTTCGAAAGACTGTTATCCTCAAGGCTGTCAGTAGGGAGAAACCTGCTGACAGCCTTGTTGTTCCTGCTATCGTTACAATTGGCAGCTCAAGAGCATACACTGTTCTTCTATCGTGATTCCGTGCCAGAGACTATGCGCCAGAGCTACATTGCCTTTGGTGAACAATATCTGAAGAAAGAGTGGAGCAGTCTGCCTGCCAGTGTCTTTGCTGAATACAAGAAGACGGGTAATCGCACGCATTATGAAGGGTTGATGTTCGAGAAGCGTCGTCAGTTGGCAGCCCTTGTAATGGCAGAACTGATGGAAGGCCGACAGCGTTTCATGCCTGACATCATCAACGGACTGATGAGCACACTTGAGGAAACGTGGTGGGGACTGCCTGCACACTATAAGACGGAAGTGCCGCGAACGGAAGACCAGACCGTCGACTTGTTTAATGCAGAGACGGCTGCACTTATGGCCTATACCCGTCATATATTATCTGATGAAATCGGACGTTTTTCACCCTTATTGGTCCAACGTATCGACCAGGAAATCAGTCGTCGAATGCTACACCCCGCTTTGCAGACCAACTACTGGTGGAAGACGGCAGGCATGAACTGGAATCCTTGGATATGTTCTAACTGGGCAGCCTGCGTCCTGTTTTGTGAACACGATGAGGCTCGTCGTCAGGAGGCCGTCCACCAGATAGTAAAGGCCTGCGAAGCCTTTATGGCAGCCTATCCCGCTGATGGCGGATGTGACGAAGGACCGCACTATTGGGACCGTGCCGCTGCTTCGCTTTTCGAGACTCTTTATCTGTTACAGTTCATTTCTCATTCCTCAGAACTCGGTTCTCATGCAGCAAAGCTTCTTGCGATGGAGTCGTATATCTATAAGATGTATATCGGAAATGGCTATGCTGTTAATTTTGCCGATGCCCACGGCAATCGCGCCATGCTTAACATCAACATCGGCTATCCCTTTGGATTGCTGACAGGTGACAAGACTATGTGCCAATATGCGGCATGGGTGGGACAGCAAGAAGATATATTGCATCA
>Ga0265298_10005579_pt1 | contig 15725 bp, 10 predicted proteins | sample AusTroGonzalo_MG_3_FD_193486 | JGI IMG/M metagenome (GOLD analysis project Ga0265298, IMG submission 193486) | Bovine rumen microbial communities from tropical cattle in Woodstock, Queensland, Australia - Gonzalo_01 | ecosystem: Host-associated > Mammals > Digestive system > Stomach > Rumen ... | reverse complement strand
TGCCCCTGGCAGGAAGCCAGCAGCACCAACAGGGTTGCCAGGCATAGGTATTTGCTGCTTCTCATCTTCTATTTCTTTTTAAATACACGTACGTAAGCCACTTTCATAGTGCAGGGAAGCGCATTTTCATCCACTCCCTGGCTGCCGCCCCAATCCCCGCCCCAGGCGAGGTTCAGGATCAGATAGAAGTTCTTGTTGAACGGCCAGGTGTCGTCATCGTTCTTCTTGTCATTGGGATAGGTGAAGTGCAGCGTGCCGTCCACATAGAAATTCAGGGCATCGGCCGTCCATTCCAAGGCATAGATGTGATAGCTATCCTCGGCCCCTGAGGTATAACGCTCGTGGGTTTTCTGTGTGCCGATAGCGTGGTAATACTTCATGCAGTGGATGGAAGAGGACGTATAGTTGGGATGATAGCCCACTTCTTCCATGATGTCGATTTCCCCGCATCCCGGCCAGCCGCGGCTAAAATCGTCCGGCATCATCCAGTAGGCGGGCCAGGTGCCCTTTCCCTTCGGCAGCCAGATGGCCGCCTCCATATAACCGTATGTCCAGGATTTCTTGGAATACATGCGGGCCGAGATAATGTCCTTTCCTTCCCGGATGGCCCGGATATTCAAGACGCCATCCTCGATGAAGGCGGTCCGGACACCGTTACGGCCGCCGGGCACATAGGTCTGGAGTTCGTTGTTCACCCAACCGGCCGGCTTGCTTTCGAAACGCCATTTGTCGGCATCCGGCATAGCGCCGTCTTCCAGGTCAAACTCGTCGTTCCAATCCAGTACGTAGCCGTCGGGCACCACCATCCCTTCCGGAGGAACCGGTCCGGCGGGCTCTTCCTTCCCGTCCTGGCTGATTGCCACGGTTTCCGTCTTGCCGTCATAACGGAAGGTGACGGTATTGGTCCGGGACTCATAAGTAGGATTCTCCTTTACCGTGAGCTTCACCACCGATGTTCCCTTTACGCCGCCGGACGGTGAAACGGAGCACCATTCTTTGTCCTCCACCGAAACACCCCAGTCGCAATTAGCTGTGACAGTGATGCTTTCCGTTGCAGCTGCATCTGTAAGAGAAATGCTTCCAGGCGAGACACTGAGCGTCCCGCTTTCCTCCTGTACCGGCGGTTTGGAACCGCAGGCGGAGGTCAAAAGGGTTGCTGCACAAAGCAGCAGCAACCCTTTTTTTATGAGGTATTCTGACATGGCTATTCTTCCATGAAAATGATGTCGCTCGCTGCAATAGTCGAGCCAATGGGGCTGCGGCCAAAGTCGAAAATGAGCATCACATTGTCACCGGAAACAGCCTGGGTCAAACCCTTGCGGATATAGATCAGAGGCTCGCCCGCCGTCAGTTTCACCTGACCGTCATAGAAGAAGGAATGGATGTCATCGCTCTCTTCCGGATCGTTGGTGAGCTTGATGGTCACGGTCATGTCTTCATCGGCCAGAAGGGTGACACTGAAGTCGTACACCTTGTCGGACGAACTGGCCACATGGCTCTTGAGCTTGGTCTGGCCCATCCATTCGCTGCCACCCACACCATCCGGGATGGTAACGGTGATACCGTTGCCGGACGTGATTTCATAGTCGGGCGTGATGCCGCCGGACCAGTCGCCGGCAGAGTACCAGGTCTCTATCTCCAGCGAAGCGCCGGCCCAGAGATTGCCTTCCTGGTGCTCCTGGAACAGGATTTGGGTAGCTTCGATGGTGGAGCCGATGGGGCTGCGGCCGAAGTCGAAGATCAGCATCACACTTTCGCCGGGTTCAGCCTGGGTCAGGTGGCTGCGGCGATAGACCAGAGGCTCGCCCGCCGTCAGTTTTACCTGACCGTCGTAGAAGAAGGAATGGACGTCGTCGCTCTCTTCCGGATCGTTGGTGAGCTTGATGGTTATGGTCATATCCTCATCGGCCAGGAGGGTGACGCTGAAGTCGTACTCGGTGCCGAAAGTGGTGGCCACATGGCTCTTGAGCTTGGTCTGGCCCATCCATTCACTGCCGCCCACACCATCGGGGATGGTGACGGTGATACCGTTGCCGGCCGTGATTTCGTAGTCCGGGGTGATGCCGCCGGACCAGTCGCCGGGAGAGTACCAGGTTTCCACTTCCAGGTTGGCAGACTTCCACAGATTGCCTTCGCCATTCACGTCGTAGCGGGTAGGATCCAGGGGTTCAATATCAGATTCCGGATCGGGAGGTGTTACCTGACCGTCCTTCGGCCGATAGATGAACTGCCAGGAAATGCCGTCGAAGTTGGCTACCAGGAAGAGCTTGTCGGGCGTCAGTTCCTTGATATACAGGCGGTTGGTCTCAGAGAGCACCTGCGGCTTGGGGATGTAGCCGTACAGGACGCCGGCGGGGAGTTCAATGTAGTCGCCCAGTTCGTCGCTGCCCAGCACATAACTCGATTCGATGATATCGGCCGGAGCGTCATAGTCGGTGCTGCCGTCGCCGGAGTAATATCCGTCCGGACGCCAGCCCGATTCCCAGTTGCAGTAAACCATGCCGTCGGCACCGGGATTGAAGACATATCGGCCATTGGCGAAGAAGGTGAGTTCGTCGTCCGTCACGGCAAAGGCATCCTTTTCGTGTGCGTTGGCGCCCCACCAGCCGGCGGAATTGCCGAAATCGGGACCGCAGCCCATGTAACCCTGGGATTCATTGTCCGGAATCCAAGTCTTGCTTTCAAAGCCGAAGAGAGGATCGGCCTCGCCCGGCAAGGAGCCTTCCGGTACGAATTCATAATACCAGGAAATGCCGTCGGGATTGTTGGGCGTAAAGACGGTGGACATGAGCTGGAGTTTCTTCTTCATGGAAGAAGTTTTGGAGTCCATCACCAGGAAGCGGGGTTCCTCCACGGCACTCTTGTGAGGCACGTAGGACAGGATGCTGCCGGGTTCCAGCACCAGGTAGATTTCTTCGATACCGGCATCGTTCCAGCTGCTTTCGAAGGTGTAGCTGGTGGTCTTGTCCGGAGCCGGGAACAAATAGTCTTCGCCGGTGTTGTATTCGCTCATATATTCGGAGCCGGTGTTGGCATAGGCCATGCCGTCGGCCGATGTGAAGGTATACTTGCCGTCGACGTTGAAGATCATTACATCGTCGTAGAGATAGCCTTTCTTGCCATTGGCCTCACACTGCCACCAGCCCAGGGGCTCGCCCACGGGACCGCAGCCGAAGTGGCCATTCTCGGTGCTGTTCCACACCCAGCCCTGTGCACCGCTGCCGGAGACGGCACGGATATACGGAGTGGGGTCGAAGGGATCACGGTAGGTATTGTCAAGGGTGAAGGTCTTTACCAGAGAGCCCTGCGTAAGGCCGTTGGCGTTGTAGGCTTTCACCTCTACGGTGTACTGCCCGGCGTCACGGAAACGGAGGGAAAGTTCGTTTTCGGTATAGGCATAGCGCTTGGAGGCCTTTCCGTCAATCTTCTGATCACCAAAAATCCACACCGGCACCACGCCTTTGTTATTCATCGTGAAGGTGACAAAATTGGTCTCCTGGTTCACGTTGATGACCACATCCAAGTTGGAAGCCTGCGGCAGGCCACTGGCGGACGGAACCGGATACTGAGGGGTACAGGCGGCAGCGGAAACAGCCAGCGCCGCGATTGCGATATATTGCCAGATTGTTTTCATGATTGCCTGGTATTAATAGTTGTTCTGCTGAAGGGCCGGATCCTTGTCAATTTCAGACTGGGGAATGGGCCAGTACTTCTTGTTATCAGTCCAGTCGACGGTACGGTATTCATGGTTGGCCGCCGTGAGGACGAAGGCAGCCTGGCCACTGCGGACAAGATCCCAGTAACGCTTGCCTTCGCCCACGAACTCCTTATGGCGTTCCTGGATGATGTCTTCGCGGGAGGTACCGGTATCGTGGCAGTTGGCCCTGTCGCGCACCTCTTTCAGGTAGCTGCTGCCATCCTGTCCCAGAAGGAGGGAGAGTTCGGCGGCGTTCAGCAGGGTTTCGGCGTAGCGGTAGATACGCTCGTTGTTGCAATAGTTCACGTTGTCAGAGGCCTTGTAACCGTGGTTGCCGCCTTCACGGGCGATATACTTGAGGTTCCACAGGCCGGTATCCTGCCAGCGCGGGGTATATTCTGCACCGGGATGGGAGGCAGCGTACTTCTCGAAGTTCAGGATGCCGCCGTCCTTGCGGATATCGTCATCGTCGTACATGTCATAGGCACTTCTGGCGATGGTGCCGAAGCCCCAGCCTTCGTGGTAATCGGGCACATTCTTCGGGGCGGGGATGCCGGTGAGGATGGAGTTCACCTGGCCGCCGGTGGCGATGGAGTTGCCCCAGTCGCGGATACCGCCTTCGGAGATGTAGTTGATTTCCCAAATGGATTCGGAGCACCATTCTCCACTTTCCTCCCAGATGCCGGCAAAATCGGAAACCAGGGAATACTGGTTACTGCCGATAATTTCCTTCATATAGCTCAGTGCGGTCTGGTAACGGCTTTGGTCGTTCTGGTACAGAACAGCCTCCGTATAAAGCATATAGGCCATAGCCAGGGTAACTCGGCCCTCGCTGCCCACAGCGGCCTTCATGGGAAGGACCTTCATGCTGATGGCGTCCTCGATGAGCTTGATAAAATTGGCATAGACCTCATCGTGGCCCAGCTGCGGGGCGAAGTACGGAGACTCCAGCAGTTCCTCCCAATAGGGAACGTTGCCCCAAAGCTTCCACAGCATGTTGTAGTAGTAAGCCATCAAACCCTTGGCCTCGGCCACATAGAGCTTCTTGGTGGCATCGTCCACTCCTTCGGCGCCGTCAATGTACTTGATGAGCGTGGCGGCACGGTTGATACCGGAATAGTTCACCGTCCACATCTGGTTGGGCACGTCGGTAGAGGTGGCGGTATAGTAGTGCGTCTTCACAATGATGGGCTGGTCGCCTTCGTTGGAGCCGCCGGCATACACATCGTCACCCATCACATCGAAGATAAGATGCAGGTTGTCATACTGGCCAAAGGCATAGTCGTACCACTCCAGCGGGTCGTACGCGGCCACCAGGCACTGGAAGAGACGTTCCGGCGTATTGAAATATTCGTCGAGCGGTTCGGAGCTGTTGTGCTTGGGATTGATGAAATCCTTGGAGCAGGCGGTCAGAACGGCAAGGGCGCTAAGTACAAAAACTATCTTTTTCATATCCGTAGTCTGTTAGAAAGTTAGATTGAGACCAAAAGTGACAGTCCGGTTCTGGGGATAGACACCGCGGTCCACACCCACTTCCCGGAAGCCTCCGGATACTTCCGGATCGCAGCCGCTATACTTGGTGAGAGTAAAGGCGTTCTCTACCTGGGCGTAGAACCTCAGGCGGGAGATGAATACCTTCTTGGTAATGTTGGAAGGCAGGGTGTAACCCAGCTGGATGTTACGGGCGCGGAGGAACGAGGCGTCTTCCATCCAGTAATCGGATACGCGGTAGTTCTCGTTGGCCGAATCAAAAGCGAAGCGGGGATACTTGTTGGTGGAACCTTCGCCCGTCCAGCGGTTGAGGATGGTCTTGGGCAGGTTGATGTAATACAGGTCGGTACGGCGGGTGACGTTGAGCGTCTGGGCGCCAGCCTGGCCCTGGAGGAGCATGCTGAAGTCGATGCCCTTCCAATCCATGGTGATCGTGAGGCCGAAGGTCCAGTCGGGAATACCCTTGCCCAGTTTGGTGCGGTCGCTGTCGTTGATGACGCCATCGCCATTGATGTCCTTCCAGCGGAAGTCACCGGGCTGTGCGTTGGGCTGGATGAGGTCGCCATCTTTATTCACATAGGAATTGACCTCGTCCCAGTTCTGGAACACACCGTCGGTCTTCCAGCCCCAGAAATACGGGAACACCTCACCTACTTCGCCGCGGGTCAGGGTGCCGATCTTATGGCTGGAGGTGGTGATGTAGGAGGCATCATCGGCCAGCTTGGTGAGTTTGTTGACGTTGTAGGAGGCATTGGCCTTCACGCCGTAGTTGAAATCGCCGGCAGCACCGCGGTAACTAAGGTCGATCTCCACACCGGAGTTGCGCATGGTACCGACATTGCCGGTAGGAGCGGAGTCACCAGCATAAGTGGGTACCTGCATTTCCATGAGCATACCGGAAGCGTCCTTGATATAATAATCCACCGTGGCGGTGAACTGGTTGCCCCAGAGGCCCAGGTCTACGCCGAAGTCGGTCTGGATGGACTGTTCCCACTTGGCATTGGGGTTGGCCAGGCCGGAAGCCTTTACGCCGATATTGATGCTCTCGGTACCATTGGCTCCGGAACCGAAGACATAGTTGTTGCCGGACTGGGCATATACGGCATACAGGAAGTCGCTCAGGTTGTCCTTACCGTTGATACCCCAGGAAGCGCGGATCTTGGCCATGGAGATAACGGTGTTGTACTTGAGGAACTCTTCGTTCTTCATGTTCCAACCCAGAGAGGCGGAAGGGAAAGTACCCCACTTGTTGTTGGGGCCGAAGTGCGAGGATGCATCCCGGCGGACGGTTGCCTGGGCCAGGAAGCGCTCGTCGAAGTTGTAGGAAACACGGCCGAAGTAGGAAAGGATGCTGTACGGAATGGAATTCCAGCGGCCCCAGCCGTTGCGGTCACCGTCGCTCTGCTGGCCCAGCGTGTTGTCCACACTGATCTTCCAGGGATCGTCGGGATACTGGAGACCCAGGGCCGATGCACCTACATAGGAAGAGGAAGAATAATAGGCCGACTGACCCAGCACCACGTTCAGCGTGTGCCGGCCAAAGCTCTTGTCGTACATCAGGGTGTTTTCCACCTGATAGCTGTAATAACGGTTCATGGTCTGGGTGGCAGAGGAACCGTAATTGGTCTTCTCTACGGTAGAAGCGTTACCGTTCTTGTCGTACACCGTGCTCTGCGTGACCGTATCCAGGCTATAGCTCTTGGAAGTCAGGAAGTACTGAGTGGTATAACTGTGTCCATAGACATAGGAAAGGTCCAGGGTAATGGCGTTGCGGAACTTGAGGCCGTCGATGAGCTGGAGTTCGGTGGTGAGGCCGCCCACAATCTTGTCCGTGCTGCTGTAGGCGTGCGGACGGTCCAGCATGGCGATGGGGTTGGCCTGCTCGTTATAGGTACCGCCATCGGCAATGAAATAGGCTACACCTTCGCTGTTACGGATGATGTACGGATAGCCGGCGGGGTACAGGGATTTGTAGCGGGCTTCTTCGGCTGCATCGGCATAGATGGGATCCAGCGGGGACATACCCAGGGCCGATCCCAGCGGGGAGCCGTATTCGGAGTTGGCCGAGATGCCGGCCGACTTGATATGGGCGAAAGAAATCTGATTGCTGATTGTGAGTTTGTTAAGCCAGTTGCGGGACTCGGACTGGTCAAAGAGAGTGATGCCGACATTCTCGCGCAGCGTCATTCTGTCATAATATGACTGGCCGAACCGGCCGCCGATGGTACCCTTCGTGGAGAGATAGCCGCCGGAGACATTGTAATTGATGCGGCTGTTACCGCCCGAGATGCTGAGGTCGTGCTTGACGATGGGAGCGTTCTTGTCAAAGATGGCACCCACCCAGTCGGTTCCCTCTCCTAAGGAATAAGGGTCGTCGTAAAGGGGAGCGCTTCCGGCATTGAGCATGCCTTCATTCATCATGATGGCATATTCCGTAGCGTTGAGCACAGCGGGCTTTCTCCAGGGATTCTGGATACCATAGGAAAAGTCGTAGCTGAAAGTGGTCTTTCCTTCCGAACCGGACTTGGTGGTCACCAGCACCACACCGTCGGCTGCACGGGCACCGTAAACGGCGGCGGAAGCGGCATCCTTGAGGACGTCGATACGCTCAATGTCGTTAGGGTTGATGTAGTCGATGCTGCCTGCCGGCATACCATCTACAATATAAAGCGGGGACGCATGGTTGATGGAGCCCACACCACGGACGATCACCGTGGAACTGGCACCGGGAGCACCGGAATTCTGGGTCACCTGAACACCGGAAGTCATACCCTGGAGCATATTGTCCACGCGGGTCTGGGACTGAACCTTCAGGTCATCGGAGGTAACCGAGGAGATGGAGGCCGTCACCACGGATTTTTTCTGGACACCATAACCGATGACGACGGTCTCCTCCAGCATCTGGGTATCATCCTGGAGGATGATTTCCAGAGTGCGCTCCGGAGTGGCCACAACGGTCTGTGTCACATAGCCGAGAAAGGAAACTTCCAGGACGGCACCGTTAGCGACTTGGAGGGAGAAATCTCCGTCCACACCGGTGATGGTACCGTTGTTGGTTCCCTGCTCAACTACAAAAGCGCCGATAATCGGCTGGCGTGCATTGTCCAGAACCACACCCTTTACGGTGATGTTCTGAGCCATTGCCACCAGACTCAATCCCAATGCAAGGATTAGGGAAGCAATTTTTTTCATACGCGATTGTTGATTAGTTGTGCGTTTGGTTATTGGGTTACTTTAGGAATTTGTGTTTTTCCATTTTGTGTAACAAAAATACAACGCCACTCTATACATCACGTACGCGAGAAAATAAAAGTAGTTGAAAACAAAACATAAGCATCTTGTTTTCAGCTAATTAAATATGTTTAAAATAGGATAAAAGTAGTAAAGAAAGACCTGTATTCCGCTACTTTCCTATCATTTTTACGGCCTCTTCGAAGTGGTCACGGTCTCCGATAGCCGCATTTTTGACAGACACCTTGTAGTTGTAGATGGTGCTTAAGGAGTAGTCCAGCATGGTGGCAATCTTCTTGCTGTCGTCTACCCCCAGGCGGATGAGGGCGAAGATGCGTTGCTCTGTGGTAAGCCTACCTTCGGGCGGATATTCCCGCGCATCCTCCTTCAGCAGGGCGTTGAACTGGTCCACGAAGTCCGGATACAGAGCCAGGAAGGTATTGTCAAAGGTTTCGTAGAATTCATCGCGGGCTTTTTCCGAGCGGCCGGTAATGGATAGTTCCTTGAGCAGTTGGTCGGCCTTGCCCTGCTTGAGCAGGTTGCGGAAGCGATTGTCCTCCGTGCGGATAATGGAAATCTGGGCGGCAAGACCCTGAAGGAAGTTCAGGATGTATTTTTCCTTCACCTTGTTTTCCCGGGAAATTTGCTGGTTCAGTCCGTTAAGGGATTCGTTGGCCTTAGCCAAGGAAGCATTGCTGCTGGCCAATTCCCGCTGCATCCGGCTCAGTTTCCTGGAACGTGCCACCAGGAACCGGGTGAGTATGGACAGGATCAGAACAAGGACGGCCAGGAGGACCGAGGCCACTTTGCTCGTCCGGCTGGCCCGGATCTGACGAGCCTGATAGGCGTTCTCCACCTCCATCAGGAAACGGGAAATCTGCCAGGGACGCAGTTTGGCATTGTACAGAAGGGCGTCTTCCTGGGCAATCCGCAGATAACGGAAACTGCGGTCTACATCCGTGGGCAGGATCAGTTGAGCCACCATAGTGAGGGAAGCATAGTCCCGGATGCCGTTCACCAGGTCACATTCGGCCGATTTCACCAGCCAATACAGGCGATCGTCGGCTTCACCCTTATGCTCGGCCACTTCGGACTGGAAAAAGGCATAGATGGCAAATTCGCGGTCTTCCGGCTTGACGCTCTCCACCAGCAGGCGGCTCACGCTGTCGGCCGATTCCAGGCGCCCTTCTTCCAGGAACCAGTCCCTCATTAGGGAACGAGCGCGGGGAGCATCGGCCGGAAGCATATCCAGGAGGCGCTGGCGGAAAGAAGCGGCCGGAGGGATGGACAAACGTTCCACCATACCGGAATTGCCCGCCATATCCTTGCTATAGTCGTACAAGGTCCAATAATATTCTTCCTGCAAAGAGGCCGCCAGCGTATTGGTATCGATTTGACTATAAAGAATTTGACTGGCCTCCAGATAGTTGCCGGACTTCTCGTAGAGGTGCCCCAGCATAATGCTGGCCTGGTCATAGCGTTCCTGGTCCTGGATAGACAGCGCCAGCGCCTGTGCACTTTTCAGATAGGCCTGCGTGGAGTCAAAGCTGAAAGGGAAATAGTCGCTCGCGGCAATGATTTCCAGTTCATAGCGGCTCACAGGATCCTGCGTGGAATTAATCAGGCGCCGATAAGCGTCCAGCTGATCCCGTTTCTTGGCAACATACAGTTCCCGTGCGGTCAGGTAGCCGTCCAGCTCGTCCATCAGCTTCCGGGTCTTGCGGTCTGGACGCGTGGGTGCCATACAGGCAGTCACCAGAACGGTGACGGCCGCAGCCAGTATCATGTTCTTACTCAAGCACATGATGCAAAGATAGCAAAATTTCCACTTCCCGGCCTTCGGAATCTACCGGATAGGCGGCGTTCTCGTCTGTAAGGCGCGAAATCATTTCCTGCAGCAGACGTTGGGCCGTTTCCCTGTTCTCATCCAGGACATCGGTGGTCTCGAAAGGGTCTTTTTCCAGATTGTACAGCACGCACTCGGGGTTCTCCGGATTTTCCGGATGATAGTAATAGATGAGCTTCCAGGGGCCGTTGCGCCAGGTGGTAAAATAACTGCCGCGGTGTTCGTGCGGGAAGTGGCACAGGAACACGTCTTCCCGCTGAGGGTCGGGCTTTCCGGCGAGCAGCAGGGACAGATCCTGCCCGTCTACGGGGTGATTCCCAGGCACTTGCATTCCAGTAAAATGAGCCAACGTGGGATAGATGTCCATAATGGTGGCCACCCTTTGGGAAAGGGTCCCGCTGGCCACCGGAAACTTCCGCTGCCACTTGTTGCGCGCAGGCCTGGCCCAGGCCACTATGCAGGGAACCCGGACACCGCCTTCGAATTCAGCGCCCTTTTTGCCTCGAAGAGGGGCCGAAGAAGCCCACCCTCGGGCAGGGCCGATGGGCGCGTCTCCCCCGTTGTCGCCCAGAAAGATGATGAGGGTTTTATCGGCCACCCCTTTCTTTTCAAGAAAATCCAGTAAATCGCCCAGGGACTTGTCCATGCCCTCCACCAGGGTGGCGTAACCCAAGGCTTCACGGTTCTCCAGACTGTCCGCCTGGTAGTTCCCGGCAAAACGCTTGTCCACCTCAAAAGGGTTGTGGACGGCATAATGTGAAAGGTATAGAAAGAAAGGCCGATCCTCGTCGATAGCCTGTCCGGCCGCCCCCAGCGCTTCCAGCGTAAGGGCTTCGGTTAGGAAAGTGTCGGTGCCGTGGTACTTCTCCAGGCCGGGGACAGCGCGGGAACGGGTGCCACGTAACAGGCCATATCCATTTTCCCCCAGATAGCTGCCGGGTTCGCCGATGGAAGAACCTGCAATGTTGATGTCGAAGCCCAGGCTGTCGGGCCATTCCGCTTCACTGCCGATAGGGCCCAGGTGTGCCTTGCCCACATGGATGGTCCGGTATCCGGCGTCCTGCATAAGCCGGGGAAGGAGGTAATCTTCGCGCCGCAGTCCCTGCCAGTTCCAGTCGTACGGACCGTATTCGTCGCGGTTGTTGAATTCACTCCGGATCCAGTTGGTGGTGCCGTGACGGGCCGCATCCTGGCCCGTGAGCAGCGAGCAGCGGGAAGGAGAGCTCACGCTCTGGGCATAAAACTGAGAAAAACGGATGCCTTGCTCAGACAATCGCTCCATATTGGGCGTGTGGTACCGGCGGTTCAGCGGGTATTGCACCGGAATGCCGTTGTTATCGGTGAGGAAGGGTACGGAAGTGTCCATCGGCCCCATATCGTCTACCACGAAGAGAACCACATTGGGCTTCTCCTGGGTGCAGGCCAGCGTTCCGGCTGCCAACAGCAGAGGTGTAAGAACGCTCCTTTTCATCGGATGGGGTCGTCGTAGAGGATTTGCAGGCGCTCCAGTTCCTTCTTCATTTCTTCTGTCAAAGCCTCCCGGCCCGGTTCCCCGTATAAGTTGTGCAACTGCAGGGGATCTTCCTGGAGGTCGAAGAGTTCCCACTCGTCAATATCGTTGTAGAAATGCATGAGCGAGTAGCGCTCCGTACGGACGCCGTAATGGCGGCGGACGGAATGCTCCGCGGGATACTCATAATAGTGGTAATACAGGCTCTTGCGCCAGTCCTTGGGCGTTTTTCCGTTCAGCAGGGGCAGGAAGCTCCGGCCCTGGATTTCCTCCGGAACGGGCACGCCGGCCAACTCCAGGATGGTGGGAGCGTAGTCGATATTCTGGACAAAGCCGTTCACATCCACACCTTTCTTCTTTCCGGGCACGCGCACCAGAAGCGGCGTACGGAAGCTTTCCTCGTACATGAAACGCTTGTCGAAATAGCCGTGTTCGCCCATGTAGAAGCCCTGGTCGGAGGTATAGATAATCACCGTATTCTCCAGCAAGCCGTTATCTTCCAGGTATTTGTAGACCCGTCCCACATTGCGGTCCACGGAACGGATTACGCTGCAGTAGTCGCGCATATAGCGCTGGTACTTCCATTCGGCCAGGGCCTTCCCTTCCAGTTTTTCCTCCTTGAAGCGCGCAATGATGGGATCGTAATACGCATCCCAGGCCGATTGTTGCGCCGCATTCATGCGCCCGGGCACCAGGGCGCCCGGCGGCAGGTCGCGGCGATAGAGGTCACGCCCGTAGTTCTCCAGCCAGGGCTGGTCCGGGGTGTGGATTTCCCCTTCCTTATCGGCCATTTTGAGGTCGTAGACCACGTTCATGTCCTTCACGATGCTCATTTCCTGAAGGGCAGCGGCTTCGCGGGTGGCGTAGTTGTCGTAGAAGGTTTCCGGCAGGGGGAAGGTCACCTGATCATAGGCACCCAGATCCTGCAAATCCGGCATCCAGCTGCGGTGAGGGGCTTTGTAGTGCAGGAAAAGGCAGAAGGGTTGGTCGGCCTTCCTGCCATCCAGCCAGTCCAGCGCCACGTCGGTGGTGATGTCGGTGCAGTAGCCCTCGCGCACCACCTGCTCTCCGTTCCGGATGAAGACGGGGTTGTAGTAGTCGCCCTGGCCGGTGAGGATGTCCCAGTAATCGAAACCCGTGGGGTCACTCACCAGGTGCCATTTGCCCACCATGGCTGTCTGGTAGCCGCCCGCGCCCAACCATTTAGGCAGGGTTGGCTGGCTGCCGTCGAAGATGCCGTGCTCGTTGTTGGTGAAGCCGTTTTTATGGCTGTGCTTGCCCGTGAGCATGCACGCGCGGGACGGGCCGCTGAGCGAATTGGCCACAAAACTGTTGGTGAAACGGGCTCCCTCCGTGGCCAGCCGGTCGATGTTGGGCGTTTCCATAAAGCGCCGGTCGTAGGCGCTGATGGTCTGGTACGAATGGTCGTCGCACATAATGTACACCACGTTCAGCGGGCCTTTGGGCTGTTCCTGTTCTCCGCAGGAAGCAGCCGTAGCGGCAACGCCGGTAAGGGCAAAAAGCAGGTGCGACTTATTCATAAGATTACAGGCTTCTCACGGCCGATTCGATTTCCTCCTCACGGCCTTCCGGAATCACGGGAGTGAGGAAAGAGAGCATCTGGAGGGTTTTAGCTTCGGCTTCAGGGATACCGCGGGAGCGCATATAAAAGAGCTCATCGGCATTGAGCTGACCCACGGTGGCGCCATGGGAGCACTTTACGTCGTCGGCGTAGATTTCCAGCTGCGGGCGGGTTTCCACCCGGGCTTGGTCGGTGAGTACGATGTTGTGGTTTTCCTGATAGGCTTCCGTCTGTTGGGCATCCGGGGCCACCACAATGACGCCGTGGAACTGCACCTGTGCCGTACCGCCGGCAATGCCCTTGATGGTCTGGGTGCTGTGACAGCCCGGCGCACGGTGGTGCATAATAATGTGGAAATTCACCTTTTCATCGGCCCCACAGAGGTACAGGGCCTTGATATGCGCCTCCGCCCCAGGGCCGATCAGGTCTATGCTCACGTCGATGTCCCGGGATTCGCCCGGCAGCACCACGAACTGCAGGTTCAGCGTCTCCCCTGCTGCCACCTGGTATTGCCCTACCGGAGGAGCTATATACTTACCGTGTCCCATGGCTAGAACTGGTCAAAGCCTTTGGCCTCGATGGCGTCGATGAGTTCCCGTCCGCCGGTTTTCACCAGGCGGCCGTCCTTGAGCACGTGCACCACATCCGGCTGCACGTATTCCAGCAGCTTGTGGTAGTGCGTGATGATGATGGCGCTCCTTTCGGGACTGCGGAGGGTGTTCACGCCATCGGCCACGATCTTGAGGGCGTCCACGTCCAGGCCGCTGTCGGTTTCGTCCAGAATAGCGAGTTCCGGCTCCAGCAAAGCCATCTGGAAAATCTCGTTGCGCTTTTTCTCACCGCCGGAAAAGCCCACGTTCACTTCCCGCTTGGCGAATTCCGGCTTCATCTGCACCAGGGCCATCTTTTCCTTCATGAGCTTCAGGAAATCACCGGCCTTGAATTCCGGCAACCCGTGGGCCTTGCGCTTGGCGTTCACGGCCGCTTTCATAAAGGCCGTGATGGTGACGCCGGGAATCTCGATGGGGTACTGGAAACTGAGGAACAGGCCCGCCCAGGCACGCTCTTCCGGTGTCATGGCCAGCAAATCCTGACCCTGGAACAGGATGCTGCCTTCCGTTACTTCGTAGCCGGGTTTTCCGGTGAGTACGGCGGCCAGGGTGCTCTTGCCCGCCCCGTTGGGGCCCATGACGGCATGCACTTCGCCAGGGCCGATGGTCAAATCAATGCCCTTCAGGATTTCCTTATCCCCTATCTTTGCGTGAAGATTCTTGATTTCAAGCATTTTTCCTATATAGTTTGATCCAGGTCCACAAGGACCACAGTCCGTTAATCAGGTACAGGGCGCACACGATGGGCATAAATACATTGCCCACGCTCAGGTGCAGGATAATCTGGGTTACGTTCACCACAAGCCATACAATCCAGCATTCCCACTTTTTGAGCGAGCTCAGCAGCTGGGCCAGCAGGATGAGGGCGGTCACGATGCAGTCCAGATAAGGGTGAGGGTCGGAGGGGAACAGACGGTCCAGCGTCCAGCCCCAGAGGCCGGCCACCAGCAGGGTTCCCACCACGCAGATAATGGCCGATGAAGGACTCAAACGGCTCACCTTTAAGGAATTACCGTCCTCTGCACTTTGTTCTTCCGGCTTGGGATGCGTCCAGCGGTAATGGCCCATGATATTGATGGCCAGGGAAACCGGCTGCAGCAGCAGGCTGGCATACAGGTTCTTGTTCCAGAAGAGGAAAAACAGCGCCGCCGTGTAAAGGTAACCTACCCAGAAGTTGTATTTGGAATTGCGGCCGGCCAGGAACACGCAAGTGAGGCCCAACAGGCTTGAAATCAAGTCTATGAGCAGCACCGGCCGACCGGCTAATTCAAATATGACAGTATCAATCATCCTACAGAACCTTCAAGGGAGACTTGTAGCAGTTTTTGGGCTTCTACGGCAAATTCCATGGGAAGGCGGGACAGGACTTCGCGTGCATAGCCGTTCACGATGAGGCCCACGGCTTCTTCCGGGCCGATACCCCGCTGATTGCAGTAAAACAGCTGATCCTCACTGATTTTGGAGGTGGTGGCTTCGTGCTCCACCGTGGCGGAAGGCTGCTGGCTCTGGATAACCGGGAAGGTATGGGCGCCGCAACGGCTTCCGATAAGCAGGCTGTCGCACTGGGAGAAATTCTTGGCATTCAGCGCATTGCGTCCCATCCGCACCAGGCCGCGGTAGCTGTTCTGGCTCTGCCCGGCCGATATGCCCTTGGACACAATCCGGCTCTTGGTGCCCCGGCCCAGGTGAATCATCTTGGTGCCTGTATCGGCCTGCTGATGGTTGTTGGTGACGGCCACGGAGTAGAACTCCGAACT
>Ga0265298_10005576_pt1 | contig 15739 bp, 13 predicted proteins | sample AusTroGonzalo_MG_3_FD_193486 | JGI IMG/M metagenome (GOLD analysis project Ga0265298, IMG submission 193486) | Bovine rumen microbial communities from tropical cattle in Woodstock, Queensland, Australia - Gonzalo_01 | ecosystem: Host-associated > Mammals > Digestive system > Stomach > Rumen ... | reverse complement strand
CCTCGCGACCACCATCGCCTCGGCGACTTCGTCCGGTGCGGTGGCGATGATCTTGGCCCTTATGGTCTCGCCTATCCTGTGTCCTGCGCGTCCCGCGCGCTGAATCATGCGGGACACCTGTCTGGGGGAGTTGTACTGGATGACCATCTCTGTGGTACCGACGTCGATCCCCAGCTCCAGGGATGACGTGCAGATGAGGCATTTTACATCCCCTCTCTTGAAGCGGTCCTCCATCTCCATCCTGTTCTCCTTGGACAGGGAGCCGTGGTGCACCTCGATCGATATGTCGGCGTCCCACAGGTGGTAGCGTGCGGCCAGCCATTCCGCCGTCTCCCTGGTGTTGACGAAGAACAGTGTGGAATTCCCGTCGTCGACGATCTGTCTGGCTCTTTTCATCACACCCAGGATGTCGGGGTCGCTCTGCAGTCTGTCCAGAAGGACCGGGTCCTCGCACGGTGGGGGGCTCTCGACCTTTATGTCGAAGTCCCTGTGGGTGTCGTGCTTCCTGACGACGACCTGCCTGTTGTTCCCGGCCAGGAACCTGGCGACGTGGTCGATGTTGCCTACGGTGGCCGATAATCCGATCCTCTGGTAGTTGCCCGCAAGGAGCACGAGCCTCTCCAGGGCGACGCTCATCTGCGCCCCCCTCTCGGTGTTGGACAGTTCGTGTATCTCGTCGATGATAACCCATTCGACGTTCTTCATATGCTGCACCAGCCTCTTGCCGGTGAACATGACCTGGAGGGTCTCCGGGGTGGTGATCAGGATGTCCGGAGGGTGCTGCGACTGGTAGTTCCTCTCCGCCTGCGTGGTGTCCCCGTGCCTCACCCCGACCTTGATGTCGAGGGCCTGGCCGTAGTCCTCCATCCTCTTCAGCATGTCCCTGTTCAGGGCCCTCAGCGGTGTGACGTAGATGCATCTGATCCCGGGCTTGCCCTTGGAGCGCATGATCATCTCCAGGATCGGCAGCATGGCCGCCTCGGTCTTCCCTATCCCGGTGGGAGCTACAATCAAGAGGTTCTCCCCCTTAATGATCCTGGGGATGGAATCCGCCTGCGGAGGAGTGGGTTCCCTGATGCCTTTCGTCTCAAGGACGCGTATGATGTCGGGGCAGAGCTCGGGGAACGTCATGAAAAGAAGGTGTTGAGGGGGCTTCCGCCCCCTTGATTTGTTGTCGTTTCAGGCCTTTGCAGCTGCAGGAGCATCCGCTTTGGGCTCGGCGGGTTTGGGAGCGGTGACCTCGAGGAGGACCTGCGAGAGGTCCATGACCTTGATGTTGGAACCGATCTTCTTCGCCGCCTGTGTGAGGTTCAGGACACAGAAGGGACAGCAACTGATAAGGATCTCAGCTCCGGTCTCCTCGGCGTCGTGTATCCTCTCGATACCGATGTTGAGGGCGAAGTCGGGGTATGTGGACTTGTATCCTCCTCCGGCACCGCAGCACCTGGAGTTCTCCCTGGACCTCTCCATCTCGACGAATTCGACACCCTTGATCTTCTTGATGACGTTCCTGGGAGCGTCGAAGACACCGGAGTGCCTTCCGAGGTGGCAGGGGTCGTGGTATGTGACCTTGTGGTTGAACTCGTTGTTGAGGGGCAGCTTCCTGTCGTTGATGAGCTGCTCGACGTACTGCGAGAAGTGGTAGACGTTCTGTCCTGCCTTGGCGTAGAACCTTCCGAAGTCGCAGGAGACGGTCTTGTAGCATCCGGAACAGGTCATGACCATGTCCTTTCCTCCGATGGCGTCAGCCTTCTCGACGTTGTGCTGGGCGCATGCGGTGGACTCCTTCTCGTTTCCGGTCCTGATGAGGGGCGAGGAACAGCACCACTCGTCGGGTCCGAGGCAGTTCATCTTGATTCCTGCGCGGGCGAGGACCCTGACTCCGGCCTGTGCGATGTGCTGCATTCTGTAGGATCCGGTGCATCCTGCGAAGAATATGACGTTGGCGGGGACGTGTCTCTCGATCTCCTCGGGCCACCATGCATCCCTCTTCGAGTCGGGCTCGTTGTAGGGGTTGTGGTTCTTGTGGATGCTCTTTCCCATGGCGACGGCCGCAGGCATGGGTCCGATTCCGACATCGACCATCCACTTCCTCATGGTCTCCCAAAGGTCTACGAGACGGATCTTGGCGTGGCAGACTACCTCGCAGTTTCCGCATCCGGTACACTTGTACATGGCGTCGACGAACTCGGGGCTGAGCTCGACGGGCCTTCCGAGCATCTTATCGAGCTTTCCGGTTCCCTTCAGATCGAGCTGCTTGATGTAGTAGATCTTTCCCCTGGGTGTGACCGAGTCCCAAGGTGTCTGGGCGTGTGCCTCGCACACATCGATGCAGTATCCGCACTGTACGCACTGCGTGAGTTCCTGTGCGATGTGGGGCAGGTTGTGGATTTTCTTTCCCATTAATTCCGGCATGTTCATTCCTCTTGGAGCGGGGGCTCCGGATGTAATGCTCAGACGACCTGTTCACTTTATTTAAGGGTTATAGGAGGAAACGGATCGATCGCCCATCCACGGATATCCCATAATGAGAATAAATGAGATTTATACCACCATGCCGATATGGGTCATCGTGAAGAGCGTTTACGACGATTGGACGGGCAACGTTGTTCAGGCTGCGGACCTCCGCAGCTTCGACCCCGAGGCGGTCAGGGCGGTCAGGGCGACTTACGTCTCCGAGCACTCCGACGAGAGGGATGCGGTGGCCGGTATGGACGACTACGAGTTCCTATCGAAGGCGGGCGTCCTCAAGAGGGGGAAGGTCACGGTGGCCTCCATGATCCTCCTGGGGAAGGCCTCGGAGAGGATACTCCCGCAGACGGTATGCGTCAGATGGAGGCTCCTGGACATAGACGGTTCGGAGGTGGAGTCCCGCACCATCGGGGGCTCCATGGTCCTGGCGATCAGGAAGGTCGCATCCATCATCAGCAATTCGACAGTCAAGATAGACGACGGGAACGGCCCGGTGTTCGTCAGCACCTACCGCGTGGCATCCCTGACGGAGGCGATGTTCAACGCCCTCCAGCACCAGGACTACACCCTAGGGGGCACCATAGAGGTGATCGAGAGGGAGAACGAATCCGTTACTATAGCTAGCAAGGGGTCGTTCCCCGCTGTCCAGCCCGAGTCCTTCGTCAGGGGTCAGAACCAGACAATGGCCTCCAGGAACTCGTTCCTGATCAAGGCCATGACCGATATAGGACTGGTCACCAATTCGGGTGCGGGGATACGCAACCTCTACATGTCCCAGATGCACAAGCATTTCCCTCTTCCGCGTTTCGTGATAACCGACGATTCGGTGTCGGTGACCTTCCCCGGGAGGCGCGAAGGATCGCTGGCACGCGCATTGGACATCCATAGGGGCATGGAGGTTCAGGACATCCTAGACCTCGACAGGCTGGATTCAGGGAGGTATCTGTCCGACAAGAGGATCGAATCCCTGATTTCCAGGGGATTGGTCACCGTCTACGATGGTGTCCCCTGCATAAATCTCGATTACGAGGACCCTTCGTCCCGTTTCAGCAAGGGTTCGGATTCAGACGCCGTGATGCAGCTGCTCAGCGAGAACGGTTCGGTGACCCGTGCAGATGTCGTGGGGATCCTGAGGCTTCGCGACAGGAAGGGTCTTACGGACGAACAGCTGTCTGTGAAGGCCACCAATCTGCTCCAGAGCATGAGGAAGGACGGAAGGATAACAAAGACGGAAGGCAGCACGAGGTCAGCCAGATACATCCTCAACCGATCCATCTGACCTTGTGTTCAGGAGGATGACGGACCCCAGGATCAGTACTATCCCCAGGACGTTGCTCCAGCCGAACTCGTCCCCTACGAATAGGCTCGCCATCGTGGCCACCATGGGTTCAACGAATGCGATTATCGATGCCTTGCCGGCATCCATGCCGTTCAGCCCCTTCGTGTAGAAGTAGTAGGGCAGGACGGTGGACAGCAGCCCCAGGCCGAGGATCTCCAGCAGAACATCGGTCTCGCCGCAGCCCGATACCACATACGGGACGTCCGCGAAGGGTAGGAGGCACACCGTAGCCACCAAGAACGTGTAGAACAGTATGGTCAGCAGCCCGTACTTCTTCAGGGCGTACTTCCCGAATATGGAGTACAGCGAGTAGCCGAAACCGGCGAGTATACCGTACAGGACACCGATGTTGATGTCCCCGAACCCGAGCCCGGTCGTGAATACGCATCCTACGAAGGCGAGTATAAGTGCCAGCATCTTGTTCCTGGTCAGCTTCTCCTTGAAAAGGACCACGCTCATGATGACCACGAAACAGGGTGCGGTGTACAGCAGGACCGATGCAGTGGAGAGCGACACCATCTGTTGCGATGTGAAGTACATCACGTTGAAGAATACGATACTGAAGAGGCCGGTACCGATGAACATCCATATGTCCTTGGGATCGATTCTGAACAGCTTCCTGTCCAGGATCAGGATGACCAGGGTCACGACCACGAGGGTGACGACGCATCTGGTGAACGTTATCTGAAGGGGCGATAGGCCCGATGCATAGAGGGGGCGCGTGAACAGACCTATTATACCCCAGAGGGAGGCACCGATGATCACGAAGACTGCTGGTCCGAGGTCTGGACGCATGGTATCGGTCGCCTATCCCATATCCTGTTAATAAAACCGTGTAACAGACCAACAGACGTCCGACCGTGATCGTTTTGATATGACTTGAAGTTAAGTACTTGACTTCAATTTAGATAATTAATATCATATTTCTTGACTAATTAGCTTTCATGAACAGGATCATGCCCCCGACTTACGATTATCTTTCGTTGAAGATCATGAGCTTCCTGCTAAGCAAAAAGGAGGTCATGGCGAGCGAGTTGACACCGTTTGGATCATGGAAGGCTGTAGATGCCCGTCTCATGTGGCTGGAGGAGGATGGCATCATAGAGCATTTCTATCTGCCCAAGGGGAGGCGTGCGAAGCATTACAAGTTCACAGAGAAGGGAAGGACAAGTGCGATGCTCATGACGGCCAGCCGTATGGTCTACTACGGACAGCTCGATTTCTCGGACGATAGGATGGTCGAGTTCGTACAGTACCTCTCCGACGAATGTTCTAAGGAAACAGTCGACTGAGAGCGTACTCCGGGCACCACATCTCCGAACACCCGCCGTCGAACAATCTATGTTATATCTGTTCCGAGATTCATTCAAGCATGCAGGATGGGAGGATCCGCGGTAAGTACAAAGGCATCCTGGACATGCTAATGTCCAACATCAGCTATGCCATGGGGGTCATCATGATCTTCTACGCGCTGTTCAGCGCGGCCGTGGATATGAAGTCCAAGGACATGGTCGATGTGGTCCTGATAAACATCGTCCCGATCGTCTTCGGTATCCTGATCATCATGGACAGGCACCGCAGCCTGTTCTTCACAGTGGGTCTCTACGCGGTCGCTATCGGTTTTTCCAGATTCGTCCAATACGTTCCGCTGGTCCTCACGAAGGAACCGTTCTCGACCATTATCGGGCTGGTCCTGGTTTACATGGCGGTGAACCTGATGTACCACGGCGTGAGGTTCCTACGCGGGAACTCCAGGGCCATCACATGGGTCATCGTGGGAACTATGTTCTTCATTCTGCTGGAGGTCGCCCTCATCGTGGCCTACGTCGTGGGGAGCGAAGGGGAGATCACGCTCAATGCGGACATCGCCGACATCATCGTCAAGCTGTTCATGCTGCTGACATACATCGCGCTGGTCTCTTCGGCGCCTGTGCGCAAATCCACCAACCTGGAACGCCTCAATTCAGAACTGATCGCATTCAGGCTCAATACCGGGACCGGGTTCGATTTCTCGCTGGATACAGATTCGGCAAAGGCATTGGCGGATTTCTTCAGGGGGGATGTGGATGAGTCGAGGGTCACGGTCAGGGACCAGGGTCCGGTGTACCGCGGCATCACCCTGCCGTTCAGGGACAAGTACGAGTCCGGTACCCTTTTCCTCCAGAGATGGGAGGGACCCGAGGGTCCGGTGTACCTTTCCCTATGCGAGCACGAGGAGGGCTCCGTCTTGGGCATCGACACGAGGCGCATCGAGGAAGTGACGGAATCGGGTAACCTTGTGATATTGAGATACTCGGACTCGAAGACAGGCATCTTCAGGGTGAGGGGCCTCAAGGAGGACGACCGTCCGTTGTTCACGGATTCGGAGGGGGCGGCATGACGTCAAGATTCTCCAAGGCCCTGGTCTCGGTGGTACTCATCTTCCTGGGTGGATACGGGCTCTATCTTCTGGACGGACATACGGGAGGCCTGCTGTCGGTGGAGGCACTGGTTCCACTGGCGGTCGTGATCATAGGTTTCGTGTCCAGCCTCTATTCCTTGAGGGGCGGCATGAGGGATGTACTGTCGTCGGAGGCGTTCTTCCTAGGCGTGTACCTTCTGATCAGAGGACTCATATCCGTGTTCAACATGGACCTGATAGCATTCATAGACGGGTTGGTCATCCTGCTGGTGGGTCCGCTGATGATCGTCTTCGCATCCAGCCTGTGGGCGGGATACGATCACAACAACATCAGGATCAGATATTCCTGTCTGGCGATACTGGCGTTGATCTTCATCCAGATTCTCCTGGGGTCACTGTTCGCAGAGGATTTCGGAACGATCTACGACCTCATGTCGGACTGCATGCTCGCGGTGATGCTGCTGACGATAGTCGTCATGTCCATGGACAGGTCGATCTCGCAGGAGAGCCTCACCCAGTCCATCAGGGAGAGCACGGAGAGCCTGGCGGTGCATATGTTCAGCGTTGACGACGCCTATATCCTCAGGAACGGGAGCCAGCAGATCCTGGATCTCATGGATTCGGAAAAGGACGGCCAGGTCAGGCTGAACATCCTCAGCAGCCAGATGAGGGACAGGATTCTGCTGCTGACCAAGCAGGACGGCCAGGTCAGGATGGATATCCATGTCACCGGATACGTCCATGCCAACCCCCTGTACACCAGAGATGTGAGGCAGATAGTTGTGGATGACAGGTACATGACCGTCTACTCCGAGGACGGGAGGTGGTTCAGGTTGCTGGTGTTCGAGAACGTCCAGGAGGACTTCTCCAAGGCCAAGATCCTCGGTCATGTCATAGACTTCCACAGTTACAGGCGCAGTTATCATCAGTTCAGGCTCTTGAAGAAGAACACCCGCGGGCAGGACAGGACCGGGGAAGGGGAACAGCGATCCGCCTGAACCGATTGTGCGAGGGATTATACCATCGCTCGTCAATGGCCATCACGGGATCGGGCGGACCGCCCGAGGAGGAACAGATATGGCCATCACTGAGAAGATCGGGAAGCTGGGATTCGGACTCATGCGTCTCCCCCAGAAGGACGGGAAGATCGATGTCGAACAGACGAAGGAGATGGTCGACCTCTTCATGGAGTCCGGTTTCAATTATTTCGATACGGCCTGGGCATACCCCGGCAGCGAGGAGGCGACTAGGGAGGCCCTTATAGAGAGATACCCCCGCGACAGCTTCTACATCGCGACCAAACTCTCCGCGTGGAGGGTAGGGACGAGGGAGGAGGCTGAAGCGCAGTTCGAGACGTCCTTGAAGAGACTGGGGACCGATTACATCGATTTCTATCTCCTCCACAACCTCGGTAAAATGAGGACGGAGCCGTTCGAGAAATGGGACATATGGAACTTCGTTCTCGAGAAGAAGAGGGAGGGCAAGGTGAAGCACATCGGTTTCTCGTTCCATTCCACCGTGGACGAGCTCGAACCCATACTCGAGGCCCACCCGGAGGCCGAGTTCGTCCAGCTGCAGATCAACTACGCCGATTGGGAGAACAACGCCGTACAGTCCAGGAAGGTCTACGAGATGGCGAGGAGGTACGGCAAGCCCATCATCGTCATGGAACCGGTCAAGGGAGGTCTGCTGGCCAAGCCGCCGGAGAAGGTCGAGAAGGTCCTGAAGGATGCCGAGCCCGGGAGCAGCTGCGCATCATGGGCCCTGAGGTTCAGCGCGGATCTGGACGGTGTCATGACGGTTCTGTCAGGGATGTCGAATGTGGAGCAGATGAAGGACAACATAGGCATGATGAGGGGATTCACAAATCTGACGCAGGAGCAGAGGGACACTGTGAAGGAGGCGTCCAGGGTCCTTGCGACGTATCCGATCATCCCATGCACCACATGTGACTACTGCGCCAAGGTGTGCCCCGAGAACATCGGTATATCGGGAACGTTCCAGGCCGTGAACCAGATGACCCTCTACGGCAACAAGGAGTTCTCCACCAGTCAGCTGAACTGGTTGGTCGGTATGCATGGGAAGAAGTACGCCAAGGACTGCATCAAATGCGGCAGATGCGAGGACGCATGCCCGCAGCACATCCGCATCCGCGAGGAGCTGGAGAAGAGCACCTGGATGTTCGAATGAGGGATCCAAGGCATCTGTGGCGAAGGGGCCGCCCCGTTGGTTCTTACTATATAGTAATAATACCATCAACGCCCGATGTCCACCGTCGAAGGCGTCCAGGCGGCCATTGTCGCCATAAAGAGAAAGATTCCATTCATTCTTGCAGCGATCCTGTTGATATCGGGAGTGTTCGAAGCCGTCAATTTTTTGGTTTTCGGTGGCGAATCGGCCTCGATCGGCGACCTCTGTGCCGCTGTGGTCAAGATTCTCATCGGATTATTCATAATCTTCGATCCGAAGAGGAGTCTGCTGAGATCGGTAGGATTCTACGCAATCTCTCTGGGACTGTCCAGGGTCATCGATTCGGTGATCCTGCTCGGAGAGCCCTCGGATGTCATGTTCATAGCAGCGATCGTCATGATCGCCCTGGGAGTGAACCTGTTCGTCTCCGGATACAACTATCTCCACGATACATCGAGGGGACGTTTCGGAATGACCATGGGTTCGGCCGCTCTCGACCTCATGATGATCCTCATGATAGTCATAACGTTCACATCTGGAGACGGTTCCGACGAGGAGTTCCGCAACATGATCGTCTACTCCATCAGCGTGGTGCAGTACACTCTGATCCTCATAATCATGGACAGCGACGAGTTCAGGTTCAGTTCCCTGAGGGAGAAATCGGTGAAGAAGCTGGACGAGGTCCGTCTCACATATACGCTCACTCCAGGTATGCACGTCTCCAGGGATGATGCATTGGTTCTCAAGCACATGTTCGATGACAGGTCCTCATGGTCCGCTGTTGAGGACGGGGGCCCGGTGGAGTGCGAGAGGAAGCTTTGGATCTTCGAGGAAAAGGTGGCATCAGTAATGATCCTTCAGAAATGGAAGGGATCAGACAGGATATATGTCACGATGGCAGCTGACGACAAGGGCACAATCCTTCAGGCCAACAGATTCTGGATCACCGATGTGGTCGCTGACGATCCCGACGACGGGACGTTCATGAACGTACGCCTGTACGCCGACGGGGCGATGCTTTCCAACATATCTGTGGAGAAGGAGGCGGTAGAATGAAACAGATGGAGAAGAGCGAGTTCTATATCGTTTTGATGGGACTGATCCTGGTCTTCAACGGTGCGTTCTTCGTGATAAAGAACCTGGTGGTGGGAACGAACGACAGCCTTGGAGAACTGGCGTCGAACCTCATTGAGATCTTCGGAGGACTAGCAGCCATTTTTTGGTTCAGGAAGGAGATGATCAAGGGCGTTGCCTTCTGTTTGTTAGTCATAGGTGTGTCATGTATATGCTCCGATTTCGAGTACCTCTACGATGAGGATCTCATCATCGTCATAGAGTCGCTGCTGTACGTGGTCACTGGAGTCGTTCTGGTCTACTACAGCATATCCCTGGCTATGGGTCTGAAGACTGGAAGCGCGAAAGGTATACTATGCCTGGCCGTTCTGGGATGTCTGGAACTGTTCATTTTCCTATCGGTAGCCCACAGGGGGGAGCCCCTTACCGACAACGAATGGGGCAGCCTTGTTCTGGCCATCGAGCACAGTGTCATCATATTCATCCTCACCAGGAAGGAGATGATGCTTCCGTCCTTCACTAGGAGGCTCAGGGACGATTCGGATACCCTGTTCAACAACATGGTTACAGATTCCAGCCTGTATATCGAGAGGGCGGATGTCGGAAGGCTGACCGACCTCGCTGACGGTCCGGAATGGACCCACATCGAGGACGGACCCATCGAGCGCGAATCCGTGGTCGCTCTCCGCGGGCAGAACGTCGGTACGGAACTCCTGCTCCAGATATGGAAGGGAGACGAGAGGCTCCACCTGACGGTACGCGGCAAGGGGACCGATTCCTACAGGATCACCATGTCGATGGTCGTGGAGCAGACGGTCCTGTTCGACAATGACGCTGGGAAGGTCTGCAAGATAAGGCTCTACGGACGCGACGGCGTGTTCGCCGACATCGCGGTAAACTCGTACGACGAGATGTCCAAGGGATACATCGGGACCATAAGCCAGATTATTCGTGTCAAGAAGGCCGCGAAAGAGGCCGCGAAAGCGCTGATAACCAATAAAGACGAGTGATGACGGCCGATCAGCGATCGGCCGCCGTCCGGTCCCTTTTCCGAACGATCCGTCATTCGGATCCGGATGCTTCAGTTTGATCCTCGGACGGTTCCCCGTCCGAATCAGGTTCGGCTTCTATGTACGGTACCGCGTAGTAGCGGTCGTTCATCATCATGTACGCCAGGGTCATCTCCGGATAATGGCATTTGATGACCCTGCTGGCGTTCAGGAGCATAGTCTGTATGTACTTGTCGCCGAGGAGCCTGGGTAGGCTGCCCTCGCTGTAGCGGTTCAGCAGGTCCATGACCTGGGTGGCCGTGTTGACTATGTTCTCGGAATAGCCTTCGTTGCCGTATCTCGCGGTGGACCTCTCCACATAAGGCCTCAGATGCTCCACGAACTTGGCCTTGTCCTTGGTGTAGATGCGGAGGGTGGAAAGGCATCCCTTGATCCCTCCCAGCTCCCTGATGATGTCCTTCATGTTATTTTCGTTCGTGCTTCCCAGATAGATCGTCCTCACGAAATCGTTCTCTATGGTATCGTGGTAGAACTCCCTGGTCCCGAGCGCATCGAAGAACTTCTTGACGAACCCCTTGTTGACGTCCTCCATGTACCTCAGGTCGCCTATACTCCTGAACCTGGACATGTCGTAGAACGGGACCGCGCTATCGCCATAGTATGATCTGATGTAGGACAGCATCCTCCTGTTGACTTCGGGATCGTGGTCAGGGTTCAGGATGACACGCTTCCCGTATCTGACGAACCCGTACTTCTCGGTGGGAACGTATGTCACGGGGTCGTCGGGGTTGGTGACGTACCACAGGTTGTCGTAGCGGGGGTCGTCCGGCGGGACCATCCCCTTCCCTTCCTCGTAGTAACCGCAGAGCGGGGTCTCGAACGAATACACGTAGAGGTCGTCCTGTACCAGCTCTATGTCCCCTATCCTCTCTTTGACCGCGTCCTCGGCCACAGCATCCGACAGGTACTTACCGAGCAGGTTGGATCCTGCCGCGGTACGGCTGTATCCAGTGACCAAGAGCTTCGTCTTACCTGTGACCCCGTACCTGTCTATGAACGTACGCAGAGCCTTCAGACCCTCGTCGCGGGATAGCGCGAAACCCTTGTGCTCGCCCTCCTCCCCGATCATGACATTCGCCGCGAATTCGGTGGAATAGTGCGCCCCGTTGAGGGCTAGGAAGATCAGGTTGTAGTCCTTCCATCTCTTGGAACCCACGGCCACATCCGTGGATTCGACATAGGGTCTCGTGCCGTACACGTCGTTCACATAGACGTTCCCGCATCCTATCTCCTTTAAGAGTCTCTTGATGGAGTTGTATCTCTTCTTTCCGCCCTGCACCTCTGTGCTGGCGGCCAGTTCCAGATTGAGGGCCAGTGTGAAGAGCTGAGGGTTGTTCTCCCTGGAAGGGATCTCGAAGAAGCAGTCCCCGTACAGTATGGAAAAGTCGTCGTTGCACTTCTTGAACCAGTTGAACACCCTGCAGGGGTACCTCTCCACATCCTGCGGATTCCTGATCTCTTCGTAATCGATGTCGATGCCTACGCTGTCCTCGGCATCGAAGGAGACCATGGGCCTTCCGTCGTCCAGAGTCCCTTCCAGCGTATCCTCCTTGATACCGTGGAAAGTAAGCCTGTATACCAGGGTGTGATATGCCGATTCCGTGCGGAAGATGACCGTACAGTCCTCCTTTTCGGTCACGGGGGCATCCGACCAGATCCTGTCCTCCCCGGTGTAGATTATCTTGGCCCTTTTTGGAATGAGGGCGCCGGTGCGGAGCTTCCTGAGCCTTCCGCTCCAGAGCTTTATTGAGAAATCATCGGAACAGCTGTCGCGATCGTTAAGCTCACCTATGCGGACATTCTTCACGTAATCTATCGCGATGGCGGCCGCCGTCGTGGCCGTCGTTACGGTATCGATGACTGCGGGGAGGGCGTCCTTGGGCTTCACGCGGATAGATGGCGGGCTGTGTATATAAAGAAGAGAATGGAGGGCAGATATGTGCATTCTTGCAGAAGCTGCCCAGCTGGAACCCGTCGATGTACCGGATCCGCGACCGTATGTCAGAACGCGGTCCTGAAAACGTTATATCGTCACCATTCGTTCTTATCATCCAGACGATTCCGGTAGGAGGGGAGCCATTTGGCCGTACAGAGGAAGAACGCTATCATCGCCACAGTCGCGCTCGTAGTCATAATCGCAGCACTCGTGTTCGCCATGCACCAGGACAGGCACGATCCCGCCGACGATCTCCCGGAATTCGAGATCACCGGGAGCACTGACCTCGAGGGGAACATCTTCGTATCCTTCGTCTACACCAAGAACATCATAATGTTCGACGGCAAGGGCGACATAGTATGGAGCAAGCACGAGGACCTTCCCGACGGCGTCCATGCAGGCTACTGGGACTTCAAGAAGCACATCATCGACGGCAAGGTCTATTACAGCTACCACGACCAGAACATCGATGCGGACCATTACGGCCTTCCGGGATACGCTCCCGGTGAGAGGGTCATCCTTGATTCGGATTTCAAGGAGGTCAAGCGCATCACCTTCGAGAAATCCGACATAGTGGACAAGGGGCATTTCCTAGACGGCCACGACTTCCTGCTGATAGACCTCGATCATTACATAATGTCCGGTTACATCAAGGACATCGTTTACAATGTGCCAGGATATGAGAGTTCGTCCGTAGTGTACTCTTATCTGCAGGAGGTCAAGGACGGCGAGGTCGTATGGGACTGGAGGAGCGTGGACTATCCCGAGCTTTATTCCCTCACGGTCACCGATGCCGTAGCAACGGCCAACGATTTCGGCAATCTGCAGACGGACGCACCCGACTACGTGCACTTCAACGCCATGCGCCTGAACGACGACGGCGACCTCGTATGCTCGTTCCGCCACTTGAACACCATAATGTGCCTGGACCGCACGAAGGACACCGACCAGATCAAATGGAAGCTCTCTGGCAATGGGGACGAGTTCGGACTGTCCGACGATCAGAAGACCTCAAGCCAGCACTACGTCACCGTGGACGGGGATGTCATCAGGGCCTTCGACAACCACAACATCTCGGAGAGGACCCGCATCGTCGAGTACGAGGTGGACATGGACACGCAGGAGCTGAAAGGCTTCAAGGAGAGGGTGGTCCCCGGCAAGTTCTCCTCCGCATGCGGCGCACAGCAGCAGATAGAGGGCGAACTGTTCATGATCGGATGGGGATGCTCCGAGAACGATGCGATCTGCTTCTCGGTCTACGACTTCGATTCCGGGAAGGAACTGATGTCCATGGAGCTGGCGCAGCCCCAGAACTTCACCTACCGCTGCGTGTACTACGAGTGATCGGGGACGGCCCGGTCAGAGTTCTGCCGGGTCCGATCCGTCCTTCATGTTCTTTACGGACAGGGTCAGTATGGCTCCGAGGGTGGCCATCACGATACAGACGATGCAGCAGAAGTGGAATCCGGTTCCCAGTCCCGACTCGATCGCGACGTCCACGAATATGTCGAACACGGATACGCCCAGCGACGCTCCCAGGAAGGAGATCATCGTTCCGAAGGTGGCCGCCTCATCCTTGAGGGGTTCGGGCATGTGCCTGATCAGCCTGACGTAATGGGCCGTCTCGTATATCGCATAGGCGGAACCCAGCGTCAGCAGCGTCAGGACCAGCGCTATGATCCCCCAATCCTTCTCCATGACGATGAACAGGAGGCTGAACACCGCCGACAGTATGCATCCAAAAGCCAGTATATTCCTGCATCCCCTGGTCTCGCATATCCTTCCCACAGGGATGGAGATGAAGACGACGGATACCGAGATGATAGCGAAATACACCCCCGCTTCGAACACTTCCATCCCCCAGCCTATCTCCAGGTAGTACGGGATGAGGAACAGCATCCCCTCTATGAGCATGACGGAAAGCAGCATCGATGTGGAGAGCTTCCTGAATTCCTTGTTCTTGATTATGGAATGGCTGATGATCCCGTTGTCCCCGTGGTCCCTTATATGGAGTACGAGAAGGCATCCGCTCACCACCCATACCACGGCGTAGGCGATGACGATGGGCCCTCCGTCGACCAGATCCTCGAAGAACATCAGCATGGAAACAATGAACGCGACCGAGAGCAGCATCCCCTTGATGTCGAAATGCGCCTTGGTCTTCTGGGCATTCCTCGGGACGTATATGATGGACAGGATCAGGGCGATGATGCATATGGGTACGTTCACGAGGAAGATGTACTGCCACCCCATGGATTCGGTCAGCCATCCGCCGAGGATCGGCGCCAGTACCATCGATGCTCCTGCTCCGGTGAGCATCGCACCGGTCACGCGCCCCTGCATCTCAGCCGGGAACATCGTCACGATCATGATGGGCAGGGTCGCGGCGCACAGTACCGCACCGATACCCTCGACGACCCTGAACGCTATCAGCACCCAGTAGTTGAAATCCGAGAAGAAGCACATCACCGTTCCGACGATGAATATGCTGAGACCGATGATCAGCATGTTCCTGGCACGCCCGCGCTTGGCCAGTTTGGAAAGCGGGATGAGCATGGCGCATAGGACGAGGTCGTACCCCATCACGAGCCACGATCCATCGGAGACGCCGAGTTGGTAGAATACCGAGACCTCCGGTCCCGCTATGAAGACGATGGTGGAATCCAGATAGTCCATGAATGTGACCAGGCATATGATCAGGATGAGCGGAATGTAGCGGTTCATCGCCTTCTGAATCCCCCTGTACGATGTCAGAATATGTGAGATAATAACGGTTTCTGACTGAGAGGAATTGTTGTCGGGTTCATATTATTGAATTGGGTTCGGCCGTGTTTTGGATCATCGGACGCGGGCTGACCCCAGCTGTAGGAATGGCTTATTGGTCCCTGCGTGCGATGAACACGATGAAGATTGCTGCTAAAGCTATGACCGCGATCGCCAAAACCCCTATTACAACGGCATCATGACCGGAGTCGTCGTCCGATCTCTTGTAGAAATCGCTCATCGGTCCCTTTTATCTCTCAGGTCTTGATAGCGGATTGCATGCTTCTATGATAGAATGACGAGGGCTATCAGTCCGAGGACTCCAGATGTCATGATAATCATTACATGAATGTCGCAGATAAAGGCATCTTCAGTTCATCAGATGAGATCGAAGTAATCCTTGAACCATCTCTTCGTCTGGCGGATGAGCTCTGACAGCATGAACGATATCTTTCCCTGACCGGCAGGCCTCTCCCTCTTCTCTTCGATCGGGA
>Ga0265298_10005575_pt1 | contig 15741 bp, 16 predicted proteins | sample AusTroGonzalo_MG_3_FD_193486 | JGI IMG/M metagenome (GOLD analysis project Ga0265298, IMG submission 193486) | Bovine rumen microbial communities from tropical cattle in Woodstock, Queensland, Australia - Gonzalo_01 | ecosystem: Host-associated > Mammals > Digestive system > Stomach > Rumen ... | reverse complement strand
GGACCCTACCTGGTTCATTGCATGGAAGGAAAAGACCGCGCAGGAATTACCTCCGCGATCCTCGAATGCCTGATGGGCGCCACGGCGGAAGAAGTCGCCGCGGACTATATGGTTACCTATTATAATTACTACGGGATTGAGCCGGGCACGGACAAATATAACGCGATCCGGAAGGGAAACATCGATAAGAACCTTGCCCGCCTCTTCGGAGTTGACGATATTTACCAGTCAGGACTGGATCTGGCTGCCTCCGCGGAAACTTACCTGCGTTCCATCGGTCTGGACGATGATACGATCGCCAAACTGAAGGAAAACCTGGGCAAGTCCTACGCGGAATAAGCTTACTCGTTCAGCGCGGCAATGATGTTCGGCAGTTCCTGATCCACCACGTCGTTTTCAAGCTGGCAGGTGCCGGCGTTGTGGTGGCCGCCGCCGCCGTATTTCAGGCACAGTTCGCCGATATCCACGTTGGATCCCTTGTTCACGATGGATTTCCCGATCATCACCGCGGTATTCTGCTTCCTGAATCCCCAGGCCACATGCACGGAAATCTGGGTTTCGGGATACAGCGCGTAAATCATGAAGCGGTTCCCCGCATGGATGATCTCTTCCTCTCTCAGATCCAGCACAACCACTTTGCCTTCGACCTTGGCGATGCGCTTGAGCTGCGCCTCGAACTGTTCCGCCTGCTCAAAATACAGGTCCACCCGCTCCTTGACGTCCGGCATTTCCAGGATTTCCTCAATGGGATGATCCATGCAGTAATCGATCAGCACCATCATCAGGTCATAGTTTGAAATCCGGAAGTTCCGGAACCGGCCCAGGCCCGTGCGGGGATCCATCAGATAGTGCAGCAGCACCCATCCGGTGGGATGCAGAATCTCATCCATGGTAAAGTCGGCGCTGTCGCCCTTGTCCACCGCTTCCATCAGCTCTTCGCTGATGCGCTTGAAGGTTTCTTTTCCGCCGTAATAGTCATAGACCACCCGGGCAGCGCTGCGGGCTTTGGGGTCGATGATCAGCTTTCCGCCTGTTTCCATTGCCTTCAGCCGGTCAACCTCGGATTCATGATGGTCAAAGGCGAGTTCCACCCGCGGATCGTAGGGCAGGTTCGTGGTGATGTCGTTCTTGCTCAGTTCCACTTTCCCGTCCTGCACGTCCTTGGGATGGACAAACTTGATATCGTCAATCAGTCCCAGTTCCTTCAGCATCATTGCGCAGGCCAGTCCGTCAAAGTCGCTGCGCGTCACCAGTCTCATTTTCTCTCCCATGTTTGTTTCCTCCTTGGTATCTCTTTCTTGATCGGACAGATGAATCATTTGTCCGTTCTTTCCCTGTTTTTCCGCCGGTCGTGTCCGTTCTCCCGGTAGTAGGCGGCCTTGTTCGCGTACATGCTTTCGTCCGCCCAGCGTACCAGATCCTGCACGGAGGCGTATGCCCCGCCCCGCATCGCGTACCCGGTGGAAACGGAATAGCCCTTCTCGCTGACTCTCGCCTTCAGGGTTTCCATCACGCGCTTCACCGTCTCCTCATCCTGGCGGATGAACAGCATGGCAAACTCGTCGCCTCCGATTCTGTAGGCAAGAATGTTCTTCCCGCTCAGTTCGTCCATGATCCGGCCGATCTCCCGGAGCGCCTCATCCCCGGCTTCATGGCCGACCACGTCGTTCAGCCGTTTCAGGCCGTTCATGTCCGCCGAACCCACAGCGCTGACCGCGGGACCGTATTTGCCGCAGTCCTCAAAGAAGGACAGCCGGTTCAAAAGCTGCGTCAGCGAGTCCCTGTTCGTGTCTATGGAGCGCAGGAACATATACAGGAACACGCTGCTGATCATAATCGCGGAATTGAGGTGCGCCCCTTCGGTGTTCATATCGATCAGGGCGGCGATCACGCAGGAAGCCGCGCACAGGTACAGCACATACCGTTCCTTCGCATGATCCTTATCCCGGAACCTTTTCCAGGTCATCCAAACGCTGTAGGCGATGTAGAAAAACGAGACCACGAAAGCGCTGTAGCCCAGCGGTCCTCGCATAAAGTTGTATTTCTCCCCGTACCCGAACGCAATATCCGGCGTGAAGAAAGCCGTGCAGTAGATCACCGCGTTAACCATGTTCGGAATCCAGAGCCAGCGGGGCCTGCGCTGGCCAGGATAGATAATCAGCGCGATGCTCAATGCCGCGGTCGGCCGCATGATATATCCAATCACGGAAAACAGGATCCGCCAGAACCGCAGGTCGGGACTCCCCTGAGCCCAGAGTTCCAGACTGTCGGCGATGATCAGGATCAGCGTGCTGTTCACCGTCAGCCAGTAATACCGCTGCGAAGTATCCGTAATGCTTCTCTTGCTCCACAGTTTCATCGAAAACCCGATGATCAGAAACAGTGGGATAAAATGCCTGTCAAGCAATTCGATCAACATCTGATAATCCTTTCATCGCAGGATCCGATTTTTCTGATTCTGAGCGTCGGATTGAAAAAAAGTCGTGATCGCGGAAAGCGTGATTACGAGTCGTAGAAATGCTGTCCCTCTTCCGTAACAAGGCGTTCTGCTTTGGGATACTCAAAGATATCGCTGTTTTCCGCGTTCGCTTCAAGATAGGCAGCAAACTCATTCGCGTACCATTTGGCCATCTCCAGGTTGTGCATCCGGCAGTATCCGCAGTTCTTGGGTTCGGTGCCGGGCACCGACTCCGCGTCGTTTACGGACCTGAAGGCCCTCAGCATCAGGTCATGGAGTTCCCGCGGGGCGCGGCTGCCCTTGAGGATGAGGTAAAATCCGGTAAGGCAGCCCATCGGCCCCCAGTAAATCACTTCATCCTTCCATTCCGGGTCGTTGCGGAGGTATGTCGCGATCAGATGCTCCAGGGAATGCATGGCCAGCACGTCAATAACCGGCTCCCTGTTCGGTCTTTTCAGCCGGACATCGTAGGTTGTAACGGAATAATCGCCCAGATGATCCACCCGGCTGGTGAAAATCCCGGGAACAATGCGCGTATGATCCACCGAAAAGCTCTGAATCAGTTCCATTCCCTGCACCTCCTGAATATTTTTAATCATTTATTACAATTGTACGGATTTACGCCATGGAACGGCTGGTGTCTTCCTTCCAGCTTTCGACCTTGTCAGCCGCAATCCGTTTAATGATTTCTTTGGGATAAGGCGAATTGAAGCCGCCGAAGCAGCACAGGAAGAATTTGCCGCCGGCGGTCTTATACAACCGCTCCTCATAGCCCCACGGATCGCCGAAGTTGCCGTAAGTCTTCTTCATGATCAGCTCGGAAGCGTCCGTATCATACTCAATATTGCAGATAATCTGTTTCATCGTATCATCCTTTCCCGGTACTCTGTCTTCTTGCGGAATAATTCTAACCAAAAATGAAGGAAAAAGCAAGGACGACAGGCAGGCGAATTATGCTTGCGAAGTCTTTTCTTTTCCTGAATCATCTGATATAGTAGATGTATGAAATAATTATTTGCAAATTTTTTTCGCCGCATCGGAACTTTCCGGTGCAACCCGCGTCTTACGGAATGAAAAAAATAACCGGCAAAGCCGGATTTAAGGAGGAAACAAAAATGAAACGGATGAGAAAGATGATCGCGATGGTACTGGCAGCCGTGATGGCGCTGTGCATGCTGGCCGGCATGGCCGCTGCGGATGGTGAACTGGAGGAAGTAATCTGCAAAGAGCAGGAATTCTCCACGAAGATCCCCGCGGGCAAAACCGCTGAATTCAGTAAGGACGACAGTTCCCTGTATATCTACGCCGAAGAACCCGGGTATATCCCCTATGTGTTGGTATCCCGCCGGCCGCTGGATATGAAATTCAGCAGTCCGGAAAACTTCCTGAACAATGTGTTCCGTGAGCACATTGAAGACAGCTACGGAGATGACTGTCTGGGCATGAACCCCGCGAAAGAAATGGAAATCGGCGGAAAAAAACTGCTCGGGGCTAAATACCTGTATAAAGTCGGCGAGCATGTCATCACCCTGATCCGGCTGATCGAGGTTCGGGACGGCGGCGATGTGGAATACACCATTAAGTATGCGGATGTCGATGACCAGGCTGTCACAGCGTTGGCAGAGGAAGTCATCCGGAATTATCAGGAGATCAATTGATCTCCGGGCAAGTGGGATGCCGGCATCAAAAACTGACATCCCGCTCCCCTGCTGCGTATATACTGATGACCAGAGCAATTCAAAGGGATCTCCTCCATCGAATCCGGGCCTGAGCAGCCCGGATTCTTTTTATACCCATTGACAGCTGTTCATCTCCTGTACATAATAGGTAAGCCCAAAAGCAGAAACCATTGAGGTGGCAGCATGGAGATCCTTCTTATCCTGGAAATCATCGGAACCGTTGCTTTCGCCATATCCGGGGCAATTGTCGGCATCCAGAAGAAAATGGATATATTCGGCGTCTCGATTCTCGGGCTAACCGCGGCCGTCGGCGGCGGAATCCTGAGGGATCTGATCCTTAACATTACACCGCCGGCAGCGTTTGTGAACCCGGTCTTTGCCATCACTGCCGTGGTTGTCAGCATCATCGTGTTTATCCGTCCGATCTATTCCTCTCTGGAGAAGAAAGGGTCGGTCTACGAAATCCTTCTGCTGATCATGGATTCCATCGGTCTCGGCCTGTTTACCGTCGTCGGGGTTCAGGTGGCAAAAACCTCCGGTGCCGGAGACAATCTCTTCCTGGTCACGTTCGTCGGCGTGCTCACAGGTGTCGGCGGCGGGATCCTTCGGGATGTGCTGGCCGGTAACAGGCCTTATATCTTTGTAAAACACTTTTATGCCTGTGCTTCCATTATCGGTGCCTGGGCGTGCACGCTGCTCTGGCCGGTCATCGGGGAACTGCCCTCCATGACAGTTGGCGCAATCCTGATTGTGATTCTCCGCCTGTTGGCCGCCTACTACCGCTGGAGCCTGCCGAGGCCGCGGTAATCCCGGTAATGATCTTATTTTTTTATCAGAAAACTGAGAAACCGTAACGTATGGAAATCAATCATCAGGGCATCGTCCTCGCTGATCTTTTCAATCGGCTCCTTCGGGATCGGCCTGATCATGATGCTGCCCGTCTCCTTTCCCATGACCGTCAGCACCCCGCTGAATGCTCCCTGATCATCCAGGGTCAGAACCAGGCTGCCCAGTTCGTTCTTATAATCCTTGGTCAGCACAACAGCCAGCCTCTCCGCCGTATTCTCGACGATCCGGAGTTCATAAATGCCGCTTCGGTCCGCATAGGTAATTGCTTCGGGGGTCACCGTCAGGTGATAATCCCTGTCCTTCCCAATACCCAGCAGGTTATATTGCGTCGCGTCTATACTCAGTTTTTGGAACGCGCCGGATTCATCCAAATCGAGCGTTCCCGTCGCGCCCAGGATCGTCTTGCCGTAGACTGACCAGTCCAGATCCGCCGTGTAACGGTTGCCCTCCCTGACAATCTTCAGCGTGGAAGGTTTAATCCGGGTGCTGATCACCGGAATCCGCTCCCATTTGTTCAGATACTCGATCTCCGCCTCAAAGCCGTTCATGGTCCGGCGGTATGTGAACTTCGCATGGTGTGTGGTTTCACGCTTGTCGGAAATGGAGAACTCAATCTCATTCTCCCGGAACGCCAGCGTATATAGGCTGGCTTTGCGCTGAGCCTGATCCGCCAGATTGGTTTCCACCTTCAGCATATAATCTTTCGGAGCATAATACAGCCATGCGTCCACATACCAGCTGTCGAGCCGGGTAAGTCCCGTATGCTCCAGCTTCAGTCGGGTGTAATGGTCCCCGAGGTTCAGATTCAGCGACAAGATGCCGAAAGGCAGCTTCAGCTCTCCTTCCCAGCCGAGTATCCCCGCATATACGTCCAAAGCGGCCAGTTCATTCCGGGATTCAAAGGAGGTGCCGGCGTCTTTGATTTCGTAAAGCGCAACTTTGATCGTTTTGTCGGCCGGGTCGTAAATCGCTTCCAGCTCATACTTCATCGTAATCACGCCGTCTCCGTCCATCCCGGTCAGGGATGCGGTGTAACGGTTCCGGCCGTTTTCTTCGTTTTTCCGTTCAGCCTTCAGGGTATAGGTATGTTCCCCGATTTCAAGAACGCCTTCCACCTTGTCCCGGACACAGTGGAACGCAAGCTTTCCGGAAAATTGAGGAACAGGACTCCGGTCGTTCGTCACTTCAAGGGAAGCGATCAGATCAGCGCCTTCATCGGTTGTCTTTAATTCAATCGTCAGGCCGGCGCCAAAGAGTCCCTGAAGATACAGGTTGATGCGGCCTGAAACCGACAGCCCGCCATTTCCCGTGGAATAGGTAATATCCGCGCCGAAGTTGAAATCTCTCCAGTGAATCGACCGATGCTCCTTTTCGAACTCCCATGCTTTTGCCAGTTCTTCAAAAGTCTTCGGCATATTGGGAATAAAACGAGCCAGATAAGGGCCGTATTGATTCAGAAGCGTCTCCAAAGTATTCCTTTCGGCCATGATTTCGTCGATCAGCGCATAGGTACTTTCCATGATCTTCTCATCGTCGGCATCAATATGGATCGACACGCCGTCATAGCTGTAATTGATCCTCACGCACGGAAGAATAATCTCTTTGAAGGCTTTCTCCAGCCACGGTTTGACCATCTCCAGGTTTTTCAAAAGGCCTATCTTTTCCGATTTTCCCGAAGACCAGGACTTGATCAAATTCAGCACTCTGGACAGATCAATGCCGAATTTTTTCCCGCCGATATCCAGCATGAGCTTATTTTCGGAAACCTGGGCCTTTCCCAGGCCGGCGAGCTCGATCTCCGTGATTTCCTGATCTTTTCTCAACGTCCCCTGATAGCCCGGGCTGCCGGACCATTTGACCGATGCGGAATAATCCGATTCATCAGGATTCAGTTTCTGAGCCCATTCCGAAAGCGCCTGCAGAAAATCGGCAGGCTTCCCGGATTCTTCAGCCGCTGACAGGGCAATTCCCGACAGCAGCACAACAGCCAACAGGACAGCAATGATTCTCTTCATTGTGCAATCCTCCCTTTTTCATACCGTTTCTGAATAAACGTCAATCATTTGTCCGGCAATTTCCGGAATCATGCCTCCGAAGCACTTCCAGCGCCTGATCCATACAGACCTGATTCGCCGCCAGGATGGCGGTGGAAAGGTTGTAATCAAGCTTTTCTCCGGCCAGCGGCATCATGACCTTCCCGCCCGCTTCCTGAACAATCAGGCTGCCTGCTGCGTAATCCCACGGTTTCAGGCACAGTTCGAAGAAGATCTCATGCCGTCCGCAGGCAAGGTACGCGAGGTCCAGTGCTGCGGAACCGCTGCGGCGGATGTCCGCGCATTCATGCAGGAAATCCCGCGCGATTGCCATGCCCGTATCTTCCAGCTCCTCATAATACGGAGCGGTTCCCACCGCCACCAACGCGTCGGAATAAGGCCTGTCGGTCACACGGATCGGCCTGTCATTCAGGAAGGCCCCGGTGCCCTCCTCCGCATAGAACAGTTCGCCGGTATACGGCTGCCAGACGATCCCCAGCACGGGCCTCTTCATCCGGCACAGGGCGATCGATACGGCAGACATCCGATAGTCGTGAATCATGTTGGTCGTGCCGTCCAGCGGGTCCACAATCCAGGTAGGCTCGTCCCCCAGAGGCTGGTTTTCCTTTTCCTCCCCGATGAACCGGGATCCGGGCAGCAAACACGTCAATGCTTCTTCCAGGTACGCCTGTACCCGGCAGTCAATATTGGTCACATAATTGGCGTGCCCTTCCTTGCTGACGATCTCCGTCAGCTGTCTTTCCAGAAAGAATTCCCCCGCCTTACGGGCAATCCTGATCAGTTCATCTTTCAATGGCTTTTCACTCCTGTAAAGTTGTTCTTTACTGTTGTTATTATTATCACAGAAAATCATCCCGCTGGCAAGCAGTTTCTGAGTTCAACACAAGCCCCGGACAGAATGTCTGCCCCGGACGATCCGGTCCGGGGCAGATGTTATCTATTCTCACCATTTCGGCCGGTTCCGGTATTACGGCCCGGTGCCTGTCAGGCACCAAAGTGACGATAGGTTTCTGTCGGATAATACTCCGTCTCTTCCTGAGCGCAGGAAGCTTTGGTTTCTTCTTCCCGGGCATCGTCGGAAGCGGTATTCCTGTTCTTCCTCCTGTTGTACAGGATCAGGCCGATCACGATGCCGATCACCAGGCCGCCGCCGGAGTAGACAGCGGAAGGCATCTCGGACATGATTTCGGCTGTTGCGCCGATCAGGCCGCCGGCCGCGCCAATCAGGCCACCAAAGACACCCATTACACCCACCAGCAGGCCGAACAGGACAGCCAACCCGACGGGAGCAAACCCGATCAGTCCCAGAATCCCCAGGATCATCAGTCCGGGGCGGCGTCCTCCGTGTCCAAACATCCGGCCACGAGGACCCCTGTTGTTCCGATAATACAGCATTTCAGGATCCTCCTTTAACATCATTCCGGCGATCAGTCGATCACCGTGAGGAAAGAATAGCATGGGAATATCCCGGAATACAGGACTAAGGTTGAAAAATATGCGTGGTTATTTTTCCGGTGCCGGAGAATGTTATGCTTTGCGCGGTTCTCTTTTATCGTTCAGGCATCAAAGACAGCTGTCCGGACAAAAAGATTGATTCTCTTCAGAAAATTGTTTAGAATAAGAAAAACCGCGTTTTGAAGGAGAAAACGAATATGGAAAACACACTCTTTGGAGGAAAAAGGCTTATGAAAAACTGTTTGCTGCAATCATGAGTGTTATGCTCCTTACGTGCTGTGCCTGCGCAGAGACATCATCGCAGGAAGAAGAGGGGTTCTGGATCTCTGAGATCACAGATGAGATTTTTGCCCGGATCAAGGGGAAATCCTTTAAGGATGACTGTACCCTTCCCCGGGAGGACCTGCGCTATCTTCATGTGCTGCATACGGATCTGGACGGAAACACGCATGAGGGAGAAATGATCGTCAATTACCATATTGCGGAGGATGTGCTGGAGATCCTGAAGGAGCTTTATGCGGCAAAATATCCCATTGAGAAAATCCGCCTTGTGGACGAATATGACGCAGACGATGAGGCTTCCATGGAGGCCAATAATTCTTCCTCCTTCAATTTCCGCTTCATTTCCCATACAACCCGTGTCTCAAAACACGGCCGGGGGTTAGCGGTGGATATTAACACACTATATAACCCTTACACAAAGATGGTGGATGGCCAGCGGATTGTTGAACCGGTCACCGGAGAACCCTACCTGGACCGCGAAGCGGACTTCCCCTACAAGATTGATCATGAAGACCTGTGCTTCAAGCTCTTTACAGCCCACGGCTTTGAATGGGGCGGAGACTGGGAAGACCGGAAAGATTACCAGCATTTTGAGATTCCCACTGCGCAAATTGATGAATGGTATCCGGAGGAACCATAAGTCTCCATCCGGGTATCCTGCATTGATTTCATCGATCATGAGGCCAATATGAAAACGATTATTAAATCAGATATCACTGATGCATTCAGGCGTGTCGGCCTCCAAAGCGGAGACACTGTCATGGTCCATACCTCTCTCGGGAAGATCGGCTATGTGTGCGGGGGCGCCCAGGCTGTCATCGAGGCCCTGATGGAGGTCGTGGGAGAAGGCGGAACCATTATGATGCCGACCCAGTCATGGAAAAACCTTGATCCCGAAACCGGAGTTCACTGGGATGCTGATGAAGCCGACTGGGACAGGATCAGGGAGAACTGGCCCGCATATCATAAGGCAATTACTCCGACCAATACGATGGGGGCTGTTGCAGAAATGTTCCGGTCCTGGCCCGGAACGGTAAGGAGCGATCACCCGGCCCGGTCTGTTGCTGCCTGGGGAAGGCATGCGGAATATCTTACGGAAAGCCATGATCTTTCCGATATTTTCGGAGACGCATCCCCGATCGGAAAGCTCTACGGGCTTGACGGAAAGGTTTTGTTAATCGGGGTGGGCTATGACAAAAATACTTCCATCCATCTGGCGGATGTTCGTGCCGATTATCCCGGAAAGCACACCTGTATTGAACACAGCGCAGTCACGGAAAACGGAAAGCGGGTCTGGAAGGCATATAAAACGCTGTTCGTGGATGGTGAAGATTTTACGGAAATCGGCGCTGCCTTTGAAGCTGCGCATCCTGTTCATACGGCAGTCCTCGGCGGAGCGGAAATCAGGATAATGAAGCAGCGTGAGCTGGTGGATTTTGCCGTTAAATGGATTGAAAAAAACAGAAAATAATCCGTCATGTCCCGCGGCACATCGGGCCGGTTATCACGAGGTTTTCGTTTTTCCGGATATTCTCTGAAATACATTTTTCATCGTCAATCCCTGCACGACCGTTGTAAAGAATACGATCGCGTAGGTGCATCCTAGAATAATCACATAGGTTTCCTCCGGAATGATGGAAGCCGTGCTTACCGCCAAAGCCAGGGAAAGGCCGCCCCGAAGTCCGCCCCATGTGAAAAGCGCAACAAATCCGCCTCTGTGGTATCCGTCCGGGATGGGACCAAGGAGCCAGCTGCCCGCCCAGAGACTCGCCGCCCGGGCTGCCAGATTGCAGATGACGGCGGCCAGCGCAAGCCCCAGCACATGCGGCATCTGCAGAATCCGAACAAAGGAAAGGCCCAGAATCACATACAATGCGGAGTTGAGCAGGACATCCAGCGTTTCCCAGAAGGTGTCAAGCTCTTCCAGTTCCCAGACCCGGCCCTTCTGTTCTTCCTTCTCCCGCAGCGTGGAGAAAACGACGCCGCACACGACGCAGGCAATGGCGCCGGAACAATGCAGGATTTCGCAGAGCGCGAAGGATGCGGAAACCGCAAACAGGGTGATGATAATCCGTCTGTGCTTATCCCCGGTACTTTTAAAAAGCAGAAAGCTGACCCATGTCACAGCGGCCCCTATCACGACAGCCCCCAGGATCTCCCGAAGCATGATCTCAAGGAAACCGCCGCTTTTCTGCGCAGTGACGATTCCGGAGAACACGGCAAACAGCGCGACGCCCACCCCGTCATTCAGCAAAGATTCCCCTTCCATCAGAAAACCTGTTTGTTTGGGCAGGCCGAACTTTTTCAGGATACTGGTCGCCGCAATCGGGTCCGTCGGGGCAATGATGCTTCCGAACATCAGGCAGACCGGCAGCGTGAAGGGAAGATGGAAAACGGAAGCGACCGCAAAAAACAGCAGGCCGTAAAACACCGCTCCGAGCAATGTGCAGACAAAGGCAAGGACGCCGATCGGCCGGGCATTCTTCCGGAACTGTGATATCGTCAGATGGCAGGATCCTGCAAAAAGCATAAAACAAAGCACGCCCTTCATCAGGAATGCCTCCAGGTCAAACACCTGTACCTTCTGCAGAAACTCCTTTACGGATTCTTCCCTGATCGCCGAAACAGCCACAGTGAGGCAAATACCGATCAGGACGGAAAAAAGCATCAGGGAAATCTCATAGTTCAGGTGAAACACCTTTTCATTTAAAAACCCGATCAGCACAATGATACCGAGTGTTATGGCTGACAATAAAAGCAGATTATCCATCTTCCTTTACGAGCCTCCCTTTCCTTTTTTCAATCATGCCGGCCAGCCCGCTTCCGGCTGCGGCGCTTAAAAAGCCCCAGAGCAGGAAAGACGGCGGAAAACAAAGCAGCAGCAGGACCGTTACCGCCAGCGGTTTCTTCATCTGCGCGCCTAAAGCCGCGGCGGTGATGATCCCTGCGGCGAAGGCAGCATGGCCCGGATCTCCGGCAAAGAAGAGCGTTCCCAGCGCATACCCCATACAGGTGCAGGCGAAGATAATCGGAAAGAAATGGCCGCCCTTCATGCCGAATTTCAGGCAGAATGAAGTCATCACCAGCTTCAGCAGGCAGATTCCTGCGAGGAACAGCACGCCGTAACCTCCGTTGTTCCCGATCAGCTGCGCCATTTGTTCTTCTCCCGAGAACAGAACCATAGGGCACACCAGCGCGACCAAGCCGATGGCCAGGCCGCAAAGTGTTTCCTTCAGAACAGGGGGCAGGATCTTTGCAACCTTCCCCATCACTGTTTCGCAGCCCTCATAAAACAGGAACAGCAGACATCCCACGGGAATGTAAAGCAGCGCAAGGAAGCCGTCCGCAGTACTGACCGGCACCTCCGAAAAGCTGGGAAAACCCGTCATTGCCTTGCCGAACAGGGAATTCAGGAGCCATATCACGGCGAAGCTGGATGCCGTGGACAGCGCATAGAGCACCAGCTTCATGCCCTTCGGCATACGTTCCGGCACCAGCTGCCCCTCTCCCTCCTCTACGGCAAGGATACCGAAAAGCGGAGAGCGGAACAGCTGCCCAAGGGTAACGGCTTCCCCGACACGGGAATACAGATCCATGTTCTGCTTCGCGAAGGTCACATTGTCGCCCACCCAGTAGCAAAGTGCGGCAATGATTCCCGTAAGCCCTGCTTCCGGGCCGACGCTTGCGCCGAGCACCAGCGGAAGGAATGCACACAGCAGCATGACCAGCATGGGGTGATAGGAATAGTGATGGTCTTTTTTGATCTTCCCCATCACGGTATCCAGGCTTTCCGGATAATCCCCGAATTTCTTCCGCAGAATCCCTGCCGCGAGCGCTCCCGCCGTGCACAGCACCACGATGATCCACTTTCCTCCTGTACGGGCGGGAGCCGTTTCCCAGATCAGGCCGGTGCACAGGGCGACGAGCTTCAAAAAGGTCCAGATCACCAGCCCGGCGAACATACCGAGCAGGAGCGTCAGCAGGAGCATACGCAGCCAGTTGCGGATGCCCGAATCCTTTTTTACCGTGTTTTCCATGTGAATCACCGTGCCGGTGCGGCACCGGCATTAACAGGATTGAAAACGGGAGCCGCAGAATTACCCGTTTTCCGAAACCATTCAGGAGAGACCCATCGGCATGGTTTTTCCGCCCTTCATACGCGAACACTTCTCTGCCGTGCCAGCCTGATATTATACCCCAGCACGGAAAAGACAACGATGACCGCGCCCACTACCGAGAGCGCGGTAATCCTCTCCCCGTAGAACGCCGCCACCAGCAGCGGGTTCAGGATCGGCTCCAGCCCGGAGATCAGGCATGCCGTCACGGGAGATACGTTCCTGATTCCGATTGAAAGCAGAACATATGCCCCACCCACCTGCACAATTCCCATGGCGAACACCGCCGCCATCGTTCGGGCCGAAAAATCCGTTTCCCCGAAGCACAGTGGCGTCAGGATAACCCCGGCCGCCAGTTGACCCAGAAAGCAGGAAGAAATCGGATCCGCATTCCTGCCCTTATTCATCATGAACACGCCGGCATAACACACGCCGGACAGCACTGCCAGCACATTCCCCAGCAGATTCCCGGCACGAATCCCGTCCACAAAGAAAAGCACCACACCCAGCAGCACCAGGAAGCAGACAAGCAGTTCTTCCTTTCCCGGTTTCTGGCGGAAGATTACCGCCATGAACAGAATCACAAACACGGGCGCCGTATACTGAAGGACGATCGTGTTCGCCGCTGTCGTCAGTTTGTTCGCAACGGTAAACAGCGTCGTGACCCCGATCATGGACAGCGCGCCGATGAATACCCGCAGGCTGAAGACAATCCGGTGCTTTGTGGCCAGCAGATAAATCCCGATCACAGCCGAGCCGATCAGGTTTCGCGCGCCGTTGATCGCCAGCGCAGACCAGGGAATCAGCTTGATAAACAGGCCGCCGGTACTGAAACACACAGACGCCAGAAATACACACAATACCGACTTACGGTCTCCGGATAATCCCATAGATCCCACGTCCGGGTTTCATCTCCTCCGCCTGCCGGATCAGATGGCAGTTCTTCTCCTAGTCTTTATTCTACCAAACCATCACCGCAATGGCAATCTGTGATCGCAGAAGTTATTCTTCCGGCGGTTTATTACGCTTTTGCCGGGGTATCCTTTCCTGCCGCATGGCGGAAATTGCATCATGATTTGCATCTGGTGTATAATCCTTATACAGAATCCGGGAAAGAATATGTGAGGCGGCGGTATGAAGAAATTGTTTGATGAAATTCCGTATCTGGAAGGAGAACGGATCATTCTCGGAAAAATCACGGAAAAACATCGTGATGCCCTTCAGGAAATGGCTCAAAGAAAAAGCATTTACCGTTATGAGCCGAGTTATCTCCTTGAGCAGCAATACACCGACATGGATCAGTTGCTCCGCGATCTCTACGGTGAATTCTTTGAGAAAAAGCAAAACCTGTTTCTCGGGATATTCCTCCGGGAAAACCCGGCGGAGCTTTGCGGCCTTGCGGAGTTTTATGATTACCGGGATCATCTGCACATGGTCAGCATCGGGGTCCGCCTGCGGGAAGAATACTGGAAAAGCGGAATCGGCACCGAAGCGGCAAAGATGATGTCCGATTATCTTTTTACAGAAACCGATATCGAAATTATCACAGCCAGTTCGATGGTTGACAATAAAGCGTCTGCCCGTTCGCTGGAAAAGAACGGATTTATGACAACGCATACCATTTACAAAGAGGATTGGGGCCACGATGAGCCCACGGATGCTTATCGCTGGTTCCTGTAAGCTTGTTTACCCCCGGCACGGCCTTCTGGGATCAATCGAATCCGCGCCGTCCTTATCCGCAGCCATCTGATCACGGATTCGCAGCAAAAAGTTCAGTCCCTGTACTTTATCCCTGATTTTATGGTATATTTATACGAAGCGGAAAAACCGCCGTATCAAATGGTATAGCAAACGGTGGCTTCTGGCCCCTCATCATCATCGCCGCGGCAGGAGCCGGCTACTGCTTCTATGAAGCGTACCAGAAGGGAAAGAAGAGCGGCTGGAAATAAGTCAGACATGATTTGATTCCACAAACGATCAGGAGGGCACATTTCGTGCCCTCCATGCTTTTTCCGGTATTAAACCTGTATATTGACAAACCTGTATCATTGTCCCGGGATCATTCCGAGAGGTATCTTCTGCGTCAAGTTCCCGATTATTTTCTCAAGACCGGAGAAGACGGGCATCAGTTCAGGGGCAACCTTCTGAAGTTTTTCATCCAGAACGGGTTTGTAATTGGTCAGGAAATCCTTTGCAATTTCTTCCGCCAATTCCTTATTCTGCCGGAAATCCCTGATCGTGCTTTCTTTTTTGCCTTCGGTGTCAAGCTTACCGGTGAGCGTCACATCTTTTTGAATCTCCAGTTCAATCTTCAGTATTTCCATGTTCAAAAACGAAACGGAAGCGATATAAGCCGTACCGTTCTCACGCTGCTCAGGCACGACGTCAATGGCGAACTCCATGCCCTTGACACGGATGAGGATGTTCACACCGTCCTTGCCGGCTTTGAAACTGACATATACCTTATTTCCAATCTGAACCTCGGACACACCGTTATCGCCGACTTTGCCGCCCACAGAGCGGGACACGATCTTTCCGTCCTGCGTCACTTCAACCTTGAAGACCATATCGTTGTTCTCGTTTTTGTACATTCCGGCGTCCAGTACCGGCATTTCTTCATCCCCGGTTGCTTCGACGGACCTGATCGCCTCATCAATCTGATCCACGGAGAGATTCAGGCCCTTTTCCTTCAGACCCGAGAGCATCCCGCCAATTTCCTCGTTCCCGATGGCTTCCCTGACTGTGTTCAGGCCCAGCAGGGCGATTTCCTTCAGCGACATATTGACCGGCGTCCTGGAGGTGAACTCAGTTTCAAGCAGGGTTTCATTCACTGCTTCCTCTTCGCCGAG